>OODP01001767.1_pt1 | contig 11634 bp, 7 predicted proteins | sample 1671011 | NCBI WGS metagenome assembly OODP01 (sample SAMN06348113, study PRJEB24527) | human gut metagenome | biome: human gut; feature: ankylosing spondylitis patient; material: feces | host: Homo sapiens | place: China | collected 2015-10
AGTACGGCTGTAACCCTAATCAGAAGCCGGCCCGCATTTTTATGCAGGAGGGGGAACTGCCTATTGAAGTCCTGAATGGACGTCCGGGATATATTAATTTTATGGATGCCTTAAATGGATGGCAGTTAGTGAAAGAACTGAAAGAAGCTACCGGCATGCCGGCGGCGACTTCATTCAAACATGTAAGTCCTGCAGGTGCAGCTATTGGTCTGGAATTGGATGAGATCATGAAAAAGATCTATTTTGCGGATGATCTGCCGCTTTCTCCGTTGGCTAATGCGTATGTACGTGCCCGTGGTGCTGACCGTATGTCGTCTTATGGCGATTTCATCGCTTTAAGTGATGTTTGTGACGCAGCAACCGCCCGTTTTATTAACCGGGAAGTATCAGACGGTGTTATTGCTCCGGGATATACGGATGAGGCGCTCGAAATCCTGAAAAATAAGCGTAAAGGTACTTATAACGTAATTAAAATCGATCCGAATTATAGACCGGCTCCGATTGAGCGAAAAGATGTGTTTGGAATCACTTTTGAACAGGGGCGTAATGAAATAAAGCTGAATGGCGATGAGCTGTTTGCTAATATTCCTACTCAAAACAAGAATTTTCCGGATGCTGCAAAGCGTGATTTGATGATAGCTCTCATCACTTTAAAGTATACACAGTCCAACTCTGTATGTTATGTGAAGGATGGGCAGGCAATCGGTATCGGGGCAGGGCAGCAAAGCCGTATCCACTGTACCCGCTTGGCTGGAAATAAAGCCGATATTTGGTATCTTCGTCAACATCCGAAAGTACTGAACTTACCTTGGGTAGAGAAAATCCGTCGTGCCGACCGTGATAATACGATTGATATTTATATCAGTGACGATCATGAAGATGTGTTGGCTGATGGCGTTTGGCAACAGCTTTTTACAGAGAAACCGGAAGTGCTGACCCGCGAAGAAAAACGTGAATGGCTGGATACATTGAGAGGAGTGTCTCTTGGTTCAGATGCCTTTTTCCCATTTGGTGATAATATTGAGCGTGCTCATAAGACAGGTGTGGAGTATATTGCCCAGGCAGGTGGTTCGGTGCGTGATGACCATGTAATTGAAACCTGTGATAAATATGGCATTGCCATGGCATTCACTGGTATCCGTTTGTTCCATCATTAATAGAACCTGAATATAGATAAAACAAGAGAGGCTGTGTTAATTGCTAACACAGCCTCTCTTAGTATGTGGGCTTCAATTATTCGGCGCTATGAATGGAATCGTCGATAACTTTAATTTTCTGTTTTACTAACTCAATATCTGCTTTCAGCTTTTCTACTTTGCGATTTAGTTCCGTCAGCAGGCTGTTGCCTTTCTTGGAAGAAGTCGTCAGGAAACCGAGATTATTCTCGTATGTCTGCAATTCGTTCTTCATGGCATCTGCTGCACGTACCAGTTTCTCACGCTCGCGGTAGAGCGACTGCGGACTACCTTCCTGGATATTACTGATATTAGACTTGAAGTTACTCAGTTTCTTATTGGCAGCGCTGATATTGAAATGGTCGAACAACTTATCCACTTGTCCGTGGTATTGCTTGTATAAGCGGTCTTTTTCCTTGAAAGGCACATGACCGATGCTGTTCCATTCCTTCATTAATTCGCGTACCAACTGTGTGGCTTCATTCGTATCCATATTCTCATCAATAGCACCTAGCTTTTCGATGATTTCTTTCTTCTTGTTCAGGTTATCTACTTCAACGGAACGTTGAGAAGAAGTTGCCTTGTTTTTTTGCTCAAAGAAGTAGTCGCAAGCCGAAATGAAGCGCTTCCATATTGCATCGGAATATTTCTTTGCTACCGGACCGATCGTTTTCCATTCTTTCTGCAGTTTGGTTAGCTCGTCAGCAGTTGCTTTCCAGTCGGTACTGTCTTTCAGAGCTTCGGCTTTTTCGCAAAGGGCACGTTTCTTATCCAGATTTACGTTCATACCCTCTTTCAGAGATTTAAAGAAATCTCCTTTTTTGCGGAAGAACTCGTCACATGCTTTACGGAAACGTTCGAATATCTTTATATTCATTTTTTGCGGTGCAAAACCGATGGTTTTCCATTTGTTCTGCAAAGCAATGATTTCCTGTGTCTTATTATCCCAGGCTGCAAAGTTGGTCAGCTCACTATAGTCTATCGCTTCAATGATTTCACAAATTACCGTTTTCTGATCGAGGTTATGTTGCTCCACCTCTTTCAACGCTTCGAAGTGTTGCTGGTGGCGACGATTTACGGCTGTGGAAGCTGCTTTGAAGCGGTTCCATACCTCGTCACGCAGTTCTTTGGCAACGGGACCCGTATCGCGGAATTCCTGATGCAGTTTCTGTAACTGATGGAATGCTGATACTACGTCCGGTTCTTCTGCCAGTTTTTCGGCAGCTTCGCATAAGTGCGTTTTTATTTCCAGGTTCTTCTTGAAATCATATTCGCGGAATTCATTGTTCAGCTTCAGCAGGTCATAGAACTTCTCTACATAGAGCTGGTAGCTCTTCCATAGTTCGTTGACTTTAGCTTGCGGAATCAGTTTTACTTCATTCCACTGTTGTTGCAACTTCTTGAATTCCGTATAGGATTTGTTGGCATCATCGGGTGATTCTACCAGTTCTTTCAGTTCCTCGATTATGGAAAGTTTGATTTGCAGGTTCAGCTCTTTCTGTTTTTCCTGTTCGGCTGACAATGCACCTCTCTTCTCTTTAATGACGGACATGATGTTCTTGAATTCCTCTTCAACAGCATCTGCTGTCGGAATGAAATTCTCTGCTGTTCCCCCGTTTTCGATGAATAGTTTCTTCGCTGCTTCCAGTTCGGCATTATGCAGCTTATAGAAAGCCTGTTTCAGACCATCTATTTCCTGTTTGCCGGCATTTTCCACATCTGCGGAAACCTCTTTAAGCTTAGCCAGGATTTCCTCCTTGTTTAGCTTCTGTATAGCTTCTACCGGCTTTTCTTCCTGCGTTGCTTCTTCAGCCGGAGTTTCGGTCAGAGCCGGCTCTGAAACCTCGGCTGCTTTCTTTTCTTCTTCTAATTCTACCGCCTTTTCGGGGAGATTAGTGTCATGAGTGTCCATCATTGTACATACGTTTTAAGAAACGGTTTTACCCGTTCGGGTTACATTAGGTCACAAATTAATGAAATAAAACAATTACTTCATACTTTTTTCCTGAGTTTTTTTTCTTTTTTCTTGTTTTAGGAGAGAAGTACGGTAATTCCCATATACAACATCATGCCTATGATGTCATTGGTAATCGCAATAAACGGACCGGTAGCGATGGCTGGGTCTACCTTCAACTTTTCCAGAGTCATAGGAACCAGCGTGCCGAAGATAGATGCAAACATAACTACGGCAAACAAACTGATGGAAACGGAATAGGTGACGGTAGCGGTTGCACCGAACCGGGCGAAATTATATATATACACTAATAGAGAAATAATAGTAGCATTGATAAGGGCTACTACAGACTCTTTTGTGACTTGTTTGAAAATATCTTTGGCATCCAGTGAGTTGTTGGCAAGGCCTTGTACGATGATAGCCGAAGACTGGGTTCCCACGTTCCCACCCGTACCACCGATCAGTGGGATGTAGAGTGCCATTTCGGGATGGGCAGCAAAGGTTGAATCGAAGTTGCCTAAAATCATGGAGTTACCAATACCACCGAGCATACCAATAATAAGCCATGGCAGGCGGGCACTCGTCTGACGCATTACGTTATCGTCCGTTTCTACATCCTGGGACAAACCGGATGCTAACTGGTAATCACGTTCCGATTGTTCACGTACTTCGTCCATGACGTCGTCTACGGTGATTTGTCCTACTAACCGTCCGATACTATCTATAACGGGAACGGCTACTAAGTCGTACTTTTCGATAATCTGTACCACATCATCCACGGATGTGTCGACATGCACAGAAATCGGGTCTTTCCGCATCACGTGCTTCACCTTTGATACGGAAGGGGAGGTAATCATCTTTTTCAGCGGGAACACTCCTTGCAGGCGGTTTTCATCGTCAATGACGTAGACATAGTAAATTTCATCCAACTGTTCAGCTTGCTGGCGCATCTCTTTCAGACATTCCGGCATACTCCAGTTCTCATTCACGACTACCATTTCCGTACCCATCAAACCACCGGCGGTGTCTTCATCGTACTTCAACAAGTCTACGATGTCTCCTGCCTGTTCAATGTCTTCAATGTGCGAGAGAATTTCTTCCTGTTTCTCTTCATCCAGCTCACGCATCAGGTCTACGGCGTCGTCCGTGTCCATGTAGTCCACGAAGCGCTTGGCAATGGTTTCAGAAGGAAGTATTTCAAGGAATTCCTTACGGACATCCTCATCCATTTCCATCAATACGTCTGCTGCGGTTTCATTATCCAGCAAACGGTATACGAACCGTGCTTCCTCCGGGCTCAGATCATTGCACAGTTCTGCAATGTCCGCAGGATGTAAGTCTATCAGGAGCGCTTTGACGTTTTCAGCGTCTTTTTGCTCTATGAGGTTTTTGACGTTGTCAATGTATTCTTCGTCCATTTCCATAATCTTCCTCCTCTTGCTTTAATGATAATTTATCAGCGTAGTGCTGGAACTCCGCCTGCTAAATATCATTCATTGGTTTCATTACTTTTTTCTCTAATCTCTTTCAAAGCCTGTTCAACCCGGTTGGTCAGATCTATGAATTGTTGTACCGATAGTTGCTCCGGTCGTTTATTGAATAAAACATCTTCCGTCAGTGGGCAGTCTTTGCCAAGTATGGGTTTTATCGAATTTCTCAGGGTTTTGCGGCGTTGATTGAAAGTGGTCTTCACCACTTGCTTGAATAGTTTTTCATCGCAGCCAAGGTTTTGAGTCTCGTTTCGTGTCATGCGGATGACAGCGCTTTTCACCTTAGGCGGTGGGTTGAATACATGCTCATGTACGGTGAAAAGATATTCCACACGATACCATGCCTGTATTAATATGCTCAGAATGCCGTATGTTTTGCTTCCGGGGCCGGCAGCAATACGTTCGGCTACTTCTTTCTGTATCATACCGGTGCAACAAGGTATCAGTTCCTTATTGTCCAGCATCTTGAAGAAAATCTGGCTCGAAATATTATAAGGGTAGTTTCCTGTCAGTACAAAAGGCTGCCCGTCGAACAAGCGTTGCAGATTCATCTTCAGGAAGTCATCTTCGATGATATTATCTTCCAGGGACGGGTATTCTTCACGTAGATAGGCAACAGATTCATAATCCAGTTCTACTACTTTCACCGGACGTTCTTTTTTTACCAGGAACTGGGTTAATACCCCCATGCCCGGACCCACTTCCAATACAGGAAGCCCGGGACATACGTCTACGGTATCGGCTATGTCCTGCGCCACTTTCAGATCCTTCAGGAAATGTTGGCCGAGAAACTTTTTAGGCTTTACTAGTCTCATTTATCCACTAAATCATTACTGTTGCACTCTCTTTGCTCTGCAAATATAGGCCGTACTTTAGCGTCAAAAATAAGCAAGCTTCTTTTGTTCTGCTTCCTATTTGCACTATCTTTGCAGCTCGCAAAGGTAATCCTTTTCGACGAAGAATAACGAATTCTGCATGAATAAACTATTAAAAAAGACATTGAAGATCCTTTTGCCGGTCGCTTTGGGCGGTTTTATCTTGTATTGGGTGTATCGAGATTTTGATTTTGCACGCGCCAAAGAAGTACTTCTGCATGGAACGAACTGGGGATGGATGCTGTTTTCTTTATTTTTTGGTGTGATGAGTCATGTGTTTCGTGGCTGGCGGTGGAAGCAAACACTTGCCCCGCTTGGTGCTTATCCCAAGTCGGGTGATTGTGTAGATGCTATCTTTGTTTCTTATGCAGCCAATCTTATTCTTCCTCGGGTAGGAGAGGTTTCCCGTTGCGGAGTACTTGCCAAATATGATGATGTTTCTTTTGCCAAATCGCTTGGAACAGTGGTAACGGAACGTCTGATAGATACATTGACCATCCTTTTGATTACCGGGATTACTTTTCTGATACAGATGCCTGTTTTCCTTCGTTTTTTTGAAGAGACGGGTACCAAAGTTCCTTCGCTGGTGCATCTGGTGACGTCTCCCTGGTTTTATGTTGTTCTTTTTAGTATCATTGGTGTATTGGTATTACTCTATTTTCTTCTGCGCATGCTTTCTTTCTTTGAGAAAGTAAAAGGCGTGGTGTTAAATGTATGGGAAGGGGTGATGTCATTGAAGAGTGTAAAGAATATACCACTTTTCATCCTCTATACCTTACTTATATGGATATGCTATTTTTATCACTTCTATATCACTTTTTATTGCTTCTCTTTTACTGAGCATCTGAGCTTTCTGGCAGGCTTGGTGATGTTTGTGGGCGGCACTTTCGCAGTTATTGTTCCTACTCCCAATGGTGCAGGTCCCTGGCACTTTGCTGTTATTACCATGATGATGTTATATGGTGTCAATGCTACCGATGCAGGAGTTTTTGCGTTGATAGTGCATGGCATACAGACATTGCTGGTTATTGTGCTGGGTATTTATGGATGGTTGCATCTGTCGTTGGTAAATCGGTCAAAATAGATTCGTTAATGTAGGGTTCGGGTGTTTCTTTGTGCTTATTGTAATGTTAGTTTTTCACAGGAAAAAGTTTAGGTTCTTGCATAGTTTGGGAATAAAAATGTATATTTGCGAAAACTAACTTTTAAAATGTTATGAGTACAATCTTGCAATTAGCTCCACAGAATGTGTGGAAGCATTTTTATTCGCTGACTCAAATTCCCCGTCCGTCCGGACACATGGAGAAGATAACCGAGTTCCTTGTAGACTTTGGAAAAGGCTTAGGTCTGGAATCATTTGTCGATGAAATAGGCAATGTTATCATTCGTAAAGCTGCTACTCCGGGGATGGAAAACCGCAAAGGCGTCATTCTTCAGGCGCATATGGATATGGTGCCTCAGAAGAATAATGATACTGTTCACGATTTTACAAAAGATCCTATTGAAACCTATATCGATGGCGATTGGGTGAAAGCTAAAGGTACTACATTGGGTGCAGACAATGGTCTGGGCGTTGCAGCTATTATGGCTGTGCTCGAAGATAGCAGTCTGAAACATGGCCCGTTGGAAGCTCTGATTACGAAAGATGAGGAAACAGGCATGTACGGTGCTTTCGGCTTGAAGCCGGGTACACTGAAAGGTGAAATCCTGTTGAACCTTGATTCTGAAGATGAAGGCGAATTATATATTGGCTGTGCCGGTGGTATCGATCTGACTGCTACATTGGAATATAAAGAAGAAGCGCCTGCTGCCGATTTTGTAGCCCGTAAGGTTACTTTGAAGGGCCTGCGTGGTGGTCACTCCGGTCTGGAGATCAATCAGGGTCGTGGAAATGCTAATAAGTTCTTAGCTCGCATAGTGCATGATGTCTTGATTGAGTTTGATTCTCAGTTGGCAAGTTTTGAGGGTGGAAATATGCGTAATGCTATTCCTCGTGAAGCATGTGCTGTATTGGTGTTTAATCCTGAAGATACGGAAGGACTGGAAGATTATATTAAGGAATATGAAGCACAGATCAATGCGGAATACGCTCCGATTGAAAGCGGCATCACTTTGACTATTGAATCTGTTGATCTTCCTGCAGCTATTGTTCCTGCGGAAATTCAAGACAATATGATTAATGTATTGATGGCTTGTCAGGATGGCGTGATGCGTATGATTCCTACTGTGCCTGATACAGTGGAAACTTCTTCTAATCTGGCTATTGTTATTATTGGTGGTGGCAAAGCAGAAGTTCGCATCCTGGCACGTAGCTCTTGCGATACGATGAAAGAGTTTCTGGCTGACAGCCTGACTGCTTGTTTTGCTATGGCTGGTATGAAGGTGGAATTAAGCGGAGGTTATTCGGGTTGGCAGCCTAATGTGGATTCTCCCATTCTGCACGCCATGAAGTTGTCTTATAAGCAACAATTTGGTGTAGAACCGGCAGTGAAAGTAATTCATGCAGGTTTGGAATGTGGTATTATTGGTGCTAACTGTCCGGGATTGGATATGATTTCCTTCGGACCTACATTGCGCTCTCCGCACTCACCGGATGAGCGTGCATTGATTCCTACAGTTTCCAAGTTCTATGATTTCTTGGTAGCTACGTTGGAACAGACACCGGAAAAGTAATTAGGATTCTATTATTAAGGAAGGCGGTGAAAATGCTTAAGCATTTTCACCGCCTTTTTCTTGTTCTGTATTTGTTTATTATAACGTATAGCCTTTTCTTCTTTTTGAGTAGTTGGGGGGGAATGGCTATAAAAAGAGTGAGGCTGTCTCCCACCGGGGACAGCCTCACACAACAACATTTTACTTTTCACGATGGTGAAAAAAAGGACTATTCTTCACAGAGTAGTTGTTCTATCTAAAAAAAGTATGCCCCGAAGGACATACTCTTTTTATTTAGTATCTAATCTTTATTTAGTTACCAGGAGTTCCTGAGTTAGGAGCTACAGTTACTTCATAAACATTGATCAAAGTCTTCCACTTGTAGCCATATTCAACCGGGATAAACAGCTTGTATGCCTTGTTAACCGGAGTACCGCTATAGTTGTAATAAGTCAGAACATCTTTCAATTTGCCATCAACAAGTTTCTGTTCGTACTTGATCTCAACGTTTGCAGGCAAGCTACCTTGAGTGTAACCTTCAACAGGTTCCAAGTTACCACCTTCAGGTTTCAAGTTAGTCTTGATCTTAGTTACATCCAAAGTGCTAGAACCAGCTACCAACGGCCAACCTGCTTCTCTTACTTGGTAGAACTCATACAGTTTTTCTGCTAAGTCACCCTTGCCAGTCTTAGCAACAACCTGATTGTTGTCATTCCAAGAATAGTAAGTGAATGCGTCAGTTACATCAATTGTACTACCTTCGTTCTGAGCATCGATGAAGTTCTTAATTTCACCCTTCTTAACCTGCAACGGTTCGATGATGTTAGCTTCATATTGCTTAACTGTAGCTACATTCTTACCATTACCACAGATGTCAGCAACCAAGTTGATAGGAACAAGCTTACCAACCAATGCTTTAGCAGCTTCTGTCGGCTGATTAGTAAAGTCAGTAACAGGATGAGCAGGAACAGCTTCTTCCAACTTAATGTTGTAAGTTTGTTCAGCTGCGTTCAACAGGTTAGCTGCATGATTAACGATTGTTGCAGCCAATTGACCGTTGATCCACAATTCAGTATCATTGTTCTTCAACGTAGCTGTGTATTCTTTACCGTCTTTCCAAGTATACTTGTAGTTAGCAATTCTTGCCTTGTCAAATACAAATCTTACACCCAGATCATTGTAATAGATACCATTAGAGTTAGCTCCCATAGTAGCACCAGCTTGTGCAGGACCGAAAGAAGGATAGTAGAATTTCTTACCAGCTACATTCTTGTCAGTGTAATATACTACACCTGCAGCACCGTCAGTCGGTTTCTTATATCTGTCATCCAAGAAGCCATTCAACAGGTCAGTATAGATGTTACATGTTGGGTTAGTACCTGTAACTACGTTCCATGCCGGGTTAGATTCCTTAGTACCGTAAACGATCGGGTTGATGTTGAATACTTCATATACCTTGTCACCCTTCCAGTAAGTACCCATATGGCCCCAAACGTTCAGAGCAGGCATGTAGATAGTTCTTGTCATTACAACAGTAATGTCAGCATTGATACCCTTAGGATCTTTGTAAGTCACAGTCTTAGTGAATGTCTTTTCTTGCTGAGTAGGCCAGAATACGCCCAGATCAGTTTCAGACAATGTCCACAAGATATTGTGAGATTCAACACCTTCTTCAGGATTAGCGATATCTATAGCTGTACCAGCACCTGTACCATCTACGAACTGAGTATAGATAGAGTGGAATTCATTCTTAGTCATACCACCAGTCTTAGCCTTGTCGTAGATCATTGTATTCATCATTTCTGTATTAACACGGTTTTCAACAGTGCAATTGAACAGAGTAGGCTGGAATGGAACAGACAGAGTCTTACCTTCCATAGTCCATTTAATCTTGATATAACGTTGAGCGATCAAAGCGTTACCGTTTTGAGTATCGATCAAAGATACGCAAACGATAGGCTCACGACCTACAGCTGTAGCTGATTCAGGAATGTTATATACTTTAGATGTCATGATACCACTTTCAGGAGAATCGATTTGAGCAAACTTCTGTTGGTCAGTCTTGTTTGTATTATCGTTCTGCGGAATGTAAGCAGCATTAGCCAAACGGAAGCGGAATGCCAAACCATAGTCAGCATAGTTATCCAAACCTTCATGTTTGCTATGATCGTTATTGATATCGCTTACACAAACTTTCACCAATGTCTTCAGATCAAGAGCTTTGTCATAGGGCTGGTAAACATCGATAAGAGAATTTGCATCAGACTTATACAGACAGATAGAGTCATGATAGTGAACATAGAATTTGCCGTTAGCATCAGTCTGAGTTTCATCAGCAAACTTACCTGTAGTTGTCTTGCTGTAATCAGTTCTCATGTTAGTAAGGTAAGGCAACTTGATAAGTTCCTCGATACGAGCATATTCAGAGTTTACATAAACACCATCAATCTTACCAGCTGCAAGATCCTTAGCTTCGTCTTCTGTGTAGTTAGCTTCTGCAATAGGAGCTTTCAAAGAAGCCATATAGAATGATTCCTTAGTACCAGTCGGATTAGAAGTCTTAAGCTGTGTATTCAAGAAGCTCTTTTCTTTCTTGAATGTAACTTCCAATACACCCTTTTCGTTGATACTATATCCAGTAACTTCGATAGGCTTATTGTTAGTAATTTCAACACCTGCTCTGGTTATGATGTTTTCAGACTTCAAACCATCGAATGAAGGCAATTTGATATCTTGAGTACGAATACCTACACTCGGACTTACATGGAAGTAAGCTTTGTTCTTTTCTGTAGAAATGTAATTAGCTTTAGTAGCAGCATCAACGTGGTCAAGAACCGGAGTTGTTGCATGTACTTCTGATGCATGATCAGCTACTACCTGATACTTCTGCGGAGTATATTGCAAAGTAGTGAAAGTGATAGCAGCGATACCATTAATATGAGTAGTCGGTATTACAGCCAGACTAGTCAAACGGTGACCGATCAATTTAACTACTTCATCAGTCAAAGTTTGAACCTTTGTAGATAAAGCTTGCAACTTCTCATCAGTAACAAAGTCTGCTTCGAGCTCTTTTTTCAGAGCAGCAACTTTTGCTGTTACATCATCCAAAGAAGCCAATTTGTCGATTTGCTTTTGCAAATCAGACTGTGCTTTTTCCAAAGCTTTTTCCAGAGCTTCGATTTCTGCTGAAGATGAGCCCCCTTGTCCAGCTTTGTCCAATGCTTCTTGAGCTTTGGTCAGTGCTTCTTCTGCTTTTGTCTTAGCATTAGTAGCCTCCGTTTTTGCTCCATTGATGCTTGCCTCTAAAGCACTTACCTTAGAGTTCAATTCATCAAGTGAAGCTTTCTTGTCCAGTTGTCCCTGCAGGTCCTTGATGTCATCATCGTAGTCCTTACAAGACGTGAACGTTCCTGTAGAACCTACCATTAAAGCTCCGAACAGGATTGCACTTAGAAATTTTTTGTTCATAATAAAAAAACTTTAAATTT
>OODP01001769.1_pt1 | contig 11629 bp, 7 predicted proteins | sample 1671011 | NCBI WGS metagenome assembly OODP01 (sample SAMN06348113, study PRJEB24527) | human gut metagenome | biome: human gut; feature: ankylosing spondylitis patient; material: feces | host: Homo sapiens | place: China | collected 2015-10
CAATGAAGAAATCAGTATGGGATATGATCCTGAAGGTGGTTATCGCAGTGGCTTCGGCTTTGGCTGGCGTATTGGGCGCTAATGCGATGAATTTGTAAGAAATACCTAGTATGTGAAAAAGCGCCTTCGGCAGACTATTTTTAACCGGCTGCCGGAGGCCTTTCAGACATGATAATTAGACTAAACCGATTTATAAAACTATTCATTTTAAAGAACGACCATTTATGAATAAATTATATCTACACAAAAACAAAATGAGACTGGGGCAGTTACCTTTCATAGGGGTAATGTTTGGCCTTCTCTTTTTTTCTGCTTCCGTGCATGGGCAATCTACGAATACCATTTCATTGGATGTACCGCAGGTTGTCCCGGTCTCTCCCACGGTGGCTGCCATGGAAAAATATCAGTCCTATCCGGTAAGCCACTGTACGGGCATTCCGGACATAACGGTACCATTATATGAGATTGTGGCGGGTGAAGTGACAATCCCTGTTACATTGTCTTATCATTCTTCCGGTCTGAAGCCGAAAGAGCGCAGCGGTGTTGCTGGAACGGGATGGACGTTGAACCTGGAACCTTCAGTAAGCCGCCATATCAATGGTGTGGCGGACGATGAATACAGGGAAGGTTGGTTTTACGTGGCAGATGAGCAAGTTCCCTGGCAACCGGACAGACAGATGGAGTTTTATGAGAAGAAAGTGAATAACGGGACTGATATGCGTCCGGATAAATTCATTTACAAACTGCCTCACGGTGGGGGCAGCGGCTATTTTCGCACACGTCACACGCCTATGTGGACGGTTCCCCGCAACAACGACCTGGTGAAGTGGAATTATGACGACACGATGAATATTACGGACGAGAATGGTCTTCAATATTATTTTGGAGGAACCTGTGAGAAAACAGGGGATAACATCACCCGCTGGCTGTGCAGCTCCATCTGTTCCGCACGGCATCCGGAGCAGCAATTGGTGAACTTTTATTATGACTCCGGGCATCTTGTCAATCCGCGCACGTATTATAACCTGGATGAGCAGTTGATATTTAAAGATATAGATCGTCCTAACCGTGAGACGCTCCTGATAGACGGTTCCTCTTATTATCGTGTTTGTCCTCCGGATGATTATCAATCTTCGGAAGGGCTCCAAGAAGCCAGGTTGGAAAGTATCAGCCGGGATGAAGCCGGTGTGGGTTTCTCGGACCCTGTCCATTATACGGACGGCGACATAGAGGCTGCTTATGTGTCGATGGTTGAATTTCTTGATAATAGTCTGTCTGTCAGTTATAAGCGTGTTGGACGAGACGGTACTACTTCGAGTACGGTGCTTGATGAGATGGAGGTAAAGGACGGAAACGGAATGCTGGTGCGTACGATTAGATTTTATATCACTCCATACAATGACAACACTTCACTGACGAAGCTGGATTCGGTGCGTATATCTTCACCCGGAGTGGAGGACCGCGTATGGTCTTTCGATTATGGAGATGTCCGTCGCGTGCCCTCGATCTATACGACCTCCGTAGACCATTGGGGGTTCTGTAACGGTCCGGAAAACAGCGGACAAAGCAAGCTTCCGGGTATACGGGAAGTGGTTTCGCTCGATCTTAGCGGTTTTTCGAACATGCATAGTTTTGTGGTGAATTATCCGGGTGCTAACCGCAATCCGAGTCCGGGTTATGCGAAGCTCGGGGTTTTATCCCTGATAACCGATCCTCAGGGTGTACAAACCCGCTTCGGCTATGAAGGAAACTATGGCGCTTTCCGGGATAGTCGCAAGGACGAGTCCCACCGGGATTATCTTCATCCTGTAGGCGGTTTGCGTGTTTCCTCTGTTGAAAGTTATGACCCTCATACAAACCGTCGGATCAGGAAGAGTTATAAATATGGCCTGACCATTCCGAACGTTCCGAATTATGAACCTGTCTGGGGTGGTGGCGCTATCAGGCACATAGTGACGCAGCGTGATTATCAGTCGGATGGGATTGCCATCTATAGAGATCCTGCAACCAATGCGGAATGGAAAGAGGAACTGACGATTTATGGTTCCATGCCTGTCTCCAATATTACGTTGCATGACGGTAGTGCTGTCATGTATAATGTGGTGTCAGAGAAGACCCGGGGGGATGACGGTACCCAAACCACTACCATGTACTATTATGATGTGAAACGTCATGCTTTTGAAGACCTGTTGGTATGGGACGATAGTGATCCTTCCGGTTCCGTGAAACAATTTGTGGACGAATCTATTACCGAAAAGACAGAAGCTTTGGTGCGTCGTAAACCCTACTATTCGCATGAACCTTCCGGAGATTTCATCTATGGTAAAAGCAATCAGTTGTATGGTGCTTTACTTCGCACGGAATATTACCGTGGCAGTGAACTGGTTTCAGTCGTGGAGAATAGTTACTCAGCAAAGAAGATTGAAAACCAGCAAATACAGATATTGGTACCCGAACGGCATATTGTCACAGGTTGGAAAGAGTTTGAGGAGAGTGGTTACTCCGGTAAATATTCTGTCTTTACCACTCACCGCGAAAATTTGGATATAGACACGTACCGGCAGTTGGATAAGGAAGTTACCAAGCGATATTATACCTCCGAAGGTAAGCGGCATGTTTTTTCCACCGAGAAACGGTATGCGTATGATTACGACTTTCTTGATCCCGGTTTTTCCTTAAAGCCCCGGCGGGTGGAAACCATGCGTAGCGACAGTACAGCGGTGGTGGATACCTATGACTATCTGCTCAATTATCCCGCTATTCTTTCCTACCATAAGCATACGGAGGGAGAAAACAACCGGGAAAGCCGTATTCTTTTTAACGCCGACAGTTGCCTTCCGCAGAAAGTGCAGTCGCGTACGGACAAGCAGGCGGACTTTCGGGACGAAGTGGTTTACCGCCGCTATGACGCATCCGGCAACGCTGTCGAGATAGCTGGAAAGGATGGAACTCCCGTCAGTTTCCTCTGGAGTTATAACAACTGTTTCCCCATTGCTCGAATAGAGAATGCGACAATCGATGAGGTATGTGCAGCTCTGGAGATTGAGTCGGCCGATGAATGGACATACGATAGTGTCCCGGATTCCGATGTACGGGTCAGAATCGGCTCTTTAGGAGAGAAACTTCCCGATGCACGCGTTACTACCTACGAATACGTTTCTCTGCACGGTGTGACGGCAATTACCGATCCTAACGGTGTCACCACCCGCTTCGATTATGATAATTACAGCCGACTGACCGGCAGCTATTATCTGGATGAAAACGCCCGTAAAGTAATGCTGCAGAAGTATGTTTATCATTTCGGAAAATAAAAGGAATACAGGAAAACTGGATAATTTAAAAACTGACAAAACTGGAAATTATGATACGAAAATTATTCTTATTGATATTATTTGCGACTTGTTCGTACAGCCTGTTCGGGCAGTCTTCATTCTATCATCGCATGGAAACGGCGATAGATATCGGAACTTATGACAGTGAGTTCTTTTATGAGGGAACATTTGACACGCGTAAGTTCTCAAACGACTATGTGCTACCTTCATATGAAGAGCCCGATTATTCGTTTGGTAACGACATATTCCTCAAGTTGACACTAACACGTTCTATGGATATAGTGATTGGAAGAAATAGTCCTTCCGAAATTAGTATCTATGCCCATGTGCTAGACATTTCAGGAAATGAAGTGGACCGTCTTGATTTGGATGATGCAAACTTGTATATTTCTCTGCTTCCCGGAACGTATTATATCGTTGTGGAATCTATTGAGCGTAGACCGGGAAAAGTGCTGGAGGAAGGTCTTTTTTCTTTGTTTGTTAATATAGAGGAACGTGAGATAGGTGAGGACTTCTATTACCCGATGGATCTTGGCACCTTTGGCAGTGAGTTCACCGTTTCGCATACGGATAACATTACAGATTACATATCTGATTATGAGCCGGGTGCCGACAATCATGACGACTATCATGACATGGTGTATTGCTTCACTCTACAGTCTCCTGTCCGTCTGACACTGGAGAACAGTTCGAAGTCCTGTCATACCTTGTTGAAACGTTGGGAGGACGACGTGGTGGAACCGATATACGCTGCCTCGGAAAATCTGATGTATTATGATTTGGAACCGGGCATTTATTATATCCATACCTGGGCACTTGGCTGGGGATATACTTGGCAGACAGTTTCTCTCACGGGTACTCCTATTCCGGCGGGGAGCAGTTTTTCTTCTCCTATTGATATTGTAGGTGAATATTATGGCACAGCTTTTTACTACGACCATACGTTTGATACTTCTGTCTTTGTAGGCAGCAAAATGTCGTTCAAAGCGGGAAGCGAAGTTTATTATCGTGTTACTTTTACGCAACCGATAAGTTTGGATGTCTGTAACTGTGATTCGGAGGTGAACGACACCTACTTGATGGTGTACTCTTTGAATCAGGAATTGCTGTATGTCAATGATGTTGCCTGGGGGCGTGGAGCATGTGACAACGGAGAACATGCTTACCTTCAGATTCCTTATCTTTCTCCGGGCACGTACTACATTGTCGTGGATGGTTCTACAAATGGAAAAATAAATTTGTTTATAAATGGAGTGCTGTCTGGCCCTGTAGGAGACGATCCTGATACAGCTATTGATGCAGGCACATACGGCCTTCTGTTTACAGACACACGGGACACGTCTCTTTATGGCGACCGCACCAGCGGTTTTATATCCGGCTGTACTCCTTTTAATGATGTGTTTTACAAATTCACATTGACCTCTCCGATGGATTTGCGGGTCAGCAATTGCGGTTCTGTATTGTCTGAAACGCATCTTGGTCTGCTTGATTCCACTCGTTCCATGCTTTATTCAAGCGCCGACTCTTGCGAAATAAAAGTGGACAGCCTTCCTGCCGGCACATATTATATTGTTTCCGAGGGAAATAGTGCGAATGGCTTTATTACTACTAATCTTGAGACACTTGTGTCTCAAGATTCGCTGTCTCCTACATCTACCCAACCGTATGTACTTTCGTACGTTCCGACAGTTGCTACGGATGATGTCCTTTCTTTAGCGGATGATGAAGTCCGCCATGAAATTCAGTATTACGATCATTTCGGTAACCCTACGGTCAAGGTTCAGCACGGCTTTTCCCCATTGGGGCATGACCTGATCACATTGCAGGACTACGATGCCTTGAACCGGGCCAGCAAACTCTGGCTTCCTGTGGCGTATGGTAGCAGTGACGGATCTTATGTGAATCCCGGCAAATTGTCGCAAACCGCCCGTTCCTTTTCTCTTTACGGCATGGATTCACATCCCTACAGTCTTACTGTGTATGACGGCTCCGCACTGAACGAGGTGGTGGAGGAATATGGTCCCGGCAAGAGCTGGCATACTACGGGCCGTTCGGTGAAGAATGACCGCATGACGAACGTTTTAGCATCCGTCCGTCTTTATGGCGTGGATGAAAATTTCTTGCTTACAATGTCCGGCCTTTATTCTTCGTGCACGCTGGATGCTGTCCGTACTACCGATGAGGACGGAAATGTAACTTACGGGTTCAAGGACAAAACCGGTCGAACGCTTCTGACCCGGCAGATGAACGGTGGCGAAGCTCATGATACCTATACGGTATATGACAATTACGGTAATGTCCGCTTCGTACTTCCTCCGCTGGCTGCGGATAGTTTGACGGCAATACAGTCATACGCTGAAAGCCATCCTGTTTTGCAGAAGTATGCTTACATCTACCATTACGACAAGTATAATCGTTGTATCTATAAGAAACTCCCCGGTTGTGACCCTGTTTACACGATTTATGACGCTGCCGACCGCCCGATTTTTACTCAAGACGGTGAACAGCGCAAACGAAACGAGTGGTCTTTCAGTATTCCCGACGGGTTTGGCCGTGTTGTATTGAGCGGCATTTGCAAGAATCAACCGGCTTATGGTGCGGAGTCCACCCCTCTCGACACTGTTGTTGTAAAAGCCGTTTGGGCGAATGAGGAGAATCCGTTGAAAGGTTACCGGTTGGAAGGTATAACCTTAAGTTCCCCGACTGTCTTGTCGGTCAACTATTACGATTCCTACGATTTCCTTGGTAAAAACGGTATTCCCGATGACGCAACGACAGCTTACTGCGAAACAGCCGGTTATGGCAAACGTTATGGAGATGATTGCAAAGGGCAGCAGACCGGAATCTTGACCGCCCTTTTTACTGACAGGGAATATACAGGCTTCATCTACTCGGCATTATACTATGACGACCGCTACCGCGTTATCCAACGTAAGGGCAATAACGGGCAGCACGGTACTGAATCCGTTTATACGGCTTACAACTTCGAGGGCAGCCCAACGAAAGAGAAACATGTGCACAGTGTTCCCGGACAGGCACCGGTTACCGAGGTTCATACTTATACCTACGACCTTGCGAACCGCCTGTTGAAGAGCGTTTATCAATTGAATGACAAGGATTCTATCACTTTGGTTGACAATATTTATGACGAGGTCGGTCGTCTGTTTGTAGACAGGCGCAACGGTGTTCCTGAATTGCGTACAAATTACAGCTACAATCTCCGTTCTTGGCTGAAAGGAGTCAGCAGCCCGTTATTCAGCCAGACTTTGAACTATCAGGAGACTATTAATGATATTTCCCCTTGCTATAATGGTAATATCAGCAGTCTGTTTTGGCGTACGGCACAGAATAATGCTTCAAATGCATTGATTAGTTCTCCTGAAAAAGGCTATAGTTTTACCTATGACGGCCTTTCCCGCCTGAAAGACGCTGTATATGGTGAAGGTGCAAGCCTGAATCAAAACCGTAACCGTTTCAACGAACAGATAACCGGCTATGACAAAATGGGTAATATTCTGGGTCTGCTTCGTTACGGTCAAACGGGTACGGATTCTTACGGTCTGATTGACAACCTGAATCTGACCTACAATGGCAATCAACTAGAGTCCGTTTATGACAATGCCACCAACTGCGTATTTGGCAATGGTATGGAATTTAAGGATAATGCCGATGAGGCGGTAGAGTATGAATATGATAAAAACGGCAATCTGACTAAAGATTTAAACAAAAATATAAGTGGAATTCAATATAATATCTTAAATTTGCCTAGTCACATTAGCTTTGCTGACGGAAGTAGTATTGAATATGAATATGCGGCAGATGGCAGTAAAGTCCGTACTACGCATACTATAAACAATAACGTCACGTCCACTGTTTATTGTGGCAATGCGATCTATGAGAACGGCAGTTTGAAGATGTTGCTGAATGAAGTTGGTTATTATAGCTTCCAAGATAACAAGTTCCACTTTTACATTAAAGATCATCAGGGAAATATCCGTATAGTTGCTGATGAAGCCGGTAAAGTCGATGAAGTGAATGATTATTATCCTCTTGGCGGTTTGATGTCTAATGTATGCAATAATGTGCAGCCTTATAAGTATAATGGTAAAGAGCTGGATCGGAAAGGCGGATTGAATTGGTATGATTATGGGGCGAGACATTATGATGCGATGATTGGACGTTGGCACGTGGTGGATTCGATGGCGGAGAAATATTATGGTTGGAGTCCGTATACGTATTGTTTGGCAAATCCGATAAAATATGTAGATATTATTGGTGCTTTTACATCTCCTTATTACACAGAGGATGGTCAATTTTTGGGCGTAGATGAAAATGGGTTTACAGGTAATATTTACATTACAGATGAGGAAGTTTTTGAAAAGTATTCTAAAAACGGAATTGCTAATTCAAAAGATATTCAGAAAGATATGAATACTATTTTAATGAAAGATAAACTTTTAACTTCAGCAGCTGAATCTCATATATATACAGATATACTAAAGAAAAGCACGGATGCAAAACTTGATGTGTCGCAACTTTATAACGGTGAAGTGTCAATTGTGGAAGATGTGGTGAAGAGAAAAGATGAGGTTGTAGGGGTAGGATATAATAATCCAGAAGGGCATAGAAATGCTCCTAAGTACAGTCAATCGTATGTTGATGGAAAAATTAGAGTAACTGTAGCACAAGGTTCTAATCAGCATGATTTATATACAGTAGAAAGTGTGCAAAACTATTTAGGGGTGCATGAGTATTATGGTCATGGAATCAACAATTGGAGTCAAAAGGATACACATTGGAAATGTTATAATGCTCAAATGAATCATCCAACTTTTAGTAAATTACCTAAAGATCAACAATATGAAATCAAAACAAGAAAATATCACTATTATATCAATCGTAATCGTTAGGCGATTTATATGTTTTTTCGGTATAGCGATAATATTTGTGCTCAATGGGTATGCTCAAATAAACGAGTTGTCAATAGAATTGGAAATAGTAAGTATCAGTAAAGGAGATTATCATCCGAGTCCTCAAGAGTTGGTTAAAGGAGATACTTTTCCAAAACGAATTGATTTTGAATTCATTGTATATAACAATAGTAATAAAATGCTTATGATTGGCTCAAATACTCGTTGTTATTATCATTTTGATGGAAAAGATACTAACTGTGAAGAAATAGGACGTTTCTTAATGATAAATGGTATGGATACTATTCCTCTTTATACGGACAGGTATTATTTGCATCCTAACCCGCATTCTGGCGTAAAAGCGATTTGGGGAATTATAGAAAGTTCAAAGGATTCTAAGACTTGTCCCATATTTACTCCATTTCTTAGGCGTTGGACTAATGTGGGCAACGATAACATTAAAGAACTTTATAACTATTTGAAATCTTCTCGTTTTGTATATGTTCCAATACTAGCAGATTATCAAAGAGCACTTAATAAAATTAACAATAAATCAATAATTGACTGTATTATTTATCCTCGTAATACACTTGAGGTGAAAAAGAAAGAGCCTTTTTCTGTTTTTGTTGGTTATTCAGAGGAGAAGGATCATGACTATATTTATCCTTCAGAAGATAAATAAAAACGAGATATTAGGAGTATGGTATTTTATCTAGATTATTGTCTTACCCTGATATAGGTTGACTATTTTGTAATCTCATTTGGTTGTTACCCTGATATGGAACTAGAAATTATTCTGTGTCAGGGTATTTTTTACATAAATGCGGAAATGAAAAGTTGTTTTCTCAATGTAATATCTTAAATTTGCCTAGTCACATTACGTTTGGCAATGACTATAGTATTGAATAGAAATATGTAGTAGGCAGGGAAATCTATGTGTGATGTAACTTGCTGAAATTGAAGTACAGTGATTTGACGGTTGATATGAGTGCTGTAGAACTATATGTGAGAGATAAACAAGGTAAGCTAATTAAAGATGTGTGTAACACGAGTGTTATAAATGGATTAAGAGGATATAACAGCATTGGCTGTAAATAATGTAAGTAAGGCTATAATGTACTTGGACTGCCTATAATATAACGATGTTACAACTTGTGAGGAATAGTAAAGTTAATCAGTGCTATTTTGAGGTTGATGTATAGGTTTAAAAAATAATTGATTATGAAAAAGTATTTTATGCTAATAGTGTTATTGATTGGAGTACTATCATGCAGAATAGATAAGGCTGGTAGTTATGAGATGAAAGTGTTTAATGAGATTTTTGATAACTTGGTTGAGGAGATGGGAGCATTAAGTAGTTTTGAAATTCCTCCTCCAATACCATTTCTTGATAACAACAATCCAATAGCGTATGACACTGTTGGATATGATAAAAAGATTGTTGAGATTGAGAGAAAAAATAGAAAAATGAGAGATACGACCTTTGTTATTGCTGTTTTTGATACTCTATTCACTTGTTGTAATCTAAATTTAGATGTTGAATATATCGGAAAACAATTAATAGAGCCGGATTATACCGAGGCACTTAACTCTATGAATAAACAATCAATACAAAGTCGTCCACTGGATTTGTCTGAAATAGAGAATAGAAAACGGTTCATATTGAAATACACTTCAGAGTTTCCCGAAGGATTTAAGATATGGGAAAGAGAAAACTATAATTTTCTTTTTTCAGGAATATTGAGAATGTCGAGGATATACTTTGATAAAGAAAAGCGAGTTGGACTTTTTTATTGTTCTTATGCTTGTGGGCGGCTTTGCGGAGAGGAAACAATTATATGTATTCGCAAAATTAATAAAAAATGGATCATTGAAAAAGTAGTAGAGCTGGGTGTATCGTAATAGTTATCTCTATAAAGAACCATTATGAAGATTATGGTTGCAAATTATCTGGAAATTCAGCTAAGAATCAATGAAATGTGTCTTATTTCAGTAAACAGGAGAACGATTTTGTTGCATATAATATATCATGTACTAATCCTGTATTTGGTAATGGTTTGTAACTCAAGAACAATGTCAATGAATCAGATAAAGATGATAAAATAGCAATCTGGCTAACGATTTAAACAAGGAGATATTTGGAGTTTGATATATAATTGTTTAAATTTGTCTAATAAGATGCAGTTTGAAAATGATGACAGTATTTTTTTATGATGCAGATGTAACTAAGGCTTGGTGTTGTATATCTAACAAGTATGGCTCTGTATCTCTTTTGATGATTGGATGGCTGATGTATATAGAATTGTATACAAAATAACCACAGATGATTTAAAGTCAAATAATGAGTTAATATGAAAATAATAATAAAATTAATACCATATTATTGGATTATTCAAGGTCTATTAATTGCGATAACTATTCGAGGATTGGGTAGCTTACCATTTATTGGATGCATATTATTGATAGTTTGTACTATATTACATCAAAAAGTAAATGCTAAATACACAAAAGTGTTTTCAATATTATATATGATATATTCATAATCATACAGGGGATCGTATTTCTTTTCTTCGGTTTTTATAATATTCATATTTTGATATTAATAGTTGCTATATTGAATGTTGCTTTATCGTTTATACAGTTGAGATATTCTGATAAATAATATATTAAATTAGCGTAGCTACATGTCTACGCGTCAGCAGAACATACAAGAAATAAACTAAATAAGCACCCAAAAGATCAAAAAGAAAAGCTCAAGATAGAGGTGGTGAAAAAGGAGATGTGCGAAGAACTAGATATAAATAGTAAGGTATGGAAAAAGGAAAATTGTATTCGTTTGAAATAAAAGGTTGGAAAGAACCTATATGCGGAATCGTTGAGGCATTTAGTGTTGATTGGATATTAATAAAATGGATTATTAATGATTTTCTGTTTGATGGATATTCTGTGATTCAGAGGAGGCATATAAAGAAATGCTTTCAAGATGAGAATCTCTTATTTAAAGAATCTGTATTACGAGCAAAAGGTGTAATGGATATTCCTACTCCAGAAATTCCTATAGATAGCAAAAGTGCACCTCTTAAATGGTTTTGTGATAATATGAATATCGTTCTTGTATCTCCTATAGATGAATCAGTCTGTGATGTGGGAAAAATAACGAAAGTTTTAAATAGAGTTTTTTATCTTAAAACGATGGATTGTGAGGGAAAATGGGATAATGTTTACGATAATTGTTTACTAAGTGAAATTGTGTCATTTAGTATTGATACTGATTATGTGAAGTCTCTATTGATTTACAGTCTGAAATTTGAAAAATAGGAATTGATTAAAGTTTTTATTTTATGGAAAATAAAAGACTATATACTATTTATATTAAAAACTGGAAGG
>OODP01001776.1_pt1 | contig 11551 bp, 9 predicted proteins | sample 1671011 | NCBI WGS metagenome assembly OODP01 (sample SAMN06348113, study PRJEB24527) | human gut metagenome | biome: human gut; feature: ankylosing spondylitis patient; material: feces | host: Homo sapiens | place: China | collected 2015-10
ATAGATTCCTGAAAGAAATAGCTGCTATTGCTGGAATAGAGAAGAACATTACACATAAAGTTGGTAGACATACTTTTGCAACTATTTTTTTGCGTAAGACTAAAGATATAGCTTCCTTGAAAGAGATACTAGGACATTCTGATTTAAAAGAGACTTTAGTGTATGCCCATGTTTTAAACGAGAGTAAGCAAGAGGGAATGCAGTGTTTCAACTGTTTTGCATTTTAAATTGTACATTTGTACAATGTATTTCTATTAGTCTGAAAACCAGTAAATAACGAGCGTACAGTCTTTGTACACTTTGGTACAAAACACTGCATGCTCGTACAAACTTTCTTATGGTCGTATAACAACTGCAGGAGAGTAGCCGAATTCAATTGCAGCGTCGAAGCAGGGGCAGGATTTAATCCATTCCTTTGACTCTACGATGCCATTGTCATTCAGATCTGGAGAAGTATCTCTGTGACCTAGTACTTCTGTGATCTTGAATTGACTTTTGAGTCGGGAGACCAACTCGATTAGTGCAATTTTTTGTGCAGGAGTACGTGTGTCTGCTGGGTTACCGTTAGCGTCTAAACCACCTACATAGCAAATTCCTACGCTATGTTTATTGTATGATATACCAGAGGTGCCTTTAGTATTACAATGGGCACCTTCCATTGATAGAGGTCTTCCTTCTTCGATGGTACCATCTAAGTCAATGATATAGTGATAACCAATCATAGAAAAGTTTCGATCTCTATGCATTCGATCAATGTCTTTTGCTTTGAAAGCTTGTCCAGCACGTGTAGCCGAACAGTGGATGATGATTGAATCAATATTGTTCATATCTTTAATAAAAGTGATTGAAACTGAATTATTCTACCGATAAAGCTTTATTAACCGCTACCTGAACAAAAGCGACGAACCCCGTACTCACATATTTTTTAATACTTTCCGCCTGTTCGGGAGATACTTCTACTTCACCGTTCTTGTAGATGTTTTGAGCTAATTCCAACTCACCCAAGTCGGCAGTTCTCTGATAGATCGCATTGCCTAACATTTTTGCAATATCGACAGTACTGTTATTCCCTTCGATGTCTTTTACTTGAATTTCTCTAAAGTCTATTTTCATAATTATGTGATTTGATTATTATCCCCAATATGCATTAAATAAAATGCCATTTTTAAACTGCAACACGCGAGTCTGCTGCCTTCCATTATTCCAAACGGCAGCACAGCTGAAAAACTCATCAATACCTCTTTGACCATCAACTACAATGCCACCATCAATAGCAAGTGCTATGTTATCTCGTCCTCCGGTTACACTAATAGATACACCCCTATTTATATCATAAGGTCTTGAACGGTGATCGTAGAATCTTCCTAAATAATCGACTCCCATTGTACTAAACGGACCTACAATAACTTGCCTATTTTTACTATTAAAACCAATCATATCATCGTAAAGGAACATCTCCTTTTTATCTATAGTTGGTATACTGGTAGAACCTGTCCCTATACTATTAGCAGAAATCTTAAAGCCTCCAATAGTGCCATCAACAGCTTCTATTCGTTTTACAACGAGTTTGTTTACATCGATAAAATCAGCGACGATCTTTCCATCACTGATAAACGTCTTCCCCCCAACTAATATCGCACCTGTTTTAGGGAGTGATAATTTCCCGTCTGCTGTTAGTTCAAGCCCGGTTACATTGTGCTTAATCGAACCGCCTGTCATTAACCAACCTTGCGTTTTGGCTTGATTACCGATAAATAGACCAGACGTACCGAGTATATCGATCGTTGCATTTTGAGCTACTAATAAATGCGTAGCGACATTTATAAATTCGTTAAACAAAGTCCATTTCGTTACATCGAAAGAACTCCCAGAAGTATGATCCGTCCGGCATGAATAAGTATTTCCGTTATAGATAACCGTATCCCGATACTGCGTATTATTGACGTAGTTAGTATTTGCTTTCCACTCACCGCGTGGACGGATTAGAGCACCGGGAAGCCCGGTTGCACCCGTATCACCCTTGTCGCCTTTATCTCCTTTGTCGCCCTTGACTTTCGTCCAGGTATAAGCGGAAAACGTATTGCTGTCTGCCGCCGTGAAGTCGGTGTATTGGCCGATATAAGCACCAGGAGTCTCGCCGCCATTTGCCGTAAAGGTCGTACCGTTGTCACTATACTTGATGTGCAGATAACTTGTTCTACCATCCGCTCCGGTTGGTCCCGCGATACCTTGATCTCCCTTGATGCCCTGCGAACCTTTCAACTGTACCCATTTATACGACGTGTTAGCAGTCGGAGCGGCCGCACTCGTTGTAACTGCTGTACCAATGTAAGTATTAGGGGTATCACTCATAGGATTGCCGTTCGCATTAGCGGAATACTTCACATGAAAATACTGCGATGTACCGGGAATACCTTGCGAACCAGTCGGCCCCGTTTCGCCTTTGTCACCTTTAGCCCCAGTTGCCCCATCTATTGCACCAATGCGAACTGTAGTCCACGAAACGGGAGACGTAGCCGGAGGGATAACAATACCCGTGCGCATCCACAAATATTCGTTTGTACCACAGGCGGGCGGAGTTTTACTCCACCCACTTGTAGGCGCAACTGTGCCAGATTTAGACTTTGCGAATTCCTGCGCGGGATATTGCCCGTCCTTCGTTACGCTAATCGTTATTTGTCCTCTTGCTACTATCATACTATTATTTTAGTGATAATTCAACAACAAACGTCGCTTTTACATCGACTTCGGCAGCAGTGACGGTAATGGTCTTTCCAGTCTTTACACCGGAAGTTCCCCAAGCCGTATCTTGTGTACCATCCTTATTGTACTTCTTCCAAGAAAATACAAATTTGGTATCAGCAGCACTATCGGTGAATGCTTCCCCATTTTGCCATACCTTGGCATTGATAGTCGTACTTCCTTGGCCATTTACTAACTTATCCCCCGTTGTGGAAGATACTTCCACTATATACGGATCGGAAAGATCGGAGAACGAAATAATATCGCTCACTGTTGTGTTGTAGGTTCCGGATGCTGTATCGGTATCCTTGATTGCACATTTGAAAGATTCGAAATTAAGTACGGCACTGGCAGGAATAGATATTTCATTTGTCGTTGTCCCCGTGATGCCATAAGAATTTGAAGCCGCCAAAGATTCCCATGTGCCGTCCGATTTCAATTTGTGCCACTGATAAGCAACCTTATCGGCGTCAATACTACTACCACGCCACATATCACAATGGGCTGTCAATGATTCGGATTGACCATTCTTAAAAACATTTCCTTTAGGGGCATACGCTATAGCAATGATAAGTTGACCGGCATTTTCTGTTTTGGTATAGTTGATGACAGATTTTACAGGAGTTTCCAAACCTGTGTCTGGATCAACATAGATACCGGAACATTCAACCTTCATCTGCGATACAGATGTCATATTGTTCTTAAGCGTCAACGCATACGGCGCAGTAGCGGCAACAGTACCACCGAATGCAGTGATTGCACCTCCATTCACTGTATAGGTAGGAGCAGCTTTTAAACGACTGATTACGTTTGTTGTCGTTCCGGATACATACATTTCAGGGGTAATGACAAGGAAAGGAGAAGCCGTATAGTTCGGTACATAGGTGCTGTTTTCCTTGTTAAAGATTTGCGTCAAAGGCTGATTAGAGCCTAGATACATGTTCATTGACTTCGCATCGTTCAAGTCGACGATGGTAATTTGTCCTCTTGCAATTGGCATAATTCTAGTTAATTAAGTTGTTAATACTATTATCTAAATAAGAAACGTCTATAAAGGGTAGTTGAAAATTGTCACATTTAAAACTTTATTATTCAAGATGTAGAGCGTTCTATTATTATTACTACATTTGTTTCGTCACATTTAAAATTTCAATTATTATGTCAGCATTTTCTAATATTGCATCAAATATATTCATGCCCATCGATGATGCTTTCGGTATATACAATAGAGAAATCGTTCATGAACTATTAGTTAACATCCAGAATGACTTTGCATTGTCATTGGAGAAATCAGTAGATATGTCAACTCTATGTATGATAGAATATCGTCCAGGAGACCCTCAATGCAATAAAATTCCTAACGGACACTTGATATTTTTAAGTACGCAAGGCGATGAATGGTGGAGATGGGCATATCAATTCTCACATGAATATTGTCATAGCCTAATCAACGGAGCGTCTACAGGAGAAATATCAGGTTTAATCTGGTTTGAGGAAACTATGTGCCATCTAGCTTCGATTTACCAATTAAAAAACTTGATTGAATTTTGTAGTATGTCTCCCGACTATCTTCTAAACAGTTACAAGGAGGTTGCTTGTCACTGCCTAATGGCGAATTTCGGACAGCCTCAATATAACTGTCGGGAATATCTATTATCAGTGGCGGACCAACTTGCAGAACCCGACTACCATCGGGAAATTTACTCAAATCTATCTGCGACAATGTCATCTTTGTTTTTGGAGAACAAACATCTTTGGAAGATAATTCTTCATTTTGGTGATATGCGCAAGTGGAACTCTCTCCATGAACTGTTTGAGCATCTACAGTCAAAGGCGAGTCAGGATTACGCACACACTTTGCAAAAGCTATACAATCTTTTATTTTCATAATTTAGAAGTTTTACAAATTCACAATACAATTAAATGTAGCACGTCCCCAAACATCATCCGGGGTAAGTGTCAACACATGCCCGTGCCCGACATGCGCCTCATTAAATATCTTATCGGTATCATCGTTATTACTTTCTTTCTCCCACGAGAACCGGGAATCCGGAACACTATCTGTAATATCAGTATCTCCCTTTATCACATAAGCGGTTAATGTAGTAGACACAGAGCCGTTCTGAAAAATATTCCCATTGCTACTCATTATATTAACTACTACCGCATCTTTACCTGCCGCCGACTTTTCAAGCCAGTCTGTAGCACCTTCCTCCGGTTCTTGCGTTGTAGGCTTATCTGAAATACATAACCATGATGATCCGTTGTGAGTTACTTCGTCATAGTAATAATAAACCCCCGCTTTCCACTCTCCCTTAAAACAGGGGACGCGGCTTTCTGTTACTCCATCATCGGAAATCTGTTTGATAACTCCGGTCATATATACATTACGGAGATACGCACTATGTCCGGTCATATCAATATCAAACAGTTTTAAGTTAGACAGGTCGCCCAACTGCATAGCGATCATTTCCTTAGTAATCTCCCAATTATTAACACCTGTCAGATAGCGGACATAGCTTTGTGTCGAGTAGCTCGATCTTTGTCGCTCTTTGTTTGTGAAGTTACCATACGAAACGAAGTGCATGGTCTTTTGTGGTGGAAGTATAGTTCCGCTACGAAGTATGTATTTAAAAGTCTTTTCATCAATTTTTTCAGAAATTCGGAAATAAGAGGTATGAAAACCAGTGACCGAATCATTGAATTTTCCTTTGCAGATGTCATCAATCTCTATTTCTGCAAGTTCTCCGGGCTCTAATTTCAAATAGATAATTCTCTCCAGTGGATCCACTTCCTCTATGATGCCCTCGCCAGGTGCATTCCAAGTTTCTCCACTAACTACCGAGATACGATTATATCTAAATTCATCTGATTCCAAGAATCCGCGTATGTGTACAGAGTTAAACTCTGCATCTCCGATAGCCGATATTAACCATCCCAACATTTTGCAGGCATAGTCTGAAGAAGAAATATCTCCTGAAGTAGAAATGTTTCCAGTGAAAGAGGCGGTATTGGCAAGAAGTTCATTTAGCACCTCTATATTATCAGCTTTTACTCCTTTCTCAACTTCAAGTCCTCCTAGTAACTGCAATAAGAAGAGGGTGCTGTCTGGTTGCTTACGACGCAAAAAAGTATCTCCTTCAGCAAAATCTTTCAGTTTTTCATTTAGGAAAGATAGTACTGTTGCGACATGTCGGTTGGAGACACTGTTCTTCAAAATAGCCTTGTCAATGTAGTCTATCAGTTGATCTATGAGATCCTGTTGTGTTGACATATCAATTGAATTGTTTAGTGAATTGTTCGGTATGTATTCGTGGCGACCCTAAATCATCATCATTAAATGAACCTGTATAACGTTGCTCTGAATCCGCAAAACGTAGAGATAACTTTATACTCTCCGGAACGGTTGCACGGGATGCTCTGGTAAGATTTTCCGCTGTGACATTTACTCTGATATTTCGTCCGTCCAGTCCAAGGAGTTTTATGTCGTCAGAAGATAACAGATCAATCAAATGTATCAGTTCGTCATTTGTACGATATCCGGATTCTACAGTCATAGATTCGCGTCCGGATAACCTTTCCCAGGATTCAACATAATCATCTATGACTTCATCATACTTATTGAATGCATTTTCTTTTTCTGCTTCACGCTTAATACTTCCAATGCCGGTAATTTCGATCAGCTCATAAGAACCGTATGAATTAAGAAATTGTAAGAGATACCTTTCTCTACTTATTGTTCCGGGAGTAATTACGATCGTGCAGGATTTAGTTTCTCCTACATAGATATCAAATATGGAGGCAAGAATATGGTGAGTATCGAAAAGTTGCTTCCGAAGACGATATAAGTTGAGTGCAACCGGTTGTCCGGCTACTCCGATTAGGGCGGTCTCCATTCCGTTTGCAATTACTCTTAGTATACCTCCATCAGGATAGATGAAGGAGAGCGGAAGTAGTTCCGTTTCCCGGATTCTAATAAGTCTTTCGGAAGTACGGGTTGTTTGGAAGAAATTACCGTCCGGATTCATCAATTTCCAGATAAACACATTTTTATTTTCATCATTGAGATGACGTAACATTCTTTTGCTTACTCCGCCAATAAATACTTTCAGTGAGATCGTTAGATTATTTTTTTCACTATTGGAAACATTGATAGTAACATTACGAGAACAACCTTCTGCCTGTAGCAGAACTTCTTCCGATTCATTATATAATTGGGCCGGTTGTACTATATCAGCAAGTATATCCTGAATAAAAACAAAGAAGTTGCCTTCTCCGCTGCCGGTGAATATTGTTTGTTCTCCTACTAAAATGGTATAAGTTGCCAGAGAACTGCTGTTGATCGACAACTTGATTGGATTGCCGGTCAATGCCATATTGGCGGGCGATATGTTTGCAGTCAGACTCATTTTACTAGATAATTAGGTGAGATAATTTGTTCTTGTACCAGATAATTACAGGTACAATAGTCATGCAGGAATTCTTCTCTATCAGCGGTGGGGTGAGAGAGAAAAAGAAAGAGGTCATCAAACGTAATAGATGCATTTTTCATATATTTCTGATAAGTGATGAGCATCTTTTCAATATCATTTGATTGAATAGTTGATATTACTGTTTCTGATGTATTCATATTGCAAAATTGTATGTTATATTGCGGGATATAAAGGACATTTTATAATAACTCTGCACGCACTGATTGGTCATATTGCAGGTCATAATGTACTCCTCCTCTCGAATTACTAATCTCATAATGGAGGTGTCCATCGGGCGTTGTACCGAGGTAATACCTAATCCGGTAATATAGATCGAAACTATAATTGACTTTCCTTATAAAATACTCCTTTTTATTATTGTAATCTTCTTCAGTAGGTACTGAAAGAGGGACTTTAATATCCACTGTATCAGTAGAAACATTCTTATATTGTAGGTCATATAAGCTATTCCCATCTCTATTCGCTTCGTCTCTCCAGGCATCTTTTTGTAGTTTTACGGCAGCTTCTACGACTGAATTCTTGTTATCAAATAACGCCCACTTATATTTTTGATCGACGATGGGGACGGTTTGTTCTTCTTCCAGATTATATGGTTTGAGTAATTTGGTTGTACGCAATTTGACTGTTGCCGGGAATGAAGAACTTTTGGGTAACGTATAACGTATGGTATCAGGCAACATTCGTTGACCATCAAGTAAAATAGGAGAGGAGAAATCTGGATTCATACATTGTTGAGCCGATAGATGCATATCCGTTTCTATGAGATGATTGGCGTGGCGAAGAATAGCGTCATATTCCTTCCAGAAATGATTGAACAGTCCATATTTGCCAACAAATAAAAGAGAAATTTCGCAGGCTTTTCCATTTTGTTTGTTTAATACCGGTTCTCCGAAAATATCCAGACAAATTTGTGAACCATAAGTAACTCGATCTCTTGTATCGAAGAAAGAAAAGCAAAATGCCAAAGGGGTTTGGTAGTTTAAGTTTTCTGATAATTCAACATCGGAACTAGAAATTGTGGTGTATCGATGTACTTTACCGAAGAGATAGTAAGGAACTCGTATATATTTATATACGTCTCCTTTAAAACGTTCCGTTGCGGAAGGCAAAAATTCATCAATAGAGGTAATCTCTTTATATGCCATATCAGCTCCACGATCCCAGGGGAAGAAATCCGTTGACACTAATTCTGAACGTCCGGTTATGTTATCTGTTTTATAATATAATCCGCTCTCTGTAGAATAGGTTAGGTATCCATTTGCTTTAGTCGTGACAATATAGTGATATGGCTTTAAGAATTTATCCAGTGAATCAGCGGCAGGAGCTGCCGTCCATTTTGGATCTTCCCCCCGTACGTTTGTTGCAGCTGATAATTTTAATTGCTGTGGGGCTTCAAAATTGATAGTTGGTTTGGACGCTTTTTGTAGCGTCCAATCAGAAGTAGTTTTGGAATTAAGGATATCACGAATGAATTTAAGTCTGACCTTACGGGTATTTCCATCTACAAAGTAAAGTAATCCAAAACGGCACCATAAGGCTTGCATGAATTCATTGATTGTGCAGTCAGGCATGAGATCAGCATATTTTAGTTCTCCTTTTACACAGCAATCGGCTGCATTATTAAGAACAACCAATTGACCGAGCTGGTGGTGGTTAGTAAATGGGTTCTCCGTGACAGTATATCCGTAGGTTGAGAATATAGCTTCTAATATATAGCTGACTTTTATAAATGGAACTATTCCATATCCTTCAGGAAGCGATACTTCCACGGGTTCTCCATTGATGAAAAAAGTTTCCGTCCGTGCTTTCCACCAATATCCATCACGATAATTATTTATATATTCTGCATAATCCGTAACTGTATCATTATCTTTCTTACGATTGCAAGATACAGCCACAGGAAACAGACAGAAAGGAGAATCATTCTTTTGACTATTCTCTATAATATAAGGTATTAATTCTGATACTCCTCCAAGGCGAAGAACAGGAAGGTTGATGGACTGCAAAGAAACATCTTCCCATATACTATATAATTCAGATTCTCCAAAGCCTACATTAAAAGTTATTCCGTCATTCTCTGAAGCTTTTGTCGTATTCATTTTACCCACTCGATGGTAAACTCCGTCACTGATGGTCACGCGTTCATCAGCAATAGGGGCGCTGTCAATATCAGTTCTGTTAATGTAATTGTTGAGACGTAGATTATTTCTGGTACCAGGTATGGTAGCGGCAATAGATTGTGATCCCCGTTCGTTGTAGATAGGAGAGCTGTCTTCTATTTCTGTACTGAAGTCTTTCGGCAGATCAAAAGTACCGGATGTATTTGATATTCTTAGTGCCATAATAATTCTTATTTGGTTGATCGGGTAAATGGTTTCTTGGATTTTTCATCTAGTTCTTCAGCATTTCGTATATCTCGTAGGGATACGTATGCTTTTAGATTTTTGAGGGTATTAATCAGCATTCCGATTTCTTTTATGAGTTTATCTAGTTCGGTTGCTGATGTATCAGTTTCATGGATTTCCTGGTTATTTCGGACAGGAGTATCTATTGCTGCGTAATTACCCGAAGCTCGTTGGGGCACATGACCTTTACGGGCATCTTCAATCGCATTTAGTACCAAAGGATAATTTATATGTTTTTGTAACCGGGATAAGTCCTCGGCGTTAATGATTAATTCTGCACCATTCTCTGAAACTAGAGAAGTGTGTCGGACGATTCCGGTTTGTGCAGCCCCAATATAAGGTATGTCCTGATAGTTCTTGCCGTCATCTTTCCCGATGACATCATACCGGCCGGATGCCCATTGGGATACGCTGACGGTTGCTCGTTTGGGAGCGTCGGTCGAAGACGTGTCGGAGTCGGAAGATCCGGACGAGTGTTTGCCGCTAACCATTCCTTTCAGAGCACTTTTTGCAGTTGCAATTGCAGCCATTATGATTCCCCCAAGGATGGCTCCTGTTCCAATGCCTAAGAAACCTTTACTTCCTATTTCATTGGCTGTTGCTTTTGCAACATTTTCAGTTCCTACTGCTGTTAGTTCAATTATTTTTGCATTTATCATTTGGGCAAGAACATCGAATATAATATCGATCATGACATCTGCGAAACCTTGCATTGCATTTTCTTGTCCTGCGATGATGTTGCCTAACGCAGAGCCAAGTTCAGAACCATATTGTTGAAATGTGCGTAGTCGTTCCTTATATTGTTGTCGTTCTTTTTGGGTTTGTGCTGCCGTCTTTTTTTGTTCAGCATCTTTTGCTTTGGCATGGGCGGCCTGTTCTTCCTTCATGCATTTTATTTTGAAATCAAGAAGTTGTTTCTCAACTTGTTTTCGTTGTTCGGCGTTTAAACCGGCAATGGAAAGCATTCGTTCAAGATGCATGATGGTAAGTTGTTCCATAGCATCATTATAGGCTGTTTCGGAGCTTAGATTCTCATCTTTGCCGGAGGCATACAGTTCTTTTAAATCCTGTTGTTGCTTTTCATATTGAGTTGTCTCTTGATTAATTAATTCATTAATAAGCTCCTGATTGTGTTCTTTTTGTTGTTTAATTTTCAGGTCATTGATTTGATTTTGGATATTAATGCCTTCTTTTGACTTCTCACCGACAATTTTCAAAGAACGCTCCAAGTATTCCATTTGGAGACATTCCATTTCTTCGCTCAACTGCTTTTCTGTTTGGAGAGTGTCATCCCCCCCTTCCAGATACATTTCTTTCAGGAAGGCTTGTTTTTGGTTATATAGTTTTTTTTCTTTCTCAAGCCTCTTTTTTATTTTTTCTTCATCACTATCACCATTGCCATCACCATTACCATCATTATCATTGTTACTGTTTTGATATTTAGAATTCACTTTGGCAATTTCCTCTGTATATCCTCGCATCATATCCTCATACAGTTTGACATTCTCATCCAACTGGCTTTTCTTGGAAGCCCAAGCACGATATGCTGTGGGAGAAACTCCATTAGAGGCTGCTATTTCCTCCAAAGATTTGTTTGAATTTATGGGATCATTAATATCCCATTCAATACTCTTAAATTTCATGGCTTCTGAACTACTTTGCTTACTGAACCATTCTGTACGTTCGTTTAGAGCTTCTTGTAATTTAGCGTTTGCAGCTTGTTGTTTAGCTGTGATAAGTAATTTTTCTACATATCCATCCAGAGCACCGGTATTGTTATTGATTAACTCTCCTTCTTTAGTTAATGAGGCATGGTAATCGGGTACTATTTTTTGAATTTCTTCTAATGCCCATTGTCTTTCACCATAGCTTTTTTTTGAATCAAAAAGAATTTCCTTTAAAGATTTAAGA
>OODP01001779.1_pt1 | contig 11530 bp, 10 predicted proteins | sample 1671011 | NCBI WGS metagenome assembly OODP01 (sample SAMN06348113, study PRJEB24527) | human gut metagenome | biome: human gut; feature: ankylosing spondylitis patient; material: feces | host: Homo sapiens | place: China | collected 2015-10
TGGGCAAATTGTATTTCCTTCCCCCAATCAAGTGGAAATGCAAAAAGGCTACCTGACTTTAAGAAAAAAGATTTCCATATACGCTGAAGATACCACAACTTTTTATTTAAGTCTTTTCCGTACAGAAGTACTTCATAACGCTTCTGTCAAATGGACGAAGAAAGCATCTAAAGCCGAAATCCGCTGGATGACCGATTCTTCACTTCCTCCCGAAGGTTATCGGATAAATATCAGTCCGCGACAAATGGTGATAGCCGCCTCTGATAAAAGAGGATTCACTCATGCAGTACAAACCTTGCGGCAATGGGTTACTGGTTCAACAGGAATTCTCACCTTCGCCTGTGCTGATATTTCCGATTCTCCCCGTACGCCATGGCGTTGTTTTCTGCTAGATTCCGGACGTCAATACCAGAAAATATCCACTATCAAGAAATATATTGATATGGTTTCATTACTTAAAATGAATTATTTCCATTGGCATTTGACCGAAGGACTAGGTTGGCGAATCGAAATCAAACAATATCCGCGTCTTGCACAGATAGGAGGCTCGGTAGGAAAAGGAGAAGAACAACAAGGATTTTATACACAGAAAGAGATACAGGAAATTATCGAATATGCCAGCGAACGAAACATAACCGTCGTTCCTGAAATTGATATGCCGGGGCATGCCGAAGCAGCACTTTCCGCTTATCCGGAACTCGGTTGTTTCGGTCAACCTGTTGAAGTACCACAGCACGGATTTACTCAAAATATATTTTGTGCAGGAAAAGAAGAAGTCCTGCATTTCCTGAAAAATATATTGGATGAGGTATGCGCTATTTTCCCTTCACCCTATATACATTTGGGAGGAGACGAAGCCCCGAAAGGCAATTGGGACAAATGTCCGGATTGCCAAAAAAGAATTGCAGCAATGAATCTGAAAGATAGCCATGATCTGCAATTATGGTTTTCGGCACAAATGGCGGATTATCTGAAGTCGAAAGGACGAAAGGCCATATTCTGGGGGGATGTAGTTTATCATGACGGATATCCGTTACCGGACAACATAGTAATTCAATGGTGGAACTACCGTGGGCACAAAGAGCTAGCACTTCGGAATGCAATTAAACACCATTATCCAGTCATTTGCAGTTCCAATTATTATACGTATCTGAACTTCCCGGTCACTCCCTGGAGAGGATATACCAATACACGTACCTTCGACCTGAAAGACATATATCAGAACAATCCTTCCGACAAGGCGATCAACCAAAAGGACCCTTTAATTCTTGGCATGACTTGTGCTTTGTGGACTGACGACGGAGTTACAGAACGAATGATAGACCGGCGTCTGTTTCCCCGTATCTTGGCATTGGCAGAACAAATGTGGTATCAGGGAGAGAGACTTGACTTTACCCGGTTCCACCAAAACATCCTTCAACGAAAAGAATGGTTCGAACAAATGGGATTCGAATTCGGACCGGCCTTAAAAAGTGAAGTAAAGAAAGGGTATCAATGGGATTAAAAGAAATAGAAACACCCAATGCCATGATTAGTTACTTTGCCGAACAACTCGGTCCACTGATAGAGAAAAGCGAAATAAAACAACCCACCTATTTATATTGGGAATTGATGAGAAAGGCGGGAAGCGGAAATCTATAAAGAAAAGAGTTCGGCAAGATATCGCCAAAGTTATTTCGTTGGTGTATCCTCCCGAACTCTTACTAGCCAATAACAATATCAATGATTACTTAATTATATGTCTGTCACCATTCAAACAGAGAACTTACTTATACTAACAGGATATATTTATTTCTCTTGCTGTATTCCCTTAGCAGCCTCAACCAAACGGACAAATTCTCTCCTGTATCCTTTATCATCATGATCCAATCCCTGTTTAGCCAGACTGATTACTTTGTCATAAGTAGCCTCACCCTTGAAATCAGAATCCCGGAGTAACTGCCCGAACATAGCTACGGCAGACGCAAAACGGAAATCGGAAGATACATTGTTACCTTTATTATCCACAAAAGGAAGTTCTATTTTCCTGCTGACATCTTTATCTGGAGCCTTATAACGGAGTTTCACTGTCAGAAGTTCGTCAGAACCGGTAGGTTTCACACTCACTTTTTCTTTCTTCTGATATTTCAATTCATCCACCTTTCCTGTATACGTATTCTTTCCTCCTACCGGAATCACTTCATAGAAAGCCGTCACCGTGTGCCCTGCGCCCATATCTCCGGCGTCTTTTGCATCATTATTGAAATCTTCATCTTTCAGCAGACGACTTTCATAACCTACCAGACGATACGCTTGTACTTGTGCCGGATTAAATTCAACCTGTAACTTAACATCTTTCGCCACCGTATGAAGCGTAGCGCCAAACTCACCGACCAGCACACGGTTGGCTTCCTGCAAATTATCTATATAAGCATGGTTACCATTTCCCTTTTCGGCAAGTACCTGAATCTTTTTATCTTTGTAGTTACCCATTCCATACCCCAGTACAGTCAGGAACACTCCACTTTTCCGTTCTCTCTCGATTAGCTGTTCCAGTCCTTCTGCCGAAGAAACACCTACATTGAAGTCACCGTCAGAACAAAGGATAATACGGTTATTACCATTAGAGATAAAATTCTTCTTCGCTATTTTATAAGCCAGCATAATACCTGCGCCACCGGCAGTTGAACCTCCCGCCGTCAGTTCATCTATCGCTTCACGAATCTTCTGCTTGTCACTGCCCGAAGTCGATTCAAGTTTTACACCGGCACTTCCTGAATAGGTAACAATGGCTACTTTATCCTTATCACGCAAGTTATTGACCAACAATTTAAGAGAAGACTTCACCAAATCCAACCGATTGGCTCCCCACATAGAACCGGACACGTCAATCAGAAATACCAGATTGGAGGCAGGCAAGTTATCCGTAGGAATCTCCTTTGCTTTCAGTCCGATACGGACAAGACGGTTAGCAGGATTCCAAGGACAGGCTCCGGCTTCCATTGTAATCTTCACAGGGTCGTTTCCGGTCGGTTTCGGATAGTCATAAGAAAAGTAATTGACCAGTTCTTCCGTACGGACAGCATCTACCGGAGGTAACTCACCTTTATTGACAAACCGACGCATATTACTGTAAGAAGCTGCATCTACATCAATGGAGAAAGTAGAAAGCGCTGCATCCGCCACCTCTTTGAAGCCATTTTCCTGAAAAGAACCATATTCTTCCGTATTCACACACATATCATACGCAGGTGTAGGACATATCGCCATATAAGCGCTTGTTATAGCCTTAGTCTTCCGGGTTCCGTAGCCAACCACCACGCATTCTTCCAACGCAACCTCATCAGCTTTCATCCTGATATCCAGTCTGGCAGATTTGACGACTCTGCTTTCTTGTTTGTATCCGATAAACTGAAACAACAACGTCTCCCCTTTCTTCGCTTGAATAGCATATTGTCCATTTACATTTGTCACCGTACCTTTGGTAGTACCTTTCAGCATTACAGAACAACCGACAATCGGAGTCCCGTCCGCAACATCCGTCACCGTACCCGTCACAGTCAGCGTCTGCGCGTTCACCACACCTAAAGAAACAACTGCCATCAGCAGTACGAGCATCATTGCTCTGAATTGATTTGTTTTCATAACTTCATTATTTAAAATGTTACTAATAGTTCGCTTTTACTATAGAGATGCAGATTTCACACTGATTCCATAAATGACTTGAACTTTTTTTTATCCGGCAGAAAAAAAGAGTCCTTTCAAAATTCTCCCTTATTCCTTTGCCACTCATCAGATGATGTGTATATTTGCGAATCATAAACATATCACAAATATGAAAAACGAAGTCGACGGAAGGCGGGAAATAGCCTCGCGAAACACGGCCTGGGCTAATAACATTGCCCGCAAACTAACTCGTTGGGGTGTCACTCCCAATCAAATTTCCATGATGAGTGTATTCTTCGCTATGATAGGTTGCCTCCTGCTGATTGGCACAGTTATTTATCCCGGCTTCAATAAATATGTAGCCTATATTCTGTTCATCGTTTGTATGCAGTCGCGGTTGCTCTGCAACCTGTTCGATGGGATGGTTGCCATTGAAGGAGGAAAAAAAAGTGCCAACGGAGATCTTTATAACGATATGCCCGACCGCTTTGCCGATGCATTATTCATCATTCCCGTCGGGTATGTAGCAGGTGGATTCGGAGTCGAATTGGGATGGCTGGGCGCCCTTCTTGCTGTTATGACAGCTTATTTCCGCTGGATAGGAGCCTATAAAACACATCAGCATTTCTTTAATGGTCCGATGGCCAAACAACACCGCATGGCATTGCTGACACTGACCTTTGTAGTCGCCACCTGCACCATCCATTCAGGATACGACCGGATGGTATGCTTCATCGCTCTAATCATTATCAACATCGGTCTTATCGCGACACTGATACATCGCCTGTACCTCATGTCACACACAACAAACACTGAAATAAAATGAAAAATCTACTGGATAAAATATTCCCTACATTAAGCGATGAACTGATTATTGTCATCTCGCTTATCATCGGATTGCTTGTTACGGCAAGCCTTATTCTTTTCCTTGTAAAAAAGATATCTCCGAAAACAAATATCAGCGAACTCGCCGCACGCACGCGCTCATGGTGGATTATGGCGGGTATGTTTATCGGCGCTGTATTTATCAGCTATAACATTTCTTATTTCTTCCTTGCCTTTCTCTCTTTCATTGCTTTCAGAGAACTTTATTCTGTATTGGGATTCAGAGAGGCAGATCGCGGAGCACTGTTTTGGGGCATACTGTCTATCCCCATTCAATATTATCTGGCTTACCTTGCCTGGTATGGAGCATTCATCATCTTCATTCCGGTAGTCATGTTCCTCGTATTGCCTTTACGGCTGGTTTTAAAGGGAGACACACACGGAATCACCAAGTCAATGGCACTCTTGCAATGGATTCTGATGCTTTCGGTATTCGGTATCAGCCACCTCGCTTATCTCCTGTCGCTTCCCGAACTACCGGGATTCAGTTCCGGAGGACGGGGTCTGCTGTTGTTCCTTGTATTCCTTACGGAAATCAATGATATCATGCAATTTATCTGGGGCAAACTTCTCGGACGGCATAAGATTCTTCCGAAAGTAAGTCCGAACAAGACATGGGAAGGTTTCCTGGGCGGTGTCATCAGTACCACTGTCATTGGTTACTTCCTCGGTTTCCTGACTCCCCTCTCCGCTCCTAACGTTATTCTGGTTAGCGCCCTCCTTGCGATTGCCGGCTTCTCGGGAGACGTGGTCATCTCCGCTATCAAGAGAGATAAAGGAATTAAAGATATGGGGAACAGTATTCCCGGTCATGGAGGAGTATTCGACCGGATAGATTCGCTGTCCTACACTGCTCCTGTATTTTTTCATTTAGTTTATTACATTGCATATTAAACGGAGAGAATGGAAAAAAGATTCATGCAAGCTGCTGCGATGCAGATTATATATAAAGGTGTTTTCCAATGGTTCCTGAAATTAATCGTAGGGGTTCAGTTCACCGATTGCCGCTTCCTTAAAAAAGAAAAGCAATTCATTATCCTTGCCAACCATAACAGTCACCTGGACACCCTAAGCCTGTTGACTTCCCTGCCCGGCGATCTTTTGTGGAAAGTCAAACCCGTGGCAGCAGAAGACTATTTCGGGAAAACCCGCTTTCAGGCTTCTATCAGCAACTTTTTCATCAATACGCTTCTTATCAGAAGAAAAGGGGAAAAAGATTCGGAGCACGATCCGATCCGTAAGATGCTTGAAGCCATCGATGCCGGATATTCACTGATTCTCTTTCCGGAAGGAACCAGAGGGAAACCGGAGCAGATGGGAAAAATAAAATCCGGCATTGCCCGTATCCTGTCACTACGACCTGAAGTGAAATATATTCCTGTATTCATGACCGGTATGGGACGCTCTTTACCCAAAGGAAAGATGATCCTGTTGCCATACAAAGCATCTATCTATTATGGTATGCCCGCTTTGGTAAAGAGCACGGATACACATGAAATATTGGAGCAGATAACAGGTGATTTTGAAAGAATGAAAGAAAAATATCAAGTCGTTATCGACGAAGAAGAGGAATAGATGTTGTTTTTCAAAAGAAACATATCGAAACTATCGGACGAGGAATTACTGATACACTATACGAAGTCCGGCGATACGGAATATTTCGGTGAATTATATAACCGATATATCCCGTTACTGTACGGACTTTGCCTGAAATACCTGCATGATGAAGACCGGGCACAGGAAGCAGTCATGCAGTTGTTTGAAGATTTATTGCCTAAACTGGGAAATTATGAGATAAAAGTTTTCAAGCCATGGCTCTACCGGGTGGCGAAGAATCATTGCCTGCAACTTTTACGGAAGGAAAATAAAGAAATTCCGTTAGATTATACGGTTAATATTATGGAATCTGACGAATTTCTGCATCTATTAAGTGAAGAGGAAAGTTCGGAGGAACAACTGAAGGCATTACATCACTGTCTCGAAAAGTTGCCCGAAGAACAACGGACCAGTATTACGCGTTTCTTTCTGGAAGAGATGTCGTATGCCGACATTGTGGAACAGACCGGATTTACTCTGAACAATGTGAAAAGCTATATCCAAAACGGAAAGCGAAACTTAAAAAATTGTATCAAGAAACAGGCCCTATGAAACTATTAGACTACATACGAGGACTCCGCAAAGGAAAAGAGGCACATCGACTGGAGAAAGAGTCGATGAAAGACCCTTTTCTGGCCGATGCTATGGACGGATATGGTCAAGTGGAGGGAAATCATGAACAACGAATCGGGCAACTGCGGATGCAGGTCTCGGCTCGTGCCACAAAGAAAAGGAATCTTTCAAAGAAACAGAATTCGTATGCTGTCACTTGGAGCATTGCCGCCTGCCTGGTAATCGGTATCGGTATCAGCTCTTATTTCCTGTTCCTTAAAAAGAGGATGACGGATGATGTATTCATCGCTAAAGAAGAGATTCCTTCAGCGGTATTTGAACCTATTAGTCCGAAAGAAGAAATTTCTTCTTTAGCAGAAACTAAGATAAAGCAGGATTCCACTCACGAAGTCACTGCGACGCCAACGGATAAGAAAGATATAGTAGCCAAGAGCAAATCTATTCCAAAAACTCAAAGTGCACCGGTAGCAATAACGCCGGTTATTGAGGAAACCGTCGGGCGGACAGATATACAAGAGGAAAGAATAGTAGCGGATACGGATACTTCACTTTCCGAAGTTCATCAATTGAAGGCAGCCAAAGCAGCCACCCCCAATTTGAACCTGATAAAAGGTAAAGTGACGGATGAAAAAGGAGAACCTATCATCGGAGCCAGTGTAGCATATACCGGTACGAATATTGGTACAGTAACAGACCTCAACGGTGAGTTCATATTGAAAAAAGAAAAAGGCAACAAGCAACTGACAGCACAGTTCATCGGTTACGAACCGGTGGAGATTCCCGTAGATACCAGCCGGACAATGCTGATAGCCATGAATGAAGACCAACAAGCACTTAGTGAAGTAGTGGTAGTGGGGTATGGCAAAAAGAAGAAGTCCAACGTCGCCGGTGCTACGGCAAAAATAAATTTAAAGGCAAAAGAAAAATACAAGACGCCGCAACCGGTGATAGGTAAGCGCAAATACAAGAAATATCTGGAAGAAAATCTGATTCGTCCGAATGACGAGTCATGTAAGGATGTGAAAGGAGAAGTAGTCCTCTCTTTCTTTGTAGATAAAGAAGGAAGGCCACAGAATATCACTGTCGTTCACGGGTTATGCGAATCTGCCGACAAAGAAGCAATCCGTCTTGTCAAAGAAGGTCCGAAGTGGACGCCCGGCGACCTTCCGACAAGAGTTACGGTAGAGTTTTGATTTCTCTTGCATTCATCTGATTTCTCTTATATTAATTCGTAGCTGGCCATTTGTATCGGCATATCCAGGTTATGGAGCACTTTCTCCAGCAGGATACCTTCCCGATTGTCATATTCATAGCCGAAAGTGGCACGGATTCCTTGCAGGATAAACTGTGTGGCACGGTCTAGAGCCATTGGAAGGCTGTCGCCCTGCATCAACGAACCGGTAATCACGCTGGTGAAAGTATCTCCCGTGCCGGGATAATGGGCGGGAAGATACGGACAGGTTACTTTCCAGTAACGATTTCCCTGACGGTTGTACGCATAAACCGAGGTTTTGTGAGGCTCATCGTGCACAGGAACACTTGTGATGATAACGACTTGCGGACCTTTGTCGGACAGGAGACGAAGATATTCTTTCAGTTCTTCGTCTGTATTGTCCGCTTTATAAGGTTTATCCAGCAAATAGAACAGCTCAGTCATATTGGGTGTAACCACATCCGCCTTCTTTATCAAGTGACGCATTTCCTTCACCATTTCCATATCAAAATTGGTATATAGTCTGCCGTTATCTCCCAGTACAGGGTCGGCTACGATCAGGCTGTCCTCATGGCGGAAGTCATTGATAAAATCGGAAACAATCTGAATCTGTTTCGGAGAACCCAGATAACCGGTGTAAATAGCGTCGAACTGCACATTCAGCTTTTTCCATTGGGCGATAATCTTGGGCATTTCATCCGTCAGGTCCAGAAAGGAGAAGTCGGGATATTGCGTATGATTGGACAATACCGCCGTCGGCAAGGGGCAAACTTGAAAACCCATAGACGACAGAATGGGGATAACGACTGTGAGAGAAACACGCCCCATACCGGAAAGGTCATGAACGGCAGCTATTTTCTTTACTTTATTTGCATACATATTTGTTACAATTAGACAATTATTATTCTTATCGATGCGAAAGAAGAGCGGAATCCTTGTTTTCACTCTCTCCAAACAGAGGCTCTATTTAGGGAAAACGAAGGCTCTGTTTCAGTGAAATGAAGGCTCTGTTTACACTAAATAGAGGCTCTGTTTTTAGAAAGAACAGAACCTCTGTTTTTTTAATGGAAGTTCTGTTTGTTCTTGTCCTAACAAAATTACGCTTCCATGGCTCAATCTGGTTTAAAGTTCTGATTCCTCTCCTTTCGGAAAAGAGGGAGGGCTGAAGGCCGGGGTGGCAGGCAGGCAGTTACACAATGTTGATAATATGCGGTTCATGTATTCACCTACCACCTCCCCCTACGGGTACTCCTCCTTCCAGAAGGAGGAGAATTGTAGATACTATCGACTTAAGGCGGGCTCATTGTTTTTAAATCAAATAGATTCTGGAATAAATGAACCGGAGCTATGTCAAAATCACCAATACTTCCCGTGCCCCATGTGCTCCCATAACCAACGCCTGTTCGATGTCCGCCGTCTTTGACGGACCGGAGATGAACGTACCGAATTTATAATCCTGCCCGTCCAGTTCACGATAAGCATCATACATTGTATTTACTATTTTATTACGGTCAATCAGAATCACCAACCGTTCGGAGATAAAATAGAGCGCTTTATATTTCACTTCCTGCGGAATCCAGATAGCACCGTTCTCCGCTACACCTATCTCTCCTTTAATCACTGCCACATCTGTTCCGTCCAACTCTTTCGGATCGTCCAGATTATCCGGATTAAACGTTGCACAAGAAATATCCGGCAAGACGGAGGCAATACGCATCGCATCCGGATAGTTCCTGCGGATCACTGCATTTACATTTACATCTTCTCCTTCTCCCAACACGACAGCCGTACCGCCCACCGCACGGCTAACGGCACAGAACTGTTCTATCTTATCGGGATAAGCCAACCGTTTCATAGCTGCAATGTCCGGCTTCTCGTAACGAGTTCCGGTATTCTGACGAATACGGGCTAATATTTCTTCCTTACTGCTCATTTTGTTTCCTCCTTTCCCTGTACTTTATTTTTCTTCCACATTTCGTTGAATGACTCTTTTGCAAATTCGGGTAGTTCACGTCCCTTTCCCCAATCATCGAGATCATTGTACTTCATAAAGCGGGGCAGACCGTTTATCACCGGAGCCGCCCACAAAGCCGCATTAAACAGTGCGGGACGTTCCATTAAGAACTTCATGCCACCGGACATGATTTTCTTTCCGGTGTTCGCCTTTCCCAGTCCGTCCAAATCCTGACGCCATTTATAAATCTGTTCCGCCAAATCTACTTTCACGGGACAGACATCGGAGCAGGATATGCACAAAGAACAGGCGGAAAGATTATCGTAATACTTCTCCGGGTCATGTGCCATACCGAGATTGATTCCGATAGGCCCGGGAATAAAGTAGGTGTAAGAGTATCCCCCACTCCGGCGATATACCGGACAGGTATTCATGCATGCACCGCAACGGATGCAGTTCAATGTCTTGATGTGATCCGGCTTGGAAAGTATGGTACTGCGGCCGTTATCCACGATGATAATATGGTATTCACCGCCTTCGCGGGGACGACGGTAATGAGAAGTATAGGTGGTCACCGGCTGTCCGGTAGCCGAACGGGCAAGCAGTCGGGTAAATACCCCCAAAGCGTCCAAATCCGGCACAATCTTTTCCATACCGAAGGCGGCGATATTCAGTTCGAGCTGAACTATCAGGACGACGAGGGCGACGCCGAGAAGGCCGTTAACGCCTACAACACCCTGAAGGACTGGGGCATGCAGCTGTCCCTCGGCTCCGTAACCTCCAAGCCGTGCGAGGCTACCGCAGCAGAGACTTACAGCGACCGCATTTTCGCTCTGACCCCGTCCGCTTCCTCCACCGGTACCACCGAGGGCAAGGACAATATGTTCCAGATGTGCTTCATCGACCCGGCGCAGGGTACTCTGGCTGCTGACAAGATCGCAGAGAAGAAGCTCGGCACCAAGATCGCTATCATCTGGAAGAACGATGACGTTTACTCCACCGGTATCCACGACAAGTTCGTAGAAGAGGCAAAGACCAAGGGTCTCGAGGTCGTTTCCGACATGACCTTTACCGATTCCTCTGCGAACGATTTCTCCGTACAGCTGAATGACGCGAAGAGCAAGGGCGCGGAGCTCGTGTTCCTGCCGATCTACTACCAGCCGGCTTCCCTCATCCTGACGCAGGCGCATAACATGGGCTTCCAGACCACCTTCTTCGGCGTAGACGGCATGGACGGCATCCTGACCCTTGAAGGCTTTGATACCTCTCTGGCTGAGGGCCTGATGCTGATGACCCCGTTCAACGCAAACTCCACCGATGAAAAGACCGCTTCCTTCGTTAAGAAGTATCAGGAGCAGTTCGGCGAAACCCCGAACCAGTTCGCAGCTGACGCTTACGACTGCGTATACGCTTACAAGCAGGCTCTCGAGAACGCGGGCGCTACCCCGGATATGTCCGCTGAGGACCTGTGCGACAAGATGATCGAGCAGTTTACCTCTATGACCTTCGACGGCCTGACCGGTACCGGCGCAACCTGGAGCACCGAGGGCGCTGTCACCAAGGACCCGACCGTTGCTGTAATCAAGGACGGCAAGTACGTAAACGTATAATCCACTGAAATATATTTCATAGCGGATTGCTCAAAGGCGAGTGAAGGAGGGCTG
>OODP01001781.1_pt1 | contig 11518 bp, 11 predicted proteins | sample 1671011 | NCBI WGS metagenome assembly OODP01 (sample SAMN06348113, study PRJEB24527) | human gut metagenome | biome: human gut; feature: ankylosing spondylitis patient; material: feces | host: Homo sapiens | place: China | collected 2015-10
GCACATGTCTTTATTTTAATATATATTTTATTGGTTCAAACTGCCGTTCAAACTCTTTTTTGAGTTTCCTTTTTGTGAGTTGATATATAGATTCTTATAAAGACATTGACCGTTCAAAGTACCGTTCAAGTTTTTGAGAGGAAAAAAGGCCTTATTTTTTCTTGTTTTCTCCTTTTGGCGCCTGCTTTTTTCTTCTCCAATAATCTCCGTTGGCACGGCTTCCTCGATAGACTTTATTTTCTTTTGCTTTCGCCTTGATTTCTTCGGTTTTCGTCTCTTGCGCCTTTACGCCTTCATCTGTGACGAATGGGTGTTCCTTGACAACAGGTATGTTCTTGCCGATTAATTTCTGGATGTCTTTCAGGTAGGGCAGCTCGTCGGATTCACAAAAAGAGATAGCGATGCCTTCGTGTCCGGCACGGCCCGTACGACCGATCCGGTGTACATATGTCTCGGGAATATTCGGCAACTCATAGTTGATCACATGGGACAACTGGTCGACATCGATGCCACGCGCAGCAATGTCGGTAGCGATCAGCACTCTTAATGTATGATTTTTGAATTCTGTCAGAGCGCGTTGCCGTGCGTTTTGCGATTTATTGCCGTGAATTGCTTCTGCACGTACTCCGGATTTGGTCAATATTCGGGCAAGCTTGTCTGCGCCATATTTGGTACGTGTGAAAACAAGCACCGATTCGATGGAATTATCTTTCAGTAAATGCAGCAGCAAGTCCTTTTTTTCTTTCTTCTCAACGAAATAGACAAATTGCGAAATCGTGTCTACTGTTGACGAAGCAGGAGTTACTTCTACTTTTACAGGATTCATCAGCATGGAATTGGCTAACGATTCTATTTCGGGGGGCATCGTAGCGGAGAAAAACAGCGTCTGCCGGCGGGTCGGTAGGAGCTTCAGGATTCGGCGTATGTCATGGATAAATCCCATGTCGAGCATCCGATCGGCTTCATCCAGTACAAAAAAATCCAGACTTTTAAGTGAAACATATCCTTGAGAAATGAGATCGAGTAAACGTCCCGGAGTGGCAATCAATATTTGTACCCCATTGTTCAAGGCATCTGTTTGTGACTTTTGCCCCACGCCTCCGTAGATGACGGCATGTTTCAGTCCGGTGTAACGTCCGTAAGCCTCAAAGCTTTCACCGATTTGGATAGCCAGTTCACGGGTAGGAGTCAGGATAAGAGCTTTGATTCCTTTGCGGTGGTCAGTCTTATATAGCTTTTGCAAAATAGGGATTGAAAAAGCGGCTGTTTTTCCTGTGCCGGTCTGGGCGCATCCTAATAAATCTTTTCCTTGGAGTAAAACGGGTATTGATTGTTCTTGTATCGGAGTGGGAGAGGTGTATCCCTCTTGATTCAGAGCCTTCAATATAGGCTCTATCAGGTTTAATTCTTCAAATATCATGTAAAAAAATTGAATGAGCCTCGCGGCTCTGTTATGTTATACTGCGCAAAGATACGGTAACTTATGGGGGAAATAATTTTATATCCTCCGGTTTAATCTTATTTAACTAAGAGAACGACCGAATGATAGCTGGTTAAGCCGTACTTTTGTTGCTTAATTCTTATTACATCTAACAATATGAAAGGTAAGATTGTTTTTATTACCGGAGCAAGTAGCGGGATCGGCGAAGGCTGCGCGCGTAAGTTTGCTTCTCAAGGATCAGATCTGATCCTTAATGCCCGTAATGTAGATAAACTTAACGAGCTGAAGAATGAATTGGAAACATCCTATGGTGTCCGTGTTTATTTGTTGCCTTTTGACGTGCGCGATCGCAAAGCTGCTATGGAAGCTCTAGCTTCTCTTCCCAAGGAATGGCAGGCGATCGATGTGCTGATAAACAATGCAGGCTTGGTCATAGGTGTGGATAAAGAATTTGAAGGAAACCTCGACGAGTGGGATGTTGTGATCGACACGAATATAAAAGCTTTGTTGGCCATCACACGCTTGGTCGTTCCCGGCATGGTGGAACGCGGGAGAGGGCATATTGTCAATATAGGTTCTATTGCCGGAGATGCAGCTTATCCGGGGGGGAGCGTTTATTGCGCTACCAAGGCTGCCGTAAAAGCTCTTTCGGACGGGCTTCGTATCGACTTGGTAGATACTCCGTTGAGAGTCACGAACGTTAAGCCGGGAATGGTAGAAACTAATTTTACGGTTGTCCGTTATCGGGGTGACAAGCAGGCAGCCGATAATTTTTATAAGGGAATTCGTCCATTGACAGGAGATGATATCGCGGAAACTGTATACTATGCTGCATCAGCCCCTGAACACGTACAGATAGCAGAAGTTCTGGTGATGCCTACTTATCAGGCGACAGGTACCATTTCATACAAAAAGAAAGATTGATAAGGATGAAGAAGTGGTTAAACTTGTTGGGGTTGCTTTTGTTGTTTTGTAGCACTTTGGCTTCTTGTTCCGGTGATGATGAAGATAAGTTGACTGCCAAATGGCAGTTGCGGACTTATGAATTTGCTGACGGTACGGTGCAGAAAGTAGATAGTGTATTCTATAATTTTCAAAAAGGTAGCTTTTCAGCCATTTGTTTGTTGCCGGATGGAGGTAATCAAACTTTTTTTGGAAATTATTCTTTGCAAGATGATAAAATTTCTATTATTTTGCTGCCCGAATATAAAGGGGAAATTTATGATAAATATATGGGATGGGAGGATAATGAACGTACATTCCGCATAGATGAACTTTCTTCTTCAACACTTCGTCTCGATTATGAAGGAATTATATCTGTTTTCAGAAAATATTAAATGAATTTATTAATTAAAATGTATAGGTTATGAAAAAATTGGTAGTATTGGGAATGGGCGTTTGTATGGTACTGGCGTTTGCTTCCTGTAAATCAAGCGAGAGTGCATATAAAAAAGCATATGAGAAAGCGAAACAACAGGAATTGGCCGAACCTCAGGTTGAGGCTCCGGTGGAAGTGACTCCCGTTGTTGCAGCTCCCGTTGAAGTGAAGAAAGCCACTGATTCGGCAAACGGTGTACGTCAGGAAAAGGTGACGGTTGTTTCAGGAGATAACAGTAGCATGAAAGACTATAGCGTAGTGTGCGGTAGTTTTGGTTTGAAAGCGAATGCAGAAGGCTTGAGAGACTTTTTGATCGCTGAAGGTTATAACCCGATTATTGCATTTAACGCTGATACTGCCATGTACCGTGTCATTGTAAACACTTTCGGTGACAGAGCTTCTGCAGCACAGGCTCGTGATGCATTCAAAGCGAAGTATCCTAACCGGAAAGACTTCCAGGGTGCATGGTTGCTTTACAGAGTATATTAATTATTTCTTTTTGGTAATATCCGGAAGTTGAAAAGCAAACTTCCGGTAAAAGGGCAGTAGCTGGGAAGTTGCTGCCTTTTTAAGTAATATCCTGTGACTTTGGAGAGGAAAACTTGAGAAAGTACCTTAGTGTGAAAACGTTTTAGGAAATTTCACGGCTATGCTAAAAGAAGTTATAAATGTATGCGGGGAAACTTTATCAGCAGAAAAAGTTTTTACTTTTGCAGTTCTTTATAGAATGACATATTACGCCTTGTCGGAAACGAGGTAATAATTAGATTGACAAGATGGAACAGAAATATTTGTTTGTTGCTGTTGACGCGGCCCTGAGAGCAGGTGAAAAGATACTTTCTATCTATAATGATCCCTCGTCGGATTTTGAGATAGAGAGGAAAGCCGATAATTCCCCCTTAACTATTGCTGACCGTAAAGCGCATGAAACGATTGCCGGAATTTTAAAAGATACGCCTTTCCCACTGTTGAGTGAAGAAGGGAGACATATGGATTATACGGTACGGAAAGATTGGCGGGAATTATGGATTGTAGATCCGCTGGACGGAACCAAAGAGTTCATTAAACGTAACGGGGAATTTACGGTGAACATCGCATTGGTTCGTGAAGGCATACCTGTGATAGGAGTTATTTATTTGCCGGTGAAGCAAGAACTTTATTTCGCGGAGGAATCTTTGGGTGCTTATAAGCTCTCAGGCATTACTTCTTTGCCCGATGGAGTGTCGGTTGATAAACTGATTGCTTCGGCCGTTCGTTTGCCGCAACCGTACTCCCGCGATCGTTATATTGTCGTAGCTTCCCGTTCACATCTCACACCTGAAACAGAAGCTTATATTCATGAAATGCGGCAACAGCATGATAATGTGGAGTTGATATCAAGTGGAAGTTCCATAAAAATATGTCTGGTTGCAGAGGGAAAGGCAGACGTATATCCGCGTTTTGCTCCGACGATGGAATGGGACACTGCTGCGGGACACGCAATTGCCCGGGCGGCAGGTATGGAAGTGTATCAAGCGGGACAGGATGTTCCGTTGTCTTACAATAAGGAAGATCTGTTGAACCCGTGGTTCATCGTGGAGAAGAAACGAGTAAATCATTAATTGGTCTGTATATCTATGACGTTTGAAATTGCATTTGTGCTGCTGTCCTTATTGGGAATGGTGATTGCTCTGATTTTGGACAAGATGCGTCCGGGAATGGTACTCTTTTCGGTTGTTGTGTTGTTTCTCTGCGCAGGGATTCTGACTCCGAAGGAGATGCTCGAAGGATTTAGCAATAAAGGAATGATTACTGTTGCCATGCTCTTTCTGGTAAGTGAAGGTGTTCGTCAATCAGGGGCACTGGGGCAGGTGATTAAAAAGTTACTTCCGGAAGGGAAAACGACTGTATTTAAGGCACAATTTCGAATGCTGCCGTCTATCGCTTTTATTTCTGCTTTTCTGAACAACACACCGGTTGTCGTTATTTTTGCACCGATCATCAAACGTTGGGCGCAGTCTGTTCATTTACCTGCCACCAAGTTCCTCATCCCCCTTTCTTATGTCACTATTCTGGGGGGTATTTGTACATTGATCGGTACCTCTACCAATCTTGTGGTGCATGGTATGATTTTAGAAGCAGGATATGAAGGTTTTACGATGTTCGAGTTGGGTAAAGTCGGTATCTTTATAGCGATTGCCGGCATTATTTACCTTTTCTTGTTCTCCAAGAAACTTCTTCCGGATGCCCGACCGGATACGGCTGTCCCTGACGAAGAAGTAGAAGACGGTGAAAAACTTCACCGGGTAGAAGCCGTGTTGGGGGCACGTTTTCCGGGTATTAATAAAACTTTGGCTGATTTTAATTTTCAGCGTCACTATGGAGCGGAAGTGAAAGAGATAAAGACTCGTAACGGACAACGGTTTGTTACGAACCTGAATCAAATAGTACTTCGTGAAGGAGACACTTTGGTAGTGATGGCGGACGATACCTTTATCCCGACATGGGGGGAGTCGTCGGTCTTTATGATGCTTGCCAATGGAAAAGACACGGAACCGGTTCCCGGAAAGAAAAAACGTTGGTTTGCTTTGATCTTATTGATTCTTATGATTGTTGGTGCGACAGTCGGAGAGCTTCCGGTGACGAAGGAGATGTTCCCGAATATCAAGCTGGATATGTTCTTCTTCGTTTGTGTGACTACCATCATTATGGCATGGACCAAAATATTCCCTGCACGTAAGTATACCAAATATATCTCATGGGACATACTGATAACGATTGCTTGTGCTTTTGCCATCAGTAAAGCAATGGTAAATTCGGGAGTTGCCGATGGGGTGGCCCACTACATCATCGGGTTGAGCCATAACTACGGACCTCATGTGTTACTCGCCATTCTTTTTGTAATTACCAACCTCTTTACTGAACTTATAACGAATAATGCGGCAGCGGCTTTGGCATTTCCATTGGCGTTGGCTCTTTCACAACAGTTGGGAGTAGATCCTACACCGTTCTTTGTAGTAATCTGTATGGCGGCCTCTGCAAGTTTCTCTACTCCGATCGGTTATCAGACAAATCTGATCGTGCAAGGTATCGGAAACTATAAATTTATGGATTTTGTCCGTATCGGTTTGCCATTGAATATAATAACTTTCCTTATTTCGGTATTCCTGATACCTTTGATCTGGCCTTTTTAATTTAGAAATGTAAATGATGGAAAATAAGAATAATATATACCCGATTTTTGATAGAATGTTGGCACGGCAGGACAAGGAAAATTTGTTGAAACAGCATAGTGTCATGATTTGGTTCACCGGCCTGAGCGGATCAGGCAAGAGTACGATTGCTATTGCTTTGGAACGTGAACTGCATAAACGCGGATTGTTATGCCGGATTCTTGACGGTGACAATATACGTAGTGGAATCAACAATAATCTAGGCTTTTCCGAAGCCGACCGGGTAGAAAATATCCGTCGCATCGCTGAAGTTTCCAAACTTTTTATTGATACGGGAATTATCACGATTGCTGCCTTTATCAGTCCCAATAATGATATTCGTGAGATGGCTTCCGACATTATCGGAAAAGAAGATTTTTTGGAAATATTTGTCAGTACACCGCTTGCAGAATGTGAAAAGAGAGATGTAAAAGGTTTATATGCCAAGGCTCGGAAAGGTGAAATCCGGAATTTCACGGGTATCTCTGCCCCTTTTGAAGCGCCCGAACATCCTGCATTGGAATTGGATACCTCCAAGTTGTCATTGGAAGAATCGGTCAACCGATTGCTCGAACTGATACTTCCGAAGGTAAGAAGGTAATTGAATAAGCGTATAATAAAATAAGAATATAATGAAAGAAGAGTATAAATTAAGCCACTTGAAGGAACTCGAAGCAGAGTCTATACATATCATCCGTGAAGTGGCTGCGGAATTTGAGAATCCTGTGATGCTATACAGCATTGGAAAGGATTCGTCTGTCATGGTACGTTTGGCGGAGAAAGCATTTTATCCGGGGAAGGTGCCGTTTCCTTTGATGCACATCGATTCTAAATGGAAATTTAAGGAGATGATTCAATTCCGTGATGAATATGCGAAGAAATATGGTTGGAATCTGATTGTGGAGAGTAATATGGAGGCTTTTCATGCAGGTGTCGGCCCTTTCACTCACGGTAGTAAGGTGCATACTGATCTGATGAAGACCCAGGCATTGCTTCGCGGGCTTGATAAATATAAATTTGATGCTGCTTTTGGAGGAGCCCGTCGCGATGAAGAGAAGTCGCGTGCCAAAGAGCGTATTTTCTCATTCCGTGATAAGTTCCATCAATGGGACCCGAAGAACCAAAGACCGGAATTGTGGGATATCTATAATGCCCGTGTGCATAAAGGGGAGAGCATTCGCGTATTTCCGTTGAGTAACTGGACGGAACTGGATATCTGGCAGTATATACGTTTGGAAAATATTCCGATCGTGCCTTTATACTATGCGAAAGAACGTCCGTGTGTGGAAATCGACGGTAATCTGATCATGGCCGATGATGATCGCTTGCCGGAAAAATATCGTGATCAGATTCAGATGAAGATGGTTCGTTTCCGTACGTTAGGATGTTGGCCATTGACCGGGGCGGTCGAGAGCGAGGCCGATACCATTGAGAAAATTGTGGAAGAGATGATGACCACGACGAAGAGTGAACGTACTACCCGCGTGATTGATTTCGATCAGGATGCGAGCATGGAGCAGAAAAAACGCGAGGGTTACTTCTAAATTTTAAAATAAAGAAAAGGATACTAAAAATGGGAGAAACATTAGATATAAAAGCATTTCTGGACAAAGACGAACAGAAAGATTTGCTCCGCCTTTTGACGGCTGGTTCGGTAGATGACGGAAAGTCGACTTTGATCGGTCGTTTGCTATTTGATAGTAAGAAGCTGTATGAAGATCAATTGGATGCGCTCGAACGTGATAGTAAGCGTATGGGGAATGCGGGTGAGCATATCGATTATGCACTGTTACTTGATGGCCTGAAAGCTGAACGTGAACAGGGGATCACAATCGATGTTGCCTATCGGTACTTCTCGACCAATAACCGTAAATTCATCATAGCCGATACTCCGGGACATGAGCAGTATACGCGCAATATGATTACGGGCGGTTCAACTGCCAATCTCGCCATCATTCTTGTCGATGCCCGTATGGGAGTGATTACCCAGACCCGCCGGCATACTTTTTTGGTTTCGCTGTTAGGAATAAAGCATGTGGTACTGGCTGTCAATAAGATGGATCTGGTTGATTTCTCAGAAGATAGGTTCAACGAGATTGTTTCCGATTATATGAAGTTTGTAGCACCGTTAGGCATTCCTGATGTGAACTGCATACCTCTTTCTGCGTTGGACGGTGACAATGTAGTTGAGAAGTCAGACCGTACGCCTTGGTATAAGGGCATTTCATTGCTTGATTTCTTGGAAACGGTCCATATCGATAACGATCATAATTTGTCGGACTTCCGTTTTCCCGTACAGTATGTGCTTCGTCCGAATCTTGATTTCCGTGGTTTCTGTGGCAAGGTCGCTTCGGGTGTTGTGCGTAAGGGGGACAAAGTGATGGCTTTACCTTCCGGAAAGGTTTCTCATGTGAAGAGTATTGTGACGTATGACGGAGAATTGGATTATGCTTTTCCTCCTCAGGCCATAACTCTCACATTGGAGGATGAGATCGACGTATCAAGGGGAGAAATGTTGGTTCATCCGGACAATTTGCCCATTGTAGACCGTAATTTTGAGGCCATGCTTGTATGGATGGATGAAGAACCGATGGATGTAAATAAATCGTTTTTTATCAAGCAAACCACTAATATGAGCCGTACCCGCATCGACAGTATCAAATATAAAGTAGATGTGAATACGATGGAACACTCTTCCGTGCCGTTCCTTTCTCTCAACGAAATAGCGCGTGTGGTACTGACCACCGCCAAAGAGTTGTTCTTTGATCCGTATAAGAAGAATAAGTCTTGCGGTTCGTTCATTCTGATCGATCCGATTACGAATAATACGAGTGCTGTGGGTATGATCATAGATCGGGTCGAGACAAAAGACATGAATATTGCTGAGGATATTCCTGTATTGAATCTTCCCGGGCTGGGCATAGCTCCGGAACATTACGCTGCTATAGAAAAGGCTGTGAAGGAGCTTGAACGTCAGGGATTCGCAGTGAAATTGGAGAAGTAAAGAGGATTTATTATAAACAGAAAGTCGAACCTGTGTGCGACTTTAAATACTAATTATCGAATAAAGAAGTGGGACTACTTGAATTTAATAAACTTCCGATAAATACCTTAGTAGGGGCTGATTGGAAAACTTTTAATTCTATAACGAAAGGTCGGGATATCGATGCTTCTTATAAAGGGAAATATCGTTTGACCAAAGCAGTGTGCCGGTTGCTTTCTACATTGGCACCTTTGCAGGACACCCGTTATGAAAAGTTATTGGCTGATAAACCACTGGAGCATGATCCGGTTTTTATTTTGGGACATTGGCGTAGCGGAACTACCTTTGTTCATAATGTTTTTTCCTGTGATAAGCATTTCGGATATAACACTACCTATCAGACTGTGTTTCCGCATTTGATGATGTGGGGACAGCCGTTCTTTAAAAAGAACATGAGTTGGCTAATGCCCGACAAACGTCCGACCGACAATATGGAATTGGCTGTGGATCTCCCGCAGGAAGAAGAATTTGCTTTGGCCAATATGATGCCGTATACATATTATAATTTTTGGTTCTTGCCGAAATATCAACAGGAATATGCCGACAAATATCTACTTTTTGACACCATAACTGAGGATGAACTCAAGGTATTTGAAGAGACATTCACCAAGTTGATAAAAATCTCTTTATGGAATACGCACGGTACTCAATTCTTGAGTAAGAACCCACCTCATACCGGACGTGTGAAGGAGCTTGTTAAGATGTTCCCGAATGCGAAGTTTGTGTACCTGATACGTAATCCGTATACGGTTTTCGAATCTACGCGGAGTTTCTTTACCAATACTATTCAACCGTTGAAGCTGGAAGATATCAGCAATGAGGAGTTGGAGCGGAATATACTGTCCATTTACGCCAAGCTGTATCATAAATACGAAGCGGATAAGAAATATATTCCTGAAGGTAATCTGATCGAGGTTAAATTTGAGGATTTCGAAGCTGATGCGATGGGAATGACTGAAAACATATATAAGACGCTTTCCATTCCTGGTTTTGATGAGGCGTATCAAGCCATTGATAAATATGTGGGTGGTAAGAAAGGATACAAGAAAAATAAGTATAAGTATGATGACCGTACTGTTCAGTTGGTGCAGGATAATTGGAGTTTTGCCCTTGAGCAGTGGGGATATAGTCTTTAAATGAAAGGAGAAATGAGGATGAAGAAAACATATCATCGTCTGTTGGCGACGGGCTTTATGGTGTTATGTTCCAGCGTTGTTATGGGACAGCCTAAAGTGGAAATGCTCCCGTTCGGGGATATGGATCAGTGGGTAAACCGTGAAATTAAAGAATCCGGCATTATAGGTGGAAATACAAAAAATGTATATGCCGTCGGTCCGACGCAGACCATTTCCGGAGCAAAAGTTTATAAAAACTTGGGAGGCTCTCCTTGGGCGACTTCCAATGTAATGGCTAAAGTGGCGGGAGTGGTCAAGACCAATACTTCTGTATTTCCTGAAAAGAGGGGAGAGGGGTATTGTGCCCGACTGGATACCCGTATGGAGAGTGTAAAGGTTTTCGGGCTGGTTGACATAACAGTACTTGCTGCCGGTTCCATGTTTTTGGGATCGGTACACGAGCCGATAAAGGGAACGAAGAATCCGCAAAAAATGTTGCAGTGTGGCATTCCTTTTACGAAACGTCCCATAGCCCTGCAGTTTGATTATAAGGTGAAGATGTCTGATCGGGAAAATCGTATTCGTGCGACAGGTTTCAGTAAGATTACCGATGTTGCCGGGAAAGATTTTCCGGCTGCTATCCTACTTTTGCAGAAACGTTGGGAAGATAAGGAAGGCAATGTTTATGCTAAACGTATCGGCACAATGGTGGTACGTTATTATGCTACCACGGACTGGCACAATAATGCTACTTATGAAATACTTTACGGTGATATAACAGGCCATCCCGATTATAAACCTCATATGATGAGGCTTCAGGTGGAAGAACGATATACTACCAATAGCAAAGGTGAAAGTGTGCCTATTCAGGAAGTCGCTTGGGGTGATAAAGATGATCAGCCTACTGATATGATACTTCAGTTCACATCTAGTCATGGCGGGGCTTATATAGGCTCACCCGGTAATTCTCTTTGGATTGATAATGTGAAGTTGGTGTATTAAATGATTCTTCTGGTAGGAATAAAATAAAGATATTATTAGAACCCGGTTAAATTGTCCTCTCAAAGTAATGAAGAGCGAAGTTTGACCGGGTTCTTTTATTTAGTTACGATTAAAGCATTAAAGCTGTCTCGATATCCGTCATGAGGCAGCTTTTTCTGCCGTGGAGCAAAGCCGCATATTTTTCTATCATTGGATGGCATTATAGTGGATACTGAGAATAAAAAACAAGCTGTCCCAATTGGATGTTGAGACAGCTTGTAATCATAGTTTCAGAGCTTTCTGCTCTGTAAAATCCCTATTTTATTCCAGAATCACTACACGGTTCAGGAAGTTCTTGCCGAACATGTT
>OODP01001789.1_pt1 | contig 11470 bp, 14 predicted proteins | sample 1671011 | NCBI WGS metagenome assembly OODP01 (sample SAMN06348113, study PRJEB24527) | human gut metagenome | biome: human gut; feature: ankylosing spondylitis patient; material: feces | host: Homo sapiens | place: China | collected 2015-10
GGTTTTGTTACCATTTTATTGTAATTACCTCCTTTTTATTATAGTTTAGTATATTCTATTATTATATATAGTTTTGTTAAATGAAAAAGCATAGAACTTCCAAGTTGGATTTTAACAGTATTTTTACCAGCCATTACAGCCCCATACCAAGCTGGCAAAGAGTCTGTACCTAAAGTATAAGCGAAAGGCAACCATCTTGAAATAAAATCATCTCCTGCATTAGATATAGCATGACCATAACATGATACTACTTCATCTATGAAAATTAAATGATCATTTAGACATAACATTCCATTATGTTCATTCCGGTGCCTGAATTAATCGTAGTGTGTGGCGTAAGCAGAAGATTTCCATTATTATCAATTTTTAAATAACATATTGTGTCTCTACCTTTAACTCCGGTAAATATATTGTGATACCAATTAATACTTGATTTCATTGCCGTGTCAGTAGCAATAGTATATTCTGTTCCGGCAGATAGTGTCTGATTGATATAACCCTGGATTTTTATGACTTTAGGATGGTCATCACTACCAAATTTTGCTAAGGTAAGGATAATTCCGTAGGAATTAGTGATTTGTTTGATTTCATAGTCAGCATTCGTAATCATTGAATCCCAACTTGTCCACCCGCCACCTTGTTGTCGCATCCATATTCGTTGCACGGAACCATTCGGATACATAATTTGTTTATTCCAGCCGGCGCCAGTGCTGGCTTTTACCTCTAAACGAAATCCCGATGTGACCCCATCAGGAAGGTTCGATAGCGTTGCAGTATTGGCAGTATTCACGGAATAGTAGCTTCCAGGTGTTGTATAATTGTTTAGATCCTCCCCAGCGGGTATCGCAATTCCAAGCCCATACACCTGATCCAAATTGGTATATATTTCATCTTCGCCTCCCCCACTAACATACATGTTACTTGCTTGCCCCTGGGGATAAGTTACTTTTACTATATTATTAACAGATAAAGTAGTTCCATTATAATTAGGAATATTATCATATTGTTTTCCATCCATCTCTATTTTAACAGTTTCATCAGCATTTACAGCTATCACTCTAGCAGTTTTTGTAATATCTCTATTGCATCTTTCTATTTCCTGCCTTGCAATAATTCTCATTGCATCTAATAATTCTTTATTTATATCAAAATTTCCTGTCATAATATCTCACTCCTTTTTATGTAGAGAGGGGAGGTTAAAACCTCCTTCCTCCCATCTGAATTGCCTGATTTTTAATATTTTTCAACTCACTAATAAAGCTATTTGCATTGGTTACATTAGGTAGTACTAAACTATCAAACGCATAAGAATATTGCGTTGAACACTCTTGATTACCAGGATTATGTGTAAGAGCATTAATCCATTCTCTAGGTGAATATTGTCCTAATTTCATAAGATTCTCAGTCAAATGATTAGGAACAATACCGTCAGCTTCATTTATACCATTACCTAAAACTCTTAATTCTCTACCTTTTTCTCCTACCATTGTAAGACCATGACCTGTTGTAGTGCCATTAGCGGCTGTACCAGGACCATGTGATGAATCACTGGAATCCCAATGTCCACCACTTCCAGCATGGTCAGACGGGCCAATTGTACCACCTCCACCAGCAGAGCCACCACCTCCACCAGTACCATAATCATAATCATCATAATCATCATAATCATCATCATCATCATAACTTCCTCTATGTTTCAATTGAGAAAGAATGCTGTTATATCTCTCTACATAATCTTGTAAATTTCCTAAACGTTTTTCCCAGTTTTCACCTTCAAGTGAAATACCTAAAACCTGTTCAGCAATAAGTTTGTTCTGTTGTTCTGTATAGGAATTAACCATGTCTTTCCATTCATCCCTATACTTTTCCCAATACTCAATCTGTTCCTCTACACTTTCAATTGTAGCATCTCTAATATCTTCTAATCGTTTAATCTCTTTCTTAGTATCCTGTTCTTTCTGATACTGTGTAAGAGCGGCTTTGGCTTCATCTACGGTAGACTGGTCATTTTCATAAACAAAACCTACACCTTCACGATAAACTCTAATCTTTGTATTCTGAGCTTTGGCTAAAGCTTCTAACTTTTCCTGCAATTCAATTTCATCATTTAAAGCATCTTGTGCTTCATTAATTTTATCTATCTCTGCATTGTATTTATCTTCAATAGCTTTCTTTTGTTCTTCAAGAGCATCAATTTCTTTCTGAGCCAAAGAATCAATATAATTAAAGGCAGTTTCATAACGTGACTTCTGCTCATTTAACCAATCTGTTTCTTCGTCCCATTCTTTTTTACGCTGTCTCTTACGTTCTTCTGCTAAATCTTTTAATTTCTTTTTCTTAAAAGCATATATTTCTTCTTCAATATCTTCGCTTTGTGCCGCATAAATAGCATCCTGTGCATAATACTTTTGTCTTAATTTCTCAAGTTCTCTATAATAAGTTTCTTGAGAAATCAAATCCATGGCTAACTTATGGTCTAAAACATCCCTCTCTAATTCAAAATTTGCTTTAGTTCCAGATACCATTCCTTTTTGTATCTTAGCTGTCCAATCTCTATATTCTTCTGCATAAGCTTCATTATTGGCATAAAATTCCTGAACTATTTTATCTACTTCTTTCCAATATCCTAGTTCAGTAACATCTCCCATATCAAACTTAAGTTTATTTTCGCTGATACGTTTTTCAAATTCTTCTTTGTAAGCTTTAGCGGCTTCTTTAGCGGCTTTCTCTGCACTATCCTTACCAGATTTGCCACCGCCCTTTTTCTTTCCACCACTAGTATCAATTGAAATCCCATCAAATAAATGAGCTAATAAATCATCTTGCTGTTTCTTTTGATAAGCTTTAACTTGAGCATCAAAATCATGACCATACTCTTTTGTTCCATCTCCCTTATCACCAGTTAAACCACTTTTTAAAGTACTGGCAAATGTTCCCATACTTCCTATAAGTGACTTAAATCCTTTTGCGCCTTCTAAAGCTTTTTGACCTGCTTCAATAGCCGCATCTCCTGCTTCCGCAATTCGCTGAGTAGCATCAATTCCTGCCGTTGCAGTTCCATCCAACGAAGTAGATAAGGTATCAACCCCTTGGGCCGCTGTTACTGCGCTGTACGCATTTGTAGCATACTCCTGAGCCATCTGATTAAGAAGCTCAGTATTGACAACCAGCTTTCCCTCTTGCATAGATAAAGCTTGGTAAAACTCTGGATTAAGCTTTAATAATTTCGATAAAGTTTCAACATTTAAGTTACCAGTTTCATTGTATTCCTTTGCTACCTCTTGAAGTGTATCATAGGCAGTTTGACATTCACTTAAACTTCCTGCTAATTCTTTTATCTTTTTAGCGTATTCCTCGGCGGCATCAGAACCATTGTTCATTTCAACTCTTAAATCTTCTGCATTTTCTTTAGAACTTTCGCTCCATTCTGGGAACGCACTACTGACAATATTTTCAAAACCTTTACGATAAGAATCAAGAGGCGTTAAACTATCTAATACTACTTGCTTTGCCGCTTCCATTTCTTCCTTTGTTTGATAACTGGAATTAAGGAAAGTTTGAACTGCATCATTATTTAGTAAATAAGCTTGCTGTGTTCTGCTTATAACTTCATTAGAACTATCAATTTCTTTCGATAAACTTCTTAAATCACTCTTAAAACGATTTAATAAATTTATTTCATTTTGAGTAGGATTCTCCAAAGCAGACATATAATTGATAGCTTCTACTAAAGCTTTTTCTAATTCTTCTGGTGTACCTTTAAGATTTACAATCATTCCTTGAGCTTTTTCAGATACATCTTTAAAAGCTTTATCTAATTTAGCAAACACTTCATCACTTAAATTATTTCCTATATCTACACCATAATTAAGCATAGAATTATTAAGGAGATATTCTTGTGCTTTCTGTATTTCATCTACACTTTTTGCATAAGCTTCTGCTGCTTTTGAAAAAGCTTCTTCGTTTAATAAAGCGTTTCCAGCTTCACGACTTTCATTTAACTTATCCAATTGTTCTTTCTCAAGTCCATATTGGTCAGTTAAAGCTTTTCTAACTTCTGCTAATTTGGTAGCTTTTGTTTCTTCATCATCTTGAGAAGTCCATATTTCATTATACTTTTTCTGTAAATCTGCTAAAGAAGTGGCTTCTGTGCCGAAATCTTCTGCGGCTTTTAAGGCTTCTTCTCTTGCTTTGGCTTGTGCTTGAGTATAATAAGAATAAGCCGCAACACCTATAGTTAATACCGCCGCAACTCCACCAATAGCCACACTTGCTAATGTAGCACTAGAAGATAAACCAGTAAATATTTCAATTAAAGAAAAACCATCTTTTCTTAAACTAACTACTAAACCTATAACATTAGCTAACGAACTTCCCATTTTACCTAAAGAAGTTATTATGTTATAGCCTTTTAAAGTAGCTATAATGCCTACTACGGCTGTAAGAATAGTAGGTAAGCCGCCTAAAGCATTTACTAATTTAAGAACACCTGTTCCAAATTCAACTATCTGTTTTACTGAACTTGAACTGATTCCTTCTGTCCAGAATTTCTCAAATTCAGAATTTAAAGCAGATAATTTACCTTGAATAGAATCAAGATATTTTTCATTTTCTGTCATGGCAGAACCAACAGAATTTATAGCTGTATCTGTAGCATTAAGTGCTGTTTCAAAGTTTTTAAGAATAGCGGTTACTACATCTACCTGAGTTTTACCACCAATCAAACTAGCATAATATGTTTGTGTATTCTTATCTAATTTTGGGAAAATTTCTGCTAATTCACTAAAAATCTCATAAGTACTTTTAATTTGGCCCTGTTCATCCAATAAAGAAATACCTAATTTATCAAATTCTTCCTGCATAGAAGCCGCCATACCAGCAACTTGTTCTCCATCTTCATTAAGCCCTTGAAGGTTTAAAGTAATAGAACGTAAACCTCTAGCAATTCTTGAAGCTTGATTAGGAATTATTTCAGCACCAGCCGTAAGTAAACCAATAGTTTCCTCAAAAGAGTTACCTGCTAATGCCATTGTACTTGCAACTTTAGGCAAAGCTGTAGATATATCACCAGAAGATACAGCAAAATTATTTGCAACTTCATTAACAGCATCCAAAACATGAATAGCTTCATTCGCTGTAAAATTAAATGCTTTCATCTGAGAATTAATAAAACTAGCACTATCACCAGCACTTATCGCTTCGTCAGCAATATTTTGAAACATAGTAGCTAATCTACCTAATTGTAAAGATGTGGAATCATCATTACCCATCTTTTTAAATTCTGTAGCGGCTTCTACCATTTCATCTGCTGTTCTTGCCACTGTTAAACCTAATTCTCTAGCAGTGTCAATAAAACCTCCCATTTGAGAATCTGTAAGTTCTGATACTTTTCTGTATTCTGTTACAGAGGCATCCAGTTCTTTTACTGCACCATATCCATCAACAATTGCTTGTCGAAATTCATTTATAATTAAAGTAGCCGCTCCAAACTTGGTTACTTTACCTATAATATCTCCAATGCTTTGAGATGTATTTTGTGCCGCTTCACTAGTTTGTTTTAAACCTTGCTGATAATTATTTAATGAGTTAGTGGCATTATTTAAAGATGTATTGTCTACATCTAAATTAATCTTCATCGTTCCATATTTCTTGGATATTGCGTTTAACTGTTTTTGTATATTAGCGGCATCTAATGTTGCCGCAACTAAAATCTGAAAATTACTACTATTTAAAGCCACAATAACTCACTCCTTTTATTTTGTTTTGGCTTTTCGTCCCATTCCTTTCTGTTTTGTTATATTTTCAACTGGAAATAATTGAGAATGTGCTATACCAATAGCATCTCCTATATCGTCTTGATTCTTTACAGATTTAGGTATATTTAAATTGTAAAATAATTCAAGTCCATAAATTTGATTTACTACTTGAATTGTTTTATATTTCATCATAGGACGTTTAGTTCCTTCTCTCGTTCCATCATATACTCCTAAATCTCTACGCCAAGCAGACGGCATAAGAAATTTTATTTCTACTCCATGAACATTAGAAACTCCTAATACAATCCCTTGTAAAACAGAAAGCATTTTAACTGTCTGAACATTACCACCTAATTCTCCATTGAGAATAGTATCTTCGCAATAAATCAAAGAAGGGGAACAAACATCTATTAATTTAGATAGTTCATTCCCCATATTTATACATCTGTCTCTCCATAAAACTTTTTTATCTTGTTTCCAAACTCCATAATCTACTAACTTTTTCTTAGAATCAAAAACAGAGTACCCTGACGAAAGGGTACTCATATCTAAACCTACTATTGTATTTTTCATAACTTTCTACCAAAATGAACTAATATTATGGCCTACTCCAACAGAGCGACATTTTATTCCTTGCCTTTCCATTCCCTCAATAAACCATTCTCTTAGTTTTTTCCCTTCATTTAATTGCCGAATTAATGGTGTCCAGGGGTCACGGGGATTAGTCCACCATCCATCTCCAAATAGATTCCCACCTAATCCCTGATAAATAATTCCTGCCAATTCATCTCTTACATCTCCATAAGAAGTATATAAACTTCCATGCTGAAAAGCTTCTGGATTATAACTCATAAAAGATACATTCTGGCTCATTTCCCCTACAGCACCTTGTCTTGTTTTTTTAGACTTGGCTTCCCATGATTCCAGAAATTCATATGTTCTTTCATATTCTTCTGGACTTCTACCATAAACAATCTGATTAATAAGATGTTTATAATTAGTTAATATTTTATCCATTACATATTCAACTGCATTATGAACTGGCTCATTAAACATTCCATAAAATTCTGCCGCATTTCTAGCTATTGGCATATTTTTTCTCCTAATTCTTAACTGTTGGAATTTCAATGTTTTTGATTTCTTTCATCATTTCCTGTAACTCTTTACTTGAAGGAAGTTTCTTACCATACTTATCCAAATTCTTAGATAAAGTATCAAGAAACTTAATAACTGCCAAAGAAGTGCTACGTGCATAACTGATATAGCACTGAATCAAATACAGATTCTTAACACTGACTAATATCTTATCCATTACACCGCTCTGCACCAGATAATCATAATCTTCCGCTTCTTCCTCTGTTATATCCGTAAGCAATTTAATGATAAGATTATCACGGATATAGATTTCTTCGGCATAATTCTTACCTTCCATCATTTTTTTAGCAATTAATTCTATTTCTGCTGGCAATAAATAGGGAGAAACATGTACATCAAATTCCTCAATATAAACTAGTTTAACTTCTATTTTTTTCATAGTATTCATTTCCTTTCTTTAAATATGTTAATATGTATGGGAGAGTACAAAAGAGTAAACCCTTCACTCTCCCCTTCGATTATAAGTTGTCAACAACAAGTCTTTAAACGGCTTCTACTTTTTGTTACTTGGTTGTAACCTTCTTTACTGTCTGGTCTACCCATGTAGAAGCCATCCCAGAAACAATACCAATAGCCACTGCGGTCATGATATCCTGCGCTGGAAACTCTGGCATTATCCTAAACGCCAATGCTCCACAAATACCTCCCACAATACCCACAATGGGTAGAATTCTGTTGTTATCAAGTTTAGTGTAATTCTTTACAATGCTTCCTGCAAGATAAGCAATCACCACAATTGCAGGAATAGAAACAATTCCAAAATCTGGCATATTAACTCTTCCTTTCATTCTTTAAAATTAAATTTTAAGTTTCTATGAATTAAATATGGATTCCATATTTACTCAACATAACATAACCTACAAAAGCTAACGTAAGAACAATTGTTTTCCAATTCTTTTTAATTGCGGAAAGAATATTGATATTACTATCATCTTCAAACTTATTCATGCGTTCTTTAATATCTCCCATATCTGTTGTTAAATTTTCCATATTTCCTTGTATACCTATCATGGCAAGCTGAACATTCCGCATAGTGTTATTTAATTCTTTAGTCATCCCTATAACATCTTCTGCCATCTGTGTAATGTATTTGTGTGTTTCCTCTAAACGAACCAATTTAATTTCATGTTCGTTTATTTTTTCATTCACGGTTTTTAAGCCTACTTTAATTTCTTGTACTACCTCTTCATCCACCAAAAAGCTACCTCTCCTTTCTTTTTAAAAAATTAGTCTCTAGCCAAATTGATAATAGCCTTTCTATAAATTTGTTCAACATCCCAGCCTGATAATGAACCCATCCATTCTTTAAATCGACTTCTATCAATACTTCTTATCTGCTCCACCAATGCTACGTTATCAGCCAAAAGAAAATCATATTGGCCTTTATTTATAACATGGTGCATAGGTAAACACTTTTTGGGTTTAGTTGTCAAAGGAACAACTATAATAGTAGGACTAAATTTATTTCCTACATTATTCTGCAATACTAATACAGGGCGAATCCCCCCCTGTTCACTTCCAACAATAGGACGCAAATCTGCATAAAAAACATCTCCACGATTAATACGCTGTTTATATTCCATAAAAATATCTCCTTATTTATGTAGTTTAATTTTTAAAGATTGAGCCATGCATCAAAATACCATACAGCTTCTTCTAAAGACGCACCAGCTTCACATTTTGGTTGATATTGACAAAGTTCACATTCATAAACATATTTCGATATTCCATTAATTCTTTTACATGAAAAAGATAACCGATTTCCACATTTGGGACAGAATCTTTTATTAAGTTCCATTTTTTTCTCTGTCCCGTTTTTCCAATTCATCAATAATAATAGTTATACGATTATATTCTTCTTCGAACAAATTCATTAAACTTCTTTTAATAAAAAGATTAAAAGAAAAATTATTAGATTGGGCCATTTCCCAATTCAAACTTTTCTTAAGATTGTAAAGTCTTAAATGGACTTCATACCAATCTGTTTTCTCCCCCTTATAACTACTTTGAATACTTTCGTATTCCTTATAAGCATCCACTAAATGTTTAAATGTAAGTTTCATAATATAATCCTCCTTATTTTTATAGAATAATTATATCATAATATTATCATTAAGTCAATAAACTTCCTTTAATTCGTAAAGTAAAACAGTGCCCCACCAACCACTTTCATTTAGGCAAAACCTTTTTTCTTATCAATATAAAACTTTTCGCCTTTATGAATAAGAGTTACATATTTAGGAACAAAATCAAAAGGATTATCTAATACCACTACACTGTCTTTATATTCTATATAAAGTTTTCCTTTTTTCATAAATCTAACAACACTGGCGTTATCAGGTTTATTTATTTTAGTTCTAAGTAAACATGTTTCTTGCGTATTTCTTATAGGTTTCCAATCTTGAGCGTTTTCGCACCAATAAACAAAAGGACATACATTTCCTCCTTGTTTACGACATTTAACCATTTCTCTATTTCCGACTTTACCTCTATAGGAATCTGGACAAATAAATGTATACATAAATGCATACCTCCTTTCAAAAATTATGTACTATGGGACAGAAACATAAAACATATCTGTCCCATAAATAAGGTTAAAAATCAGTACAACTAGGTTAAACCACGGTTACATTGGCGAAACCTTCTACTGCTGGCTTGGCGGTCAAAGTTACATTTATCGTGGTTTTACCAGCCACTACACCAGTTACCTCACCTGTATTATCTACGGTAGCAGTAGCGGTAGCCGCACTAGTGAAAGTTAACTGAGTTGGACTTACCTTTTTAGGAGAAGCATTCCTAATTAATGCATAAGCACCAATAGTTTCTTTTTCTCCAGTAGTAAGTTCAAGGTCAGGTGGAGTGATAGCTAAAGCATATGCATCATCAATCCAGTTAGAACCATTAATAATCTCCTTAATAGTTCCGTAAATAGCATCATCTTCGCAACTCTCTGTGCTACTAGAAGCTAATGCAGAACCAGTAAGAGGTGTCTGCGCCGCACCTGTCATGTTCATAGCAATATCCTGTGCACCAGAAAGCATAAGCCGAGGAATATCAATCTGAACCTCACCAATCTTAGTTGTATTGGTATCATTAGGATTGTTACTGTTACCCTGGAAAAGAGAAGCAGTCATAACCGCATGAACTGTTGCCGGAATAAAGTTAGCGTTTACTACTAACTGTCGCATAGAATCATAAGTGTTTACATACTTCACACAATAAATCTCGCCTACAGTTGCCCCCGCAATAGTAAGTGTTTTACCGTTGAATACACCAGAAGTCCATGCAGAATCAGTAGGTTTCTTATACCAACCAACCGTACCATAGGCTCCAAATGCCGCTGGGGTATTAGTTACTTCAATACTTCCTGCTGTGGTTACTGTAACCTGTTCGTTAAAAGTTGCCGTACCTCCAATAGAGATTTCACCACCCACATTCTTTGCGATATATTCCAGACGGAACATAGCATCAGTAAGGGTAATATCCATTACAGAAGAATGCGCATATTTGCCATAAAGCTTTGCGCCCTGTCCTGCACGAATTTCCTCCAAAGATACATTTAAAGAAACCGAAGAATCTACCAGGGTTTTTGCTGTGGAAAATAATTCCTGTCCATCGAACAAATCAACCGTGGCTACACCTGCCAAATAAATATCAGCCATTTATTTTTGCCCCTTTCTTATTTTAAAACTATATTTTTTTGAATCCTTTTTCTAAACTTTCTTTCTTTCCAAAAGCATTACTATACTTGCTCTTTTTATCTCTATATACAAAATGTTCTATAGGTTGTTTAAACTTACCTCCATTAGCTTCAATATTTTTATTTACAATATAGTCAATTTCATCCACTACTGCTTCAAATAAAGACATGAAACTATAATAAGTCATAAGTAACAATTCTTTTTTCATTATACCGTTATGAGCCGTAACTACAGAAATCTTTCGTTCTAGTGTTATTGGTTCCTTACCTTTATTTACTAAAGAATAATATTCATCTATAGCCTGTTTTATATCTGGGTTCATAGCCATAAACATTTTGATACATAATCAATTGGATGATATTATCAAAATCTTTATAATCTACTAAAACACCTTTTATAAAAAGAATAAATTTTCCTTTGTCATTTATTTTTATTAAAAATTGTTCTGCTATGTTGTCCAAATGAAAACATATTTCTAAGATATGAATAAATTTCCAATAAAATATTGTATGTGGCGATTTAATACCATCTGCTTCTCCAAACAAATCATCATACAAAACAACTTGTAATAAAAACTGTAAATAAGAACTTTGGATAATATTAATGTCACCAATTTTATTCTTATCTATTCTTAGAATATCATAAGAAGGAACAAATTTATTAGCATCTTTTGTTAAAACAGGATATAACATTACAGTTTCTTTTTTTCTGGTTATATAGGGAATGGGTGAATCAATTTCAATATAATTTTGATATGGCGTTATATCAAACATTAAAACACCCACTTTCAGCTATAGAACTAATTTGTACTGCCATAAAAATAGTACATCCATTATAATTTCTGTGGTATTTTAAGGC
>OODP01001791.1_pt1 | contig 11462 bp, 8 predicted proteins | sample 1671011 | NCBI WGS metagenome assembly OODP01 (sample SAMN06348113, study PRJEB24527) | human gut metagenome | biome: human gut; feature: ankylosing spondylitis patient; material: feces | host: Homo sapiens | place: China | collected 2015-10
TGAGGGAGGAGTCCCGCAGCAGCTCTGCCGCCCGTTCCATCCGCCGCTGCCGCAGCCAGGCGTGGACCGGCAGGCCGTACAGACGGCGGAAAGCATCCTTGAATGTTGTGGCGGAGAGCATGGCCATGCGGCTCAGGGCTGGGATGGTCAGGGGATCGGCCAGGTGATCCTCCATATAACGGCGCGTCTTTCCTAAAACCCGGACTACCTCCCGATCCAGTGCCGGGACCGGGAGGACATTCAGCGCATTTCCCTCTGGGGCGGAGAGCAGATAGAGCAGCTCTGGGGCAGGCAGTCCAGGTTGGCAAAGACCGCCCGGCTCCAGGTGCTGGGCCCCTCTACGGCACAGCCGTTCCGGCTGGCCATCCATCGCCGTACCTGCTCTGTGTCCAGAGAGAGGCCCCCCAGCAGCGCACACAGGGCCTCCAGGCTGTCCCGGGCGCTGCGGGCGTCCACTGCTACCAGGACTCCCTCCAGGGAGGTGCCGACCTTGACGGCGGACAGGCTGGAGGCGTCCGTGAGAAGAAGCACCTGCCGGGCACCTGCCGTCAGGGCCGATCCGTCCCGCCGGGTCAGTGTTACCGTCCCGGCAACACAGAACAAGGCCTCGAAATGCAGAGGCTCCAGTCGAAGGGGCAGGGGGAGAGGGCTCTTTTCCAGAGAGAACAGGCAGGCCCGGACGCCGGGCATCACCTGCGACCAGTCTCCACGGTCCGCCAGAACCTCTGCCAGCATCCGTCTGCCTCCTCTCTCTGCTGATCTGTGTCCCGGCCGCTTACCGGCCGAACAGCCCCTTCTTCCCCCAGGGCTCTTTCCGAATCTCCCCTGCGTCATAGCCGGTGGCCCGGATGGCTTCCCGCAGGGCTGCCTCATCCAACTCTGTTTCTGCGATCACCGTGGTCTCCTTTTTGCTCCGGGACGAGGTGACTTTCTTCACCGGAAAGGCTCTGCGCACCGCGTCGTTCACATGGCTCTCACACATGCCGCACATCATACCTGTCACCCGCACAGTATATTTCCACATATTCTGCCGCCTCCACTGCTGCTTCTATTAGTTAACGCTAACCGCAGGACAATCTTTTCCTGTCAGGGGAATTGTCCAGGTAATATCAGTCTGCTTTCCCATACAAATCAGTTAGCCAAATCTAACCAAAAACATTATAGAGCCGCATCTTCTGGTTTGTCAAGCCCCGGGACCGCGCAAGCATTGGCACCCGGCATGGTATTCCGGCAGGGACCTCTTAAAACCGGCTACGACCGTCTGGCAAACGGTACGCAAAGCGGCTGCTTTGAGAGAGGGGCGACCATACAAAAGCATTTGAACGGCGTGGCGCTCGAAAGAGGGGAAATTACGGATGTGCCTGCCTTTTATCGGCGTGTTGATTCCGTTTGCAGGAACCGCTTTCCGGCCTGCACCTTACTTTGGCCGGTGTCGGAGCAACGGCTCCCCCACCTCCGCCAAAAGAGCCGGCAGGTGAAAGGGCCCCACACCCATCTACGATGCTCCGCCACGATGGCGCTGGATGCATGGTGCCGGGCTAACAAGGAACATGCCCGGAACGAAGGACTTTCCTGCTCTCGACGGCCCTGCAGATTCTGAGCCGTGTTTCAGCCTGCGGCCCGATCTCCAGTTCTGCAGACGGCGGCAGAATCTCCTGGTCCTGCCGGGTTGACGTCTCTTCCAGATCTGATAAATTCGTCCTCGACTATCTGTCTCTTGCAGTTTGCCCTCTTTACCATGGCTGAAAATAGCGATTGCAGTCCTCTTGGGCCTGCTTCAGCGCTTCTTCTGGGGAACATACCCCCAAAACTGCCTGCTGGACATGGGCCGCCAGAATGGTCTCTAGTTGCAGCTCGCTGAAGTTCTGGTAGTAAGTGCTGTTGCTGCGGCGCTGCGCTGTGGGAAAGCTCTTTCGCGCAGTGGAGAGCTAGGGGTATTGCTCGCTGATATCGCGGTTGCTGTATGCGGAACGGCAGGGAGACAGGCCGCCCAGCATCGTGAAGACCGGTGCCACCAAGTCCATATCCTCCCGTTCTGCCCGTCGTGGCGGGATAGAATGCTGCTTCCGGCCTGACGTCTGCTGTCATACGCTTTCTGCTTTTTGCGTCACAGTTGGCCGACGCGATACCGCCCGGAGGAGACTCTGCGCTCTTGTACCGGGACGTTTTTTGCCTTTTACGGGGCCATGTAAAACAAGCTCAAATTGGTCTGGCAGACCCAACCTGGCTTTATAGCTGTTTGAAACAGCATCGGCTCATAGATGGAAATCTCAGGCTTATCTCTGCCGCACCTTGAGCAGTGGGCATTGCCCCTTTTTCTCTGCCTTTTCAAAGTGGACACAGGCTACCGCCTGGTATTGCATTCCGCTTCTCTCCCGGCTGATTTCCAAAGAAATCAGCCGGGTTTCCTGCGCCTTCAAAGAATTAGATGGTATCTGGAAGAATTTTTGCGTGGTTTTGCCGTATTCTGAGCTGCTGTGATAAGCATTTGTTGGCTTCATAGCCGAGACGATGATCTGGTGAATGCTTTGCGCTGTCATTCTCAAACTGCTGGTTTTAAATATTGGATAAAAAATATCGCCTACATTCCCGGCAGGTTTTTCTACACGGTCAGCAAGGAGAAGATCGTCCAGTACATCCCCATTCTGGGCAGCAAAATTAACCAATATCTCGAAAAATAATTAATAAGCAACGGTCCGGCCTGTTTGGATCCTGACAGTATTCGGACGGAAACCGCTGGTTTGAAGGCATGAGGACTTTCGGTTCCCCGGATGCATTCCGTCCGTCAAACTGCTGTGCCGCAGTGCTTTTCGGACCTTTTGCTTCCTGAAATCCCCAAGAGCCAAAGGGCGATTCATTCCGCTCTGCGGTGGCTTTTGATATTCTGGTGCAGGATTTTGAGGGACAGATCTATCAAAATTTGCACCGCACTAAAGAATATAGAAGGCTCTCGATGAATAATGCAAAGAGACAAGACCGAGAACTGGGGCCCTGAACGGGAGAGTCACACGTTGCCGCCTGTCAGTGGTTTGTCTGAGGCTTTGGCAGAGAGGGCAGCACCAGGACGGCTGAAGCGGCTACGAACAGTGTGTGGCCTGTGTGCCCGCCACGGAAGCAGGGAATAGTCCCAGCCCCACCGAACCATTGGGAGCGGAAACAAGGTAGTTTTGAGGCTCTGCGGAGGACGAAAGAAAAAACAGGATAAAGACCGGGGGAGCGCAAGCGGCCTCCGGTCGGATCACAGCAGTCCGTAGTGCGGGCTGTTTCAAGGGTTTTCATAGGGCTGTGAAGTGGGGCAAAAATATGGGGATGGGATCCGCTCTGGGATCACTTTCCCGGAATGCTTAGAGACAAAATCAAAAAGTGGGAGGCGTGCCGGGAATATGTACGGTTTTCTGCGGTTTTGGCCCACGGTTCCAGAGCGCATCCCCTTGCGGTACTGAAAACAAACATAGGGCCTCCAGCCTGGCAGCCGAGTTGTTACTTTTCTAAAAATTTCTATCCAGTTTCCTGGCTACTGAACCAGCGTCGTGATATGATGTGTCACTAACAAGGATGCAGCACAATGCATGACTACATGGGTTCCCTACACGCAAGGTTCTGCCGGGCACCGAAACTTAGGATGTCCGGCAGAAACCGGAACAGGCTTATAGGAAAATTAAGGAAACGTTAGCCCACCAGACCCAGGAGAATTTGCTGCAGTTGGCAGTTATTTCTTAACTTTAATAAAACCGTCACCTTTCCCTGGCTATTTCTTTTTTCTGTGGTATATTGTGTCGTTGAAAAGGAGACGAATACTATGGTGAAGAAATAGATCAACGGCGAAGGTAACATCAGAAAGAGAAAAGATGGAGGGGGGGATACCGCAGGGCATGATCCCGAGACAGGCAAGGCCATCTACAAGAACGTCCTTGGCAGGACCCAGGCAGAGACGACGACCAAGCTGAAAGTGGAAAAATGGTTCCAAACAGCAGGAAAGCCTTGGCACGGCAGAGTTGCGCCAAGGCACGTTTTTTGCCCTGTATGGGTCATGGTTTGGGGCAACTGCAAATTTTGTAAAATCGCGTTATTTCTCCGGAAACCTTTGGATGCAAAGGCAGAAAAACCGTCTGATTTCTATGAAATCAGACGGTTTTGTGATTGCGGGGCATGACTTGAACCTACGACCTCCGGGTTATAAACTGCTATCGTTTTCTCTATCCGCTGCACCGCAACGTTTTCCGGACTTTTGTGGGACCTGGAATCGTCCAAAACCCGGAATTCATTTCTTCCTACTCCATGACGGTTTTCAGCAATCTGTGGCAGGTCATGGGGCGGGGAAAGATGCCGAAAATAAGGAGTACAAGAAATGCATCTAACGGTTTATGCTTACATATTGGGGGAGATGTGTTAACACCACATTGCATGAATCAAACGGAACGGGCCCTGGGTCTTTGCAGCTCCGATGTTCTTCCAGATCAATATCCCATCGCAGCGTTCGGGAAGATGACAATCAGTTCCGGGAAGAGCATCATAAAGAAGCAAGCAACCAGGAAAATAATAACATACGGCATGACCGCCTTGTACATAACCTTGGTGTCCACTCCCGGAGGTGCCACACCCTGCAAGTAGAACATATTGATGCCAAAAGGCGGAGTAATCATGCCCAGGCAAAGAGTGACACACAGAATCAGGATGGTGGCGTTGGTGTCCAGGGAAGAAGCCTGGATTACCGGCAGCAGAATGGGAATGGCAATCATGATGATGGGCGTAGTGTCCAGGAACATCCCCATCACAAAGAACAGCGCAAAGATCAGCAGCATCAGGGGCAGGCCGTCCAGATTGGAGCTTGCAAAAGCAGCGGCTACCACGTCAGACAGGCGGGTGATATTCACCAGGGAGTTGTAAGCGGCGCCTCCCATGAGAATCCACATAAGCATGGCGGAGACCTCCATGGTCTGGATGAGAGAGGCCCGCAGATTCTTCACATTCAGTTTCCGGGTAATCAGGGCATACACCATGGAGGCGAAAGCGCCCACACCGGCGGCCTCAGTAGGTGTTGCGATTCCGGCATAGATGCAGCCCAGCACCAGAACGATGATGGCAATGGGGGCGATGACCTTTTTAAACACCCGCATCTTCTCGCCCCAGGAGGGACGCTCGGCCTTGGGGATGCCGGGGCCCAGCTTGGGATTGATGGCACAGCGGATGCCGATATAGATGATGAACAGCAGGGCCAAGCCTACGCCGGGCAACGCACCGCCGGCAAACAGCCAGCCTGCGGACACGCCGGTATAGGAAGACATGATGATCATGATGGTAGAGGGCGGGATAAGGGGGCCCAGGCAGCCACCTGCCAGCACGGGGCCAGTGGCCAACGCTTTATCATAACCACGGTCCAACATAGCTGGCAGTGCAATCAGCCCCATCATGATGGTAGCGGTGGCCGCCACACCGCTCATAGCGGCGATGACTGCCGTGGTGGCCACTGTGGCCATAGCCAGACCGCCATTGATACCGCCAAGCCACTTGTGGAAGAATTCGTAGATGTCTCCGCCGATGCCGGAGGTCTGGAGGAACGCCGCCATCAGAGCGAACATGGGGATGGCCAGCAGGGACTCCGACTGCATCTGATAGACAAATGCTGCGTTCAACACATTCAGCAGGCCAGAGCCGTAGAACACCAGCAGGATGACTGAAGCCACGCTCATCATGGCAAAGCAGATGGGGATGCCCAGCGCCATCAGGGCTACCAGCCCCAGCAGCAAAATGATAATATCAGGACTCACTGTATGTCCTCCTCGTATAATAAGTTTCAAAGTTAATAGTTTCAGGTATCAGCAGGCTTTGAGGTGCCCGTGATACAATAGCTGTAGGACAGCAGGGTCAAGTTCTGAGTCCTCCGGTTGAGCCGTAAGGCTACTTCACTGAAAGTCTGTTCCCCTGAACCGGAAGTTAGCTGCAAACTCATTGGCTGTTTGCCTGGGACAAGACCGCCCTTTCAGCAGTGAGGGCTATCGCATTGGTCTGCCCAGGAATGATTCTGATAAGCGAGGGTGCCAGATGCTCCGGTTATCATGGGTATCTCAAAGCCTGCTGGCCTGAAATCTCCATGCGGGGAGGTGAAAATTGTGAATCCACTATTCGTTGGCATTGATGTGAGCAGCAAGAACAATGTGGCCTACCTGATGAAACCGGACGGCAGCAAACACTCCAGCTTCTCCGTGCAGAATAACCTTGGCGGTGCTAAACTGTTATCAGAGAGAATCGTATCGGCACTTGGCTCCATGCAGCTTGAGCGTGTGGTGATTGGCCTGGAGGCCACCTCCATCTACGGGGACAGCCTAGTCTATGCTCTTCGTGAGGATGGCCGCTTGGGGCGGTTTCAGAGGAAAATCCATGTTCTAAATCCAAAGCAGGTGCGGAAATTCAAGGAAGCCTATTCTGACCTGCCAAAGAACGACTGGGTGGACGCCTTTGTGATTGCCGACCATCTCCGTTTCGGCAGAATCAACAGGGAGGTCTACATGGACGATTACCGCTACAAAGCCCTGCAAACCCTTACCAGAGCCAGATTTGATGTCATCCAAAACTTGACCCGGGAGAAGCAGCGGTTCGCCAACTACTTATTCCTCAAATGCTCCGGCATGGCCCAGGACAAAGACATTCAGAACACCAGCGCCACCACCATCGCACTCATGGAACACTTTGAAACCGTGGATGACTTGGCGAATGCCGACCTGGAGGAACTGACTGCCTTTATTACTGAAACAGGCCGTGGCAAATTTGCTGACCCGGATGCTACCGCCAAGGCAGTTCGGGCTGCAGCCAAAGGCTCCTATCGGCTGCCCAAAACAGTAAACGACACTGTAAACCAAGCAATGGCTGTTTCTATTGCCTCCATGCGCGCCTTGAAAGGGCAGGTCAAAGTATTAGATAAGGCCATTGAACAGCAGTTTGAAATCATTCCGAACACTTTGACCTCCATCCCCGGTATTGGCAAGGTCTACTCCGCCGGTATCATTGCTGAGATTGGTGATATCCACCGTTTTGATTCCCAAGCCTCGGTTGCCAAATACGCCGGCCTTGTCTGGAACAGGAGCCAGTCTGGCGACTTCGAGGCCGAACACTCCAGAATGATTAAATCCGGCAACCGCTATCTCCGCTACTACCTGCTGGAAGCCGCCAACTCCGTGAGAAGATGCGACTCCGAGTTCCGGCGTTACTATGACCTCAAATTCAAAGAGGTCAACAAGTACCAGCATAAACGCGCACTCGCTTTAACTGCCAGAAAACTGGTCCGGTTGGTCTTTCGGCTGCTAAAGGACAACCGCCTGTATATCCCGCCGGAGGGCTGAGAGCGCAGCTTGCCACTCTGACTCATAGGCCCTGTTTCAAAATTTCTCAGGGACAGGGCTTTGGTTGGTGTTGCCTTTTTGCTGTCTACACAGTGCTTTTTACTCTGTTTCGCTTAAAATTTTCTTGCATCACCTACTTGACTTCATACCATTGGACTTTCCGGTTTCGTCAGGCAGATGCTCAGCGGACTTCACGATTTCAATTGCCTCCGCGACTTCGTCGGAGTTGTTGGTGAGTTCAATCTTGCCTGCCATAGCGGCTACATTCTTGATAAGCTCACTGATGGCTTGAATGAACATCAGTGCAGCGCCCAGAGGCACCCAAAACCGGATGGTCCACATGGGAGACCCCCACACGGAAGAGATCCGTTCATTGAGGCGGAAGGACAGTAGGAAGATGTTTATTCCGTAGATAAATACCAGCCCCATACAGATTAGGACCAGAATGGCGGTGGCGATATTGATACCGCAGCGGACTTTGACAGGGAATTTATTATAAAGCAGATCCACTCGCACCAGGCCGCCCTTCCAGTAGCAGTATCCGCCGCAGGCCATCAGCATCAGGCCCCAGATCTGGATAATCAGCTCCCATGCCCAGACGGTTGGAGACTTGAGGACATAACGTGAGAATACCTCAAAGGCGGTGAGGCAGATCATGGGCAGAAGAATCCAGGCGAAGATTCTGCCAATGGTCCGATTAATGGCGTCAATGCCGCCTGATAATTTCAATAGTGCGTTCATGTCTCACTTTCCCTTCTCTTGAATTCTATTTTTCTGTGAGGAACGCGCGGACTCAGTAATCCACTTGGCGGCCATAGTCACGGTTTTGCTGCTTGATGATCTCGATACCGCGGGCCATACGCTCGCTCTTGGCGGCCAGCTCTTCCCAGGTCTGGGTGACAGCAATTTCACGCATCTCGGCCAGGACGTCATCAGGCAGCGGAGACAGCTCAGTGTAGCCGCCCTGGATAGCGTCTCGAACACTTTTCTCCGTACCAACCACATGGGCCTGGCCGATGACGCCGATGTTGGCCAGCCGGATGGTCTCGTCCACGATGCTCCGCAGGTCCTCAGGGAGCTTGTTCAGGCTGTCCTGATTCACCACGGTGGCCATTTGGCAGAAGCACATGGAGGGGCTGAGGGCGTACTGCGCCACCTCGCGGATGTTGTTGGAGTCACTCAGAGAGGACCATCCATACAGAGCGCCGTCAATGGTGCCCAGCTGCAGGGCCTGATAGACCTCTGTGCCGGCGATGTTGGTGGGAGAGGCCCCCAACGCAGCCAGGAAGTCGCCCCACACGCCCAGAGCGCGGATCTTTTTGCCGTGGAAGTCCTCCAGGCTCTCTACCTGGAAGTTTGCCAGGACGTTGTAGTTGGGCTCATGGGCATTCCAGTAGTATTTGAGATTCAGTTCTCCGTAGGCCTCCTGGATCACATCCAGCAACCCATAGTTCTCCATTACGTCATAGATTTCGGCGGAGCTCTCCCATGCAAAGGGGATGCCGCAGGCCAGATCCGCCTCCGGAATCAGGCCGGAGAAGGTGGAGCCGAAGATGACGGCACAGTCAAAGGCATTTTGCGAGAGATAGGTCAGTATATCGGAGGTCTGGCACAAAGAGCACGGCTCATACAGCTCCACCTGAAGGCGGCCATTGGTAGCGGTCTCCAGAGCCTCCTTCAGGTTGGTGGCCATATCGCCCTGCAGGGAATTCAGGGAGTAGCTGCTCTGCAGGCGCCAGGTGATCGTCTCGCCACCGGAGGAGCTCTCTCCCACGCCTGAATCGCTGCCAGCGGTATCGCCGCCGCAAGCAGTCAGCAACGTCAGCGACATACACAGTGCCAGAATCAGCGCAAACAGTTTTTTTGCATTCTTTCTCATGATCCTTCCTCCTAAAGTCTTGTATGGGGGATGTGTTTTACTGGCCGGTATACTGCGGCTCCCGCTTTTCCAGGAAGGCGGAAACACCCTCCTTGAAATCCGCATGACGAGCCATGTAGCGGGTGTAAGTCACCTCCTGCTCATTCATGCAGGCTTTCAGGTACCGCAGCACCAGGGGACCACGGCGGCACAACTCCCGCGCCTTGTCCATGGCCGCGGGCATCAGTTCCTCCAGCGTGTCTACCACCATGGTGACACCGCCGTACTTGTCGTGGAGCTCTTCTGCGGTGATGAAGGTGCCGCAGTAGCTCATATCCCGCTGGATCTGGGGGGGCAGAATGCGGGCTAGATGGGCGCTGCCGCCCACCACGCTGAGCTTTGCCTCCGGTGCGCCGAAGAGGGTCCCCTTCACGGCGATAGAGATATCCGCACCGGCGGGGTAGCACACGCCGCCGCCCAGGCAGTGGCCGTGAACTGCACAGATCAGGGGAACCCGCAGTTCATAGAGGGCCTGAGCACCATCGTAATAGACCTCCTGGGTATTGGTGACATCCTTATCCAGGATGCTCTGATAGAATCGCTTGATGTCCACGCCCACGCAGAAGGTTTTGATGTCGGAGTGCATAATGCACACCCAGATGTCGTCCTCATGGTTGATATAGTCGCACAGGAGCAGGATCTCCTCCTGCACCACGCCGTCTGCCGCATTCACCGGGGGATTGTGGAGGGTCATAACGGCGATGTGATCCTCCACGGACAGGAATACCTTTTGTAAGGTATGTCCATTGACGGCCTCAATTTTTTTCTCGGACATATTACTGATCCTCCTTGCCATAGCGTTCGTAGTAAGCTTCCCAGAGCTGATCCCGGAACTTGGGGTGGGCGATGTTGATGAGGAGCCGGGCCCGCTCCCGCAGGCTCTTGGCCCGCAGGTTGGCGACGCCGTATTCCGTCACGATGTAGTGGACGTCCGTACGGGTGGTGGTGACAGTGGTGCCGGGCTCAAACACCGGGACGATCCGGGACACTTCCCCGTGCTTGGCCGTGGAGGGCATGGCCAGAATGGCTTTGCCGTCGGGACACATGGCCGCGCCGCGGACATAGTCCAGCTGACCGCCGATGCCGGAGAATTGCTTGGTGCCCATGGACTCGGAGTTCACCTGACCGTTGAAGTCCACCTGTAGGCAGGAGTTGATGGACACCACTTTGGGATTCTGGCAGATCACGGCGGGGTTGTTCACATAGTCCACAGTCCGCATCATCACGTCCGGATTGTCATCCACAAAGTCGTAAAGCTTTTTGGAGCCCATCAGGAAGGCAGCCACCATCTTGCCCTTGTCCAGTCGCTTGTTAGCACCGGTGATGACCCCCTTCTGGTACAGATCCACCACGCCGTCGGAGAACATCTCGGAGTGGATGCCCAAATCCTTCTTGTCCCCCAGGAACTTCAGCACCGCATCAGGGATGGTGCCGATGCCCAGCTGCAATGTAGAGCCGTCCTCCACCAGGGAGGCCACATTCCGGCCGATGGCTTCCTCCACTTCGCCGATGGTGCCTCCGCCCAGCTCCGGCAGAGGCGTGGATGCCTCCACACAGCAGGTCAGCTGGGAGACGTGAAGGAAGGACTCCCCCATGGTGCGGGGCATCTGGTCGTTGACCTGGGCAATGACCATTTTGGCGTTCAGGCAGGCGGGCTTGGTGCCGACGCCCAGGGACACATAGCCGTGCTTGTCCGGCGGAGTGACGGAAACCATCGCCACGTCAATGGGGAAGGTGCCGTCAGAGAAGAATCGGGTGGACTGGTGGAAGAAAAAGGGTGTGTAGTCCGCCCGTCCTTCCTGCACAGCCTTGCGGGTTGGGCCGCCCACAAACATGGCATTGTGGCGAAGGTGCCCCTTCATCTTGGGATCGCAGTACTCCCCTTTTCCCATGGGAACCCAGTGGACGATCTCCACATCCTTATATTGCTCATAGTTTCGCACCAGCGCATCCACCAGGACGGGGGGTTCATTGGCCGCATGGCCGAAAAAGACCCGGGAACCATCGGGGATCTGCCGGACGGCCTCATCTGCCGTCATTAATTTGGAAGCATAGAGTACCTTCCAGTCTTCCATCTCTTGTACCTCCTTAAAATCTCACATATTTCATCGATGGTATGTCTGGCGGGGGATTTCCGCCACCAACACATTCCGTTGGAATTCGACAAATCATTATAGCAAAAATCTTGCCAATTTAAAAAAACATTC
>OODP01001792.1_pt1 | contig 11452 bp, 3 predicted proteins | sample 1671011 | NCBI WGS metagenome assembly OODP01 (sample SAMN06348113, study PRJEB24527) | human gut metagenome | biome: human gut; feature: ankylosing spondylitis patient; material: feces | host: Homo sapiens | place: China | collected 2015-10
GACCTTTCTGCGTTCCTTCTGCCGTACTTACTGTGTTCAGCATAATATGACTCCTGCTTCCAAACAGATACGTTCCTTCCGCAATTTCCGAAATCGCTTTATAAGGCGGCATATCCTCACGTTTTTCCACCGTTACGATACCGTCTTTTGTCACTTCGGATTCATTCAAAAGCTTGCCCGGTAAATTAAACGTCTCTCCGATCTTAAGCGTCACTTCTTCTACATCATTCTTTACAAAGATAAAGTACGTCTTTTCCCCGATCTTTACAGACGTCTTACCTTCTGCTTTTCCGGTGATCGCAATATCCGTCTTCGCTCCGATCGTCTCGTCTTTGTACATATGATCTGTCACTTTCGCAACATAATTATGTACATTGCTTCCAAGCGATGGGTTTAACAGGTAATAACTGTTTCCCGCAACTGTCGCCTGCATTGCGATCAAATACTGACCGCCGTCCTGAATTTCCGATACCTCTGTCAGCTTCTCATATCCTGCAATTTTGCTCTCACTCTTTGCATCGGATTTTTTATAAAGTTCAAAGTTACATTTACCATTTCCGTCTACGCTGCTGTTTCTGTCAAAATGAAGCTTAGACTCATTATCTTTCCAGAAATACAAATATCCGCTTGCCTGTGTTCCCTCTTTCTGCTCTAACGAGAAACCGTCTCCGCTTTTGGCAACAGTGATCACTGCCTCTGTCGCTACCGTAGGTTTCTGCGCAGATGAAGATGATTTCGGTCCGAGGTAAACCGTTTTTCCATCGTCTGTCACTGCGGAAATCTTAAATGTACCGTCATCGCCTTGTTTTGTAAATGTAAAGAGGCATTTGCTGATCTTTTTCTCGCCGCCGTCGTTATAATCTTTCGTCGTTCCGAGGGCTACAGCCAATTCTTCTTCCACAGGTACATTTTTTTCAACAACTTTTGCCACATGTTTATATTTCTCTCCGGCAGAAGACGGATTCACAACATAATAAGCTCCCGAAGCCGCTTTCGCCGCGATCAAATATTTTCCGCCGTCTGTGATCTGCGCCAGCCCTGTCACTTTCTCATATCCCGGAATTGCCGACTCCGCACTGCCGTTCGCAGCTTTTTTGTACAATTCCATACGACAGTTCGCATGATCGCCTGTATTTCTGTCGAAATGAAGTTTACCCTCGTTATCCTTATAGAAATACAGCCGGTTTCCATGATTACCCGGCGTCTGATCGAATAATTCAAATGTCTGATCGTCGGTTCTTTCTTCTAACTTAATATTCGCCGTTGTTTCCGCGCATACCGTACCAGCCGAAGCCGCGCTTCTGTAGTTCACATATACTGTTTTATCTCCGTCTTTTGCGGACATTGTATATGTATTGCCCTGTCCGTCTGCAGCCGCAAACGTAAACAGACAGTCATCCAGAGATTTCTCTGTTCCGTCAAAATGTCCTTCGCTTGTCGCAAGCTGCGCTTTTGCCCGTTTCTCAACCGCCTGCGCATCTTCTCCTGTCACTGTCACTTCCGCGATGTCCGTATCAAGCCCTTCTAAAGCGCCGCCGCTGTAATTTCCTGTCTTATCTGTATAAGTTTTCGTATCTCCCACACGAAGATCTACGATCTCATAATTCTCCGAATCTGTTACAATTACGCTGACTGTCGTCTTTTCACCTGCCGACTCCACTGTTACGTCGGCGCGTTCCATTCCCGTTACCGCTTTGGATGTCAGCGTCACTTTCCCGTTTGCATAAGCCGCAGTGACCGCCTTGTCATTATCCGTGGAAATTTCCACTTCAGCGCCGTTTTTCAGTCCGTTCACCGTCAGTTCTTTTGAACCGTTCGATGTCATTGTAACTTCCGCCACAGGACCGTTCTCATCTGTACACCAGATGTTTCCGATCGCCGCTCCCTTGGCGATATCTGCTATGTCAAAATCCTCATAAACGATTCCCGATCCCTCATAGAGAAGTCCTACCGTTCCGTCAGGCAAAACTGTCAGACATGAATATCCATACGGGTCAGAACCGTTTACACTGTAGTTGTATTTCCAGTTCAGTTTTCCGTCGTCCTGCACTAATCCTACGAAAATCTTTCCTGCAGAGCGGTCTGATACCGATGACGGCGCCGCAAACAAGATTGCGGTCTTTCCGTCGATCTTCTTCGGATATGTAATTGCCGTCAACTGGCAGTACAGACGGTAATTGATTCCCATTTCCTGCTTCGGAGACCATGTCTCCCCGAAATCTTCAGATGTATAATAACCGCCATGACGAGTAAACATATACAGTTTTCCGTTTGCCTCTGTCACAACCGCCTCCGAACTCTGGCTTGACACAGACCGACCCCTTGTCCATGTCTTTCCTTCATCGTCAGAGTAGATCGCAACACTGTTTTTATCTCCGTTTGTGTATTCATATGCAGTGAAGATAATGCGCCCTGTTGAGGTAACCATACCGCGTCCCGGACCTACCAGCAAAGACTGTTCTGTCTCTCTCCTTGCATTCACGATTGTCGGAACTGACCATGTTGCGCCACCATCTTCCGAAGTTGTCAGATACAGATAATCTGTCGGCCATACCTGAAACGGAGATTCCGCCTCAAATAAGTTCGTATCTACGCCGTTTCCTTTAATATTAAAGTAGGCGTCAACTGTATAACCATCCACTGCCTTGCCGTCAGCATCTTTGATCACATATGCGGAATCCGACTTTTTCTTATCGTTCTTTTCCAGATGGTATGTATAGTTATTTCCGTCTTTACGCGCATCTACCCAGCAGTTTTCCCATGAGCTCGCATCTGCCAGAAGAATGTTTCCGTCCTTATCGTGACTCTTTCCCGGAACCGGCGGATATTTTGCACTATTCAGCGCATATCCGGCCGGATAAAGATCTGCGATCATATATACTCTTTTTCCGTCTGTCGCCATTGCAGGATCAATAAATGCTGTCGAATAGTTATTCCATGCATTCCCGTTATCTCCGAGATAATTTGCAAAAGTATAATGCCATGTTTTTCCTTTGTCTGTTGACCGGGACACGATCGTATCCAGACCACCGCCGTCTCCGCTCGTATTCCATCTGGCGTCACACCCTGCCACTATTGTGCCGTCATCAAGAGACACAAGACACGGAATTCTAAACTGCGAGCTTCCGCCTGTTCCGCTTAAGAACGGCTGTTCTTTCGTCGTTCCATCCTGGGGTCTTATGCCCTCTGCCGCCAGAACCGTTCCCGGTACGCTGCTTACTGTCAGAACCGTGGCAAGCAGAAGCGCTAAAGCTCTTCCTCTTTTTTTCATAACCTTTCCCTCCGTAAATTTTCAAACGAAAAATCATATGAATCATGTTCAATTTCCCATTTTTCGCATTTATATTAATTATACTATCGGCAATATTCTTTTTCAACGAAAACGACCTTGACAAAACTACTGAATTTCATATGAAATCATCCATCCTCCGCCTTGTTTTCCTGTCTAATTTTAACAACTCCCGGTCTATTTTCTTTTATCATTACAAGAAAAGAGTTTTTTTACATAACAAAAAGGTATTGAAATCAAAACGAAACCAATACCTTTTACGCTATTCAAACAAAGACGCCGCTTAATGCGACGCCTCTGTTTTAGTTTTTATTTTCAGATCAAAACATTCTTTCCCTTTGTTCTGATCAGTCTTCTTTTTTCCGAAGAACTGTAACTGCCGCTCCTGCCGCTATTGCTAATCCTGCAAGCGGAATGATCGGCGATACGCCGTTGTCTCCTGTCTGAATTGCTTTATCCTCATCTTTCGGATCCTCCGGTTTTGGAGTTTCAGGTTTCGGATCTGCCGCTACTTTTTCAAAGTTTGCTTTCAATGTTACATCTCTGTCCACTTTAAATGCATACTCTGCTTTATCGGAAACTTCCTTACCGTCTACTGTCCAGTTCACGAACTTGTATCCGTCTTTTGCCGTTGCAGTTGCCGTTACGACATCTCCTGCTTTATAGCTTTCTTTTGCAGGATCAAGTTTTACTGTTCCCATCTTGTCGTCGTTTACAGTTACGTTCAGCTTGAATGTATCTTCTGTTACCGGCGGTTTCGGCTCTTCTTTCGCTTTGAAGTTCGCTGTCAGTTCCATATCCTTTTCTACAGCAAACTCGTACGCTGCAGAATCGGAGAATACTTTACCTTCCGATGTCCAGTTTACAAACTCATATCCTTCTTTTGCTTCTGCGATCACGATTACTGTATCGCCTTTTGCATAGTTTTCTTTCACCGGATCGACCGCTACAGTTCCCATCTTGTCGTCATTTGCTTTTACTTTTACTGTAAATGTTTCTTCTACAGGATCTTTTGCTTTGAAGTTCGCCTTAAGCTCCATGTCTTTGTCAACTGTAAACTTGTACTCTGCCTTCTTAGAAACTTCTTCATCGCCTACTGTCCAGTTTACGAACTCATATTTGCTTTCGTCTTTTACTTTCGCAGTTGCCGTTACTTCTGTTCCTTCTTTGTACTTATCAGCTTCCGGACTAAGCTTTGCCGTACCCATCGCTTCATCGTTTACTGTTGCCGTTACTGTGTACTCTTTTACTTCAGGAACGTCTTTTACCACCGTGATCTTATAGTTTATTCCTTCTGATGCCGCTACAGTTACTGTTCCTTCTTTCACACCTGTTACTACGTTTCCGGCAGATGCTTTGTAGAAGCTCCATCCGTTATCATCACTCGGATAAGCTGCAACTTTATTATTATTTCCTGCCCAGTTGTTCAGATAATAATTATTTGCCGAAACAGAGAATCCTCCGTTTGCTCTTGCTCTGATCGTCAATACCTGCTCTGCATCCTTCAGTTCCACATTATTTCCAGAAATATTAATGTATTTGCCTGACGCGGCATCTTTCATCGTATAGCCTTCGCCTGATTTGGTAAGCGTCCACATAAAGTCTTTCGCAGTCTCATCATTATTAAAGTTGACCGCTTTCATTCCAAGACCTTTTTCAGAACCTGCTGCTGTACTTACCGTATTCAGCATGATATGACTATTATTTCCGAATAAATATGTTCCTTCTGTGATTTCTGAAATTGCTTTGTAAGGCGGCATGTTCTCACGTTTTTCCAAACTTACGATACCGTCTTTTGTCACTTCGGATTCATTTAAAATCTTGCCCGGTACGTTATATGTCTCGCCGATCTTGATTGTTACTTCTTCCACATCATTTTTCACGAAGATGAAGTATGTCTTGTTACCGATCTTCACAGATGTTTTGCCTTCTGCTTTTCCGGTAATTGTGATATCTGTCTTAGCACCGATTGTCTCATCTTCATACATTTTGCCTGTTACCTTCGCAACATAGCTATATTTTTCATTTCCCGTTGCCGGATTCAACAAATAGTAATTATTGCCTTCTACAGTTGCCTTCATAGCGATCAAGTATTGACCACCGTTCTCAATTTCTGAGAGTTCACTGATTTTTGTATATCCTGGGATCTCACTATCAACTACATTGTCATCTTTTCGATAAAGTTCAAAATCACATTTGCCTTTACTATCTACAGAACCATTTCTATCGAAATGGAATTTACTTGCATCATCTTTCCAAAAATACAAATATTTGCTGTTTGAAGCGTCTTCTGCCTGCTGTAACGTAAATGCTTCTCCATTTTTAGCAACCGTAATAACCGCCTCTGTCTCGACAAGTGGTCTGTTAGCTCCTGATGATGATTTTGGTCCGAGATAAACCTTTTTCCCATCCTCTGTTACTGCTGTGATCTTATACTGGTTTTCTGTTCCCTCCTGTTTATCAAACGTAAACAGGCATTTACTGATCTTCTTCTCACCGCCATTATCAAACTGTGCATTAGTTCCAAGCGCTACCGAAGCCTCTTCTTTTATCGGGATATTTTCTTCAACTACTTTTGCAACATGATTAAAATTACTGCTTGCAGCAGATGGATTTACCGCATAATAAGTTCCATCATCCGCCTTTGCCGTAATTAAATATTTCGTACCGCTTGTAAGTTGAGAAATATCTGTCACTTTCTCATACCCCGGCATTCCCAGATCATTTTTTGCACCTGGCGCCGCTTTCCATAATTCCATGTGACACTGTGCCACATCACTGCTGTATCTGTCAAAGTGCAGCTTAGAAGTATCGCCCTTCCAGAAATAAAGATATGCACCGCCTGTTCCTTCTGTCATATCTTTTAAAGATACCGTTCCATCCTCATGTGACTCTAATAAAATTTCTGTCTCTGTCTCTGTGCTTACACACTGTGACGGTGCTTTTTTATGGTTCACATATACTTTCTTATCTCCAGCCTGTGCGGAAATTTTATATGTATTTTCTTTATTTGCCACACTCTCAAATGTAAACATGCAGTTATCCAAGGAGACTTTCTCTCCATTAAAATTCGCCTGTGCAGTTGCAAGCTGTGCTTTTACCTGTTTCTCAACTGCCTGTGCATCCTCTCCTACCAATGTCACATCTGCAATATTTTTATCAAGACCGTCTAATGTGCTGTCACTGTAATTTCCTGTCTTGTCTGTATATGTTTTCGTATCTCCTACACGAAGATCTACGATCTCATAATCTTTTTCATCTGTTACGATTACATCGACTGTCGTCTTTTCACCTTCAGACTCAACTGTTACAGTCGCTTTTTCCATTCCTGTTACTGTTTTAGATGTCAATGTCACTTCGCCGTCAGCATATGCTGCTGTTACTGCGTTTTCATTGTCAGAAGAAACTTCCACTTTTGCGCCATCTTTTAAGCCGTTTACTGTCAGTTTTTTCGATATATCAGATGTCATTGTAACATCTGCCACAGTACCGTTTTCGTCTGTGCACCAGATATTTCCGATTGCTGCGCCTTTTGCAACGTCTTCAATATCAAAATCTTCATACGTAATCACAGTTCCGTCACTCTCATAAAGAAGACCGATCGTTCCGTCAGGAAGAATTGTCAGACAAGAGTATGCGTAATATGCAGATCCGTTAATGCTGTAGTTATATTTCCAGTCAAGTGTTCCGTCATCCTGCACTAAGCCTACGAAAATCTTTCCCGCCGCACGTCCCGATGAAGACGATGGAGTTGCAAACAAGATTGCTGTTTTACCATCAATTTTCTTCGGATATGTAATTGCTGTCAACTGACAATTCAGCCAGTAACTAATCCCCATATTTTTTTGCGTTGACCATGTTTCTCCAAAATCATCCGATGTATAATATCCGCCATGGCGAGTAAACATATACAATTTTCCATCTGCCTCAGTTACAACTGCTTCTGAACTCCATCCAGATACAGACTTTCCTCTTTCCCACGTCTTACCGCCATCATCCGAATAAATAGCCACGCTATTTTTATCTGAACCTGTAAATTCATATGCCGTAAATAAGATCCTGCCTTTAGAAGTAACCATACCTCGTCCCGGTCCTACTAAAAGAGACTGCTCATGATCTTTTCTCATATTGACAATCGTAGGTACAGACCACGTTGCTCCTGCATCTTCCGATGTTGTCAGGTACAAATAATCTGTCGGCCATACCTGAAACGGCGAATCAGCTTCAAACAGATTCGCATCTACATCTTTCCCTTTAATATTAAAATAAGCGTCAACTGTATAACCTTCTACGATTGCGCCATTCGCATCTTTAATCACATATGCAGAATCAGATTCTTTCTTATCATTCTTTTCCAAATGATATGTATAGTTAGCTTCATTCTGACGATCATTTACCCAACAATTCTGCCATTTCCTTGCGTCTGCCAGAAGAATATTTCCGTTCTCATCATGACTTTTACCTGCGACCGGTGCATGACTCGCGCCATTCAGCGCATATCCTGCCGGATAAAGGTCTGCAATCATGTACACCTTTTCTCCGTCCGTTGCCATGGCAGGATCGATAAACGCTGTAGAATTGTTATTATGCGTGTTCCCGTTATCACCAAGGTAATTAGCAAACGTATAGTGCCATGTCTTTCCTTTGTCTGTCGAACGGGATACGATCGTATCCAGTCCACCACCGTCTAAACTCGTATTCCATCTGGCATCGCAGCCGGCTACCAATGTGCCGTCATCAAGAGATACAAGACACGGAATTCTAAACCTTGTACTTCCTCCCGTTCCACTCCAGAATGGCTGTTCTTTCGTTGTCCCGTCTTGGGGCTTCACGCCATCTGCCGCCATAACTGTTCCCGGCACACTACTGACCGTTAAAACCGCGGCAAGCAGAAGCGCTAAAGCCCTTCCTCTTTTTTTCATACTTTTTCCCTCCGTTTATTTTCAGGCTCATGTCAATCCCCCCGAAGTGCCAAAAGGCATATTCCGGGATTGTAAGCGATCGCCAAGTTCTCGGCGAACTCAGACTTTGGCTTATCGCCATTACAAAAAAGAAAAACCGTATTAAACCATCTACGATTTTCCATTTTACACCTTATTTTAAATTATACTATTCGCCATATTGTTTTTCAATGAGATTGCCCTTGACAAAACCACTGAATTTTTCGTGCTAAACAACAGTGTTTCCCTTCAATTTTTTGTGTATTTTACACAATTTTAGCTAACAATATTTCTATTTCTTCATATCGTGGATCATTCGGACGATATCATATCCGTAGTTATCTCCCGTTGCCCAGCCAAGCCCTTCAGGATTTTCCTGCTGCCCCAGCCATTCCACATATGGAGCCGTTCCTTTTTTTACATACTCATACCGATCATCTACACACTTCCCATTCAAAGGGTCTGCTGTGGCATATGCTTTCAGATGTTGAATCTGCGCCCTGATCCCGGTCCGCACATCAGGATAAGAGTTCCCGGGCACACCCCCGCCTGTTGTACCTAATCCCGCAAAATTAAACTGTTCGACAGAAGCATCTCCGCCATACTGTAAAAATCCCGTTTCTTTCATCGTCTGCACAAAAGCAACTTCCGGACGAACGCCTTCTGCCACCGCTTCATCATAATACATCCTGCAAAACACTTCTATAGACTCTGCTCCACCTTTGGAAAGAGCTTCTTTCGGATAAGGTTTTCCTGCCGTCTGAAAATAATCTACCATCTCATCAACTGTTACGCGGCTGTTTCCCATAATCGGATACTGTCCGTCAGCGATCGTTTCCTGTGATTCTTCAGCATTTCCCGCTGTATTTTGAGCGTTGTTTTCCCTTTGGTCTTTCACTTCATTTTTCTCTTGATCATTTCCTTTGTTTTTTTCGTAAACTTCCGCTTCTCCTTGTACAGCCGCTTCCTGCTTATTCTTGTCCTTCTCATGTGCCTGCGAAGAGAGCCGCCCTGATACTGATGCCAGTGCAATCGTTAAAACAAGAAGTACCGCCAGACCCGCTTCCATATATAATTTCATTTTCCGCTCATTTTGACGCGCCATATATTCACCATCCCAGAAATTTAAAATATCTCAACGGAACAACTTCCGCTGAGATATTATATTAGCACATGTTCAAATATATGAAAAGGAATCCCTTCCCGGTAAATTATTTTGCAAACAATATTGCAACGCCATATTTACGCGCGCGCCATTCCATCTACACTAAGAACTACGCCTGTAATATAGGACGCTTCATCAGATGCAAGAAATACAAATGCATTTGCAATGTCTTCCGGCTGTCCGAGTCTGCGAAGCGGAATCTGTGCGATCATCGGCTCGATCACGTTTTTCGGAACGGCTTTCATCATGTCTGTTTCCGTAATTCCCGGAGCAACTGCATTGACACGGATTCCTTTTGGCCCAAGCTCTCTTGCCAGAGAGATCGTCGTACCGTTTACCGCAAACTTAGACGCCGGATAAGCAAATCCGCTCGGCTGACCGGAAATACTTACCATTGAAGACGTATTCAGGACAACCCCGCTGTGATTTTTAATCATTCCGTCAACTACCGCGCGTGTTGCGTTAAATACACCTTTTACATTCAGATCGATCACACGATCAAAATCAGCTTCTGTATAAGATGTAAACGGAGTGCTCTCGGAAACCCCCGCATTATTCACCAAAATATCAATACGTCCGAACTGTTTCTCTACTTTATCAAATTCTTCTTTCACACTTTCAAAACTTCCGAGGTTCGGACTGATCCCTACCACTTCTGCATCCGGATGAATCGCTTTTAACTTCTCGACTGCCGCTTCCGCGTTTTTTTCACTGCTCGCCGCAACAGCAACTTTCGCACCCTCTCTTAAAAATGCATCTGCTGTCGCAAATCCGATTCCACGGCTTCCTCCTGTAATAATCGCTACTTTATCTTTTAATCTCATAAATCGTTCCTCCTGTTTTTCTCTTGTTTTTATGTGTCGATCTTACTCTCTTATAATTTTCATTGCACATTATATAAGTATAATAACACATAATAGAAATTATGTCTGTGATTTTATCACCAAATAAAAATATCCGGCAAAATAATTATAAACATAATATAAAATAAAAGAGAATATCTCGCAGCAAAAAATCGCAATCTGCCGCGGATATTCTCTTTTTCTTATTCTAAGCCTGCTTTTATTCGTGATAAAAATTCACCGTCTCTGCTATATTCTCTCGCCGCCAAAAGCGCCGCTCCCTGTACAGGCGAATATTTAGGAGGACAAAGACAAATTCCATTTTCCTCGAGCTTCCGCACCAGTGGCTTTAATATAAAATCTCCTGCATGAAACAATCCACCTGAATAAGATACGATCGTGTCTCCCGAAAATTCCAGTTTTCTATAAACAGCGCCTATGATCAGCGCTAATTCTTCTGCCGCAGCCTCATACAAACGTATTGCTTCTTCATCTCCTTGCATCGCTGCCTGTAAAAGCAATTTTTGAAGTTCAGCTGTTTTTGTACGATTATTTTTATACACTTCATCAAAAATGTCTATAAGGTCAAAGTCATTTTTTAAATTAAAATTGTATCGGAAAATCTCGAGTAACTTTCCTTTTTTTACCCTTCCGTCACTCTCTTTTGAAAACAGCTCCAACGCTTTCTTTCCCAACCAATAACAAGAGCCTTCATCAGAAAAACCATCATCCCATCCGCCCGCACGAGCTTCTGTGCCAAACTTATTTTGTCCATAAGCGATCGAACCTGTTCCTGCCACAAGATTGATCCCCTCTTCTAATCCCAAAGATCCTGCCCATCCCGCGGCGCTGTCGTTTACAATTTTCATCGGCCTATCTGTAATTTTGTCAATCCGGCATAAAAAGCGTTCATCATTTACTCTTGATTCTCCCCAATTCGGAAAGGCAAGACATATATAGGCATCATTCCCGTCTAATATTTGATTTATATTTTCTCTCAGTAATTCTGTCACATAATCCATTCCAACGTGCTTATAAGAAATAGTTCCTATCTTGCGCTGTGCAATCGTTTTTCCGTTTTCATCTAACAGTAAAAAATCAGTTTTTGTTCCCCCTCCGTCAATCCCCAGAAAATACACTATACCGCCTCCATTTCCGAAAATGCTTCTAATGTAAACACAAGCGCTCTCACAAGATGAAACGCACATTTCCACGG
>OODP01001796.1_pt1 | contig 11433 bp, 9 predicted proteins | sample 1671011 | NCBI WGS metagenome assembly OODP01 (sample SAMN06348113, study PRJEB24527) | human gut metagenome | biome: human gut; feature: ankylosing spondylitis patient; material: feces | host: Homo sapiens | place: China | collected 2015-10
CAATAAGCTGGGAGCCTTGAAGAAGGCGATAGATCTAGCGGAGAAATTAATCAATTGATTATCCGGTTGTAGAGACGGGGCGTGCCCCGTCTCCCACAGTCTGATAGTATTTTAAGTTACCATTTTGAAAGGATGAGACGGGGCACGCCCCGTCTCTACAACAACAACAATATATATAAAATGAAGATATTATTATTTGATAATTACGATTCCTTCACCTACAATTTGCTACATATATTGAAGGAACTGGGTGCGGATGTAGAGGTACACCGCAACGACAAGATCTCCTTGGAAGAGATAGAGCGTTTCGATAAGATCTTACTATCCCCGGGACCGGGCATCCCCGAGGAAGCCGGCATCCTCCTCCCCTTGATCCGCCGGTACGCCCCGACAAAGAGCATCCTAGGTGTCTGCCTAGGCGAGCAGGCCATCGGCGAGGCATTCGGCGCCACATTGATAAACCTTACCGACGTGCATCACGGCGTTTGCTCCGATATACGGATTGTCGCTAAAGATCCTATCTTCGAGGGACTGGAACCGGGTATACGTGTTGGGCGTTATCATTCTTGGGCGGTCTCCAAGGAAAACTTCCCGGATTGTCTGGAAATTACGGCGGTCGATACGGAAGAAGGACAGATCATGGGCTTGCGCCATCGTGAGTACAATGTACGAGGTATCCAATTCCATCCGGAATCCGTGTTGACACCCAAAGGGAAGACAATTATAGAGAACTGGCTGAAACGCTAATTACCTCCTAAGGCACTTATAGTTTCTTCCTAACGAAACATCAGTTTCTCTATGGTGAAACTAATGTTTCTCAAGCAAGAAACAAGAGTTTTCCCCTAGAGAAACAAAAGTTTTTCGATAAAGAAATATCGCAAAACTGCAATATTTTATCATTCAACACATTACAGACATGAAGCAAATATTATACAGATTATTCGAGCACCAATATCTAGGCCGGGAAGAAGCCCGGAATATCCTCCAGAATATAGCGGAGGGACGCTACAACGATTCCCAGATCGCCAGTCTGATCACCGTATTCCTGATGCGCAGTATCTCCGTAGAGGAATTGACCGGATTCCGGGAAGCTTTGCTGGAGATGCGTGTACCGGTAGATCTAAGCGAATACAAGCCGATCGATATCGTAGGTACCGGAGGCGACGGGAAAAACACGTTCAACATCAGTACCTGTTCCTGCTTCGTAGTGGCCGGTGCCGGTTACAATGTCGTAAAGCACGGTAACTACGGGGCTACCTCAGTGAGCGGCGCCAGCAACGTGATGGAGCAACACGGCGTAAAATTCACGAACGATATCGATAAGCTACGTACCTCCATGGATACCTGCCATATCGCCTACCTCCACGCACCCTTGTTCAACCCGGCGCTGAAAGCGGTAGCTCCGGTACGGAAGAGCCTCGGCGTGCGCAGTTTCTTCAATATGCTCGGCCCGCTGGTCAACCCGGTCATGCCTACTTACCAATTGTTAGGCGTATATAACCTCCCGCTACTCCGCCTATATAATTATACGTACCAAGAGAGCGGCACTCGCTTTGCCGTGGTACATAGCTTGGACGGTTACGACGAGATCTCCCTCACGGCCGATTTCAAGGTAGCCATGCCGGAGAAAGAGAAGCTTTATACCCCGGAGATGCTCGGATTCAAACGTTGCACGGAAGCGGACCTCGATGGCGGAGAGACCCCGGAGGAAGCGGCCCGTATCTTCGACGCCGTATTAGGGAACAGGGCTACCGAGGCCCAAAAGAGCTGCGTGATCGCCAACTCCGCTTTCGCCATCCAAGTGATCTGTCCAGAGAAGAAGATCGAGACGTGTATCGCCGAGGCACGTGAATCATTGGAAAGCGGAAAAGCATTGGCTACATTCCGTAAATTTATATCTTTGAACCAAAGATAAAGAAACATATCCTATGAAAAAGGACATCTTACAAGATATTATCGCCAATAAGCGCATCGAGGTAGCCCGGCAGAAACAGGCCGTAAGCTTACAGACCTTATTGGCTCTAGGTAGCGACCGTATGGAGCGTGACACACGTTCCATGCGTGCGGCGCTGGAATCATCCCCCTCCGGTATTATCGCCGAGTTCAAGCGTAAAAGCCCCTCCAAAGGCTGGCTGCATCCGGGTGCGAATATCGCCGACGTGGTGCCCGCTTACGAGGCCGGAGGCGCCTCCGCCTGCTCGATCCTTACGGACGGGGATTTCTTCGGAGGTTCCTTGGGCGACTTGCAAAAGGCCCGCAAGCTGGTGGATCTCCCGTTACTTCGCAAGGACTTCATCATCGATACCTACCAACTCTTCCAAGCCCGGGTGATAGGCGCCGACGCTGTCTTGTTGATCGCCGCCGCCCTTACAGAAGAAGAATGCCGGGTACTCGCCGAGACCGCCCATAGCCTGCAATTGGAAGTCTTGCTGGAAGTCCATAGCGAGGACGAGCTCAAATACCTGAATGCGGATATCGATATGCTCGGCGTGAACAACCGCAATCTCGGCACCTTCCATACGGACGTAAACAACTCATTCAAGTTGGTCGATAAGATGCGAGGCTTCTCCCCTCTTTTAGTGTCCGAGAGCGGAATCTCCGAGACCGATACCGTACGCCGATTGCGTGAGGCCGGTTTCCGCGGATTCCTGATCGGAGAGACCTTCATGAAAACCGAGAGGCCGGGCGATACCCTAGCCGATTTTATAGGAGGACTGGCATGATCATCAAAGTATGCGGAATGCGAGACTCCCGGAACATCCAAGAAGTCTCCGCCCTAGCCGTCAACTGGATCGGCCTCATCTTCTACGAACGCTCCCCGCGCTTCATCGGGCAAAGCCCGACGAAGCAGTGGACAGTGGACAGTGGACAATTGACAGTTAAATACCGCTTGTCGCAACTGTCAACTGTCAACTGTCAACTATCAACTAAAAAAGTGGGCGTTTTCGTCAACGCTACCATCGAGTCCATGATGGAGACAGCCTCCGCCTACAAGCTAGACTATCTCCAACTTCACGGTAACGAATCGCCGGAAGATTGCCACACCCTACAGAAAAGAGGATACTCCTTAATCAAAGCCTTCCCGATCGCCTCCAAAGAGGATTTCAAGAAGACCAAGGAGTATGAGGGCCGAGTGGATTATTTCCTTTTCGATACGAGATGCGAGGGCTATGGAGGCTCAGGCAAACGTTTCGATTGGTCCATCCTAACCGAGTATAAAGGAGAGACTCCCTTCTTGCTCAGCGGAGGCATCCGTCCGGAAAACGCAGAGGCGATCCGGAACTTCCGGCATCCCCGTTTCGCAGGTATCGACCTCAACAGTGGCTTCGAGATTGAGCCGGGATTGAAAGACATCGACAAACTAAAGAATTTCATCCAACAAATTTTACATCTAACAGTAATGAATCGCATCACAAACTTATTCCAGACCCAGAAAGACGGAATACTCTCCGTCTATTTCACCGCCGGTTATCCGAACTTAAACGATACGGCAAGCATCTTAAAAGCCTTACAGGCTAAAGGTATCCACATGGTAGAAGTAGGAATCCCTTTCTCCGACCCGATGGCAGACGGCCCCGTCATCCAAGAGGCCGCCACGCAAGCGTTGCGTAACGGGATGTCACTCCACCTCCTATTCGAGCAATTGAAAGAGATCCGAAGCGAAATACAGATCCCGATCATCCTGATGGGCTACCTGAATCCTATCATGCAATACGGTTTCGAGAAATTCTGCGCCAGTTGCGTAGAGGCCAGCGTAGACGGAATGATCATCCCCGACCTGCCTTATGCCGATTATATCTCCGATTACAAGGAGATAGCCGATCGCCATGACCTGAAAATGATCATGCTGATCACCCCAGAGACCTCCGAGGAACGAATCCGGCTGATCGATGCCCATACCAGCGGATTTATCTATATGGTATCCAGCGCCGCCACGACCGGAGCCCAACAAGACTTCAACGAACAGAAGCAGGCCTATTTCCGTCGTATCAACGCCATGAACCTACAGAATCCCCGCTTGGTAGGTTTCGGCATCAGCAATAAAGCCACTTTCGAGGCGGCGACAGCTCATTCTTCCGGTGCCATCATCGGTAGCAAGTTCGTCCAGTTACTAAAGAGCGAAGCTACTCCCGCCGAGGCGGTCGATAAGTTACTGGAAGCCCTAAAACAATAGGAACCCTATTCATGTTTACATATAAAAACAGTAAATAGTCCTATGAATAACTTCACTTTTCACAACCCAACCCGTTTATTATTCGGTAAGGGCATGATTGAGAAACTGAGTACGGCCATCCCGATGGTGCATCGCATCATGATCACCTTCGGAGGAGGTAGCGTAAAGCAAAACGGTGTGTACGACCAAGTGATCAAGGCGCTAAAGGATCGTGACTATATCGAGTTCTGGGGCATCGAGCCTAATCCCACCATCGAGACCTTGCGAGAAGCTATCCAGATAGCGAAAGGCAAGCAGGTGGATTTTCTATTGGCGGTAGGCGGTGGCTCCGTCATAGACGGGACGAAGCTAATCTCCGCCGGCATCCAGTACGACGGTGATCCTTGGGAATTGGTACAGAAAGGGTATTACTATCATACCGTGCCCATGGGTACCGTACTGACCCTGCCCGCCACGGGTTCCGAGATGAATAGCGGGGCCGTGATCTCCCGGAAAGAGACGCAAGAGAAATTCCCGTTCTACAGTAATTTCCCCGTGTTCTCGATCTTGGACCCGGAGACGACCTTCAGCCTCCCCCCGTATCAAGTGTCTTGCGGTATCGCCGATACCTTCGTCCACGTGATGGAGCAATATATGACTACGACCGACCAATCCCGCTTGATGGATCATTGGGCGGAAAGTATTTTAAGTACCTTGGTTGAGATCGCCCCGAAGATCAAGGAAGATCCGAGGAATTACGACCTGATGGCAGATTTCATGCTATCCGCCACGATGGGCTTGAACGGCTTTATCGCTATGGGCGTAACGCAGGACTGGGCTACCCATATGATCGGACACGAGCTAACCGCCCTTCACGGATTGACGCATGGAGCGACTCTAGCGATCGTCTTCCCCGGAACCTTACGCACCCTACGCAAGCAGAAAGAGGGCAAGATACTGCAATACGGCGAACGGGTATGGGGTATCAATAGTGGAACAACAGAGGAACGGGTAAGCCAAGCCATCGAGAAGACTGAGCAATTTTTCCAAAGCCTCGGTTTATCTACCCGCCTCAGCCAAGAGAAGATTGGCGATGCGACGATCACCGAGATAGAGAATCGCTTCAATGAACGAAACGCCGCCTTCGGGGAGGCGAAGAATGTAACGGGTAGCGTGGCACGGGAAATATTGGAGAGCTGTAAATAAGAATCCAAAGCCCCCAATATAAATATCATACAACTTGTAGAGACGGGGCGTGCCCCGTCTCATCCCCTCAAAAGGGTATAGGTTTTATCTTAACAGGACTACTACTTGGATCGGGCCATGCGCCCCGAATACCAAGGCTTGTTCAATATCAGCAGTCTTTGAGGGACCGGACATGAAGACTCCGTAATCATAATCCATAGTGGCAGTACGGCGGTAAGCCTCATTCATCGTATGAACCAATTGAGTCTTGTCCAACAAGATCACCAAAGCGTTCGAGATAAAGTACAGACCTTTATAACGTACCTGACGGGGTAACCAGACAGCGGCATTCTCCGCCACGCCGAAACTACCCTCCACCACAGATACGTCCGTCCCGTTCAACTCCCGGGGATCGGTCAGCTCATCCGGGTTAAAGGTAGCGCAAGTAATCTCCTTCAAATTCGAGGCGATACGTTTCGCCTCCGGAAACTCACGGCGGATCACCTCATTCACATCCTCGCCGGGCTTTAACTCGATGGCCTTGCCACCCGCCCCGGCTAGCACTTCCGAGAACGTAGCCAACTTATCCGCATAGGTAATCGCCTCCAACGTAAGCTCAGGCATCTCGTGGCGTGTACCCGTATGATGACGGATACTCGCCAATATAGAATCTTTACTACTCATTATCTCACCTTATTATTCTTCCACATATCATTAAACGACTCCTTGGCGAAAGCCGGAAGCTCACGTCCCTTGCCCCAAGCGTTCAAGCCATTGTAGACCATGAAACGAGGCAAATGATTCACTACCGGAGCAAACTTCAACGCCGTATTGAACAATCCCGAACGTTCCATCAGGAACTTCATGCCGAAAGACATCACTTTCTTCTCCTTGCTCGCCTTACCGATCTTATCCAAATCTTGCCGCCAACGGTAAATCTGCTCGCCCAAGTCGATCTTTACCGGACAAACGTTCGAGCAAGAAAGACATAAGGAGCAAGCCGATACGTTATCCGAATATTCCTCCGGATTCCTCAGCATACCCAAGTTGATCCCGATCGGTCCCGGAATGAAATACGTATACGAATAGCCACCACTCCTGCGATATACCGGACAGGTATTCATGCACTCGCCACAACGGATACAATTCAACGTACGGATATGATCCGGTTTCGCCAAGATATCACTGCGCCCGTTATCCACGATAATGATATGGAACTCTTGTCCCTCGGGCGGACGGCGGTAATGAGAAGTATAAGACGTGATGGGTTGCCCCGTACCCGAACGAGCCAGCAAACGAGTGAATACGCCCAATGCCTCCAGATTCGGTACGATCTTCTCCATCCCCATCGTAGCGATATGCACCTTCGGGAAGGAGGTTCCCATATCGGCGTTTCCCTCATTGGTACAAACCACGATCTCGCCCGTAGAGGCGACGGCGAAGTTAGCGCCCGTCATCGCCACGTCGGCATGCAGGAATTTCTCACGCAGATTCTTACGGGCGGCATGCGTCAGGTAGGTAGGGTCGATATTCCCTTTCTCCGTTCCCATTTCTTTCTCAAAAAGTTCTCCTACCTGCTCACGCTTGATGTGGATAGCCGGAAGTACAATATGACTCGGTGCCAGATTCATCAATTGCAGGATACGCTCACCGAGATCGGATTCCACCACATCGATTCCTTTCTCTATCAGAAACGGGTTCAGTTCGCACTCTTCTGCCAACATCGATTTGCTTTTTACAAAATGCTTTACTCCGTGACTGCTCAATATTTCATAAACGATGGCACGATACTCTTCCGCATGCTGGCGCAAGATCCGAAAGACGATCTCGTTATGCTCCTCGGCATCTTTCGCCCAATGCACGATAGCCCCGTTGGCGATCGCATTTTTCTCGAACTCCTCCAGAAGCGTGTCCAGATGGCTGTTGGAGTAAAGCTTGATCTCCGAGGCCAACTCTCTCAACCGCTCCCACTCGGGAAGCGAATGGCTCATCTTATCCCGTTTGGTACGTACCATCCAAAGCGTATGGTCGTGCCAAGCCTCATTCTCCTTATTCTCTAGGAAACGGGCCGCTGCTATAGCATGTTTCGTACTCATAATCCGGACGCTAATATTTGAACGATGTGAATAGTCTTGATCGGAAGTTTCTCCCGCTTGATAACCCCTTCCATATGCATCAGGCAAGAGCTATCCGCACCGGTGATATACTCGGCGCCGGTACTCATATGATCCTTTACCTTGTCTTGTCCCATGCAAGTAGAGACCTCAGGCTCCTCGATGGCGAACATACCGCCGAAACCGCAACATTCGTCCACCCGCTTCGGCTCGAACACCTCGATACCTTTCACCAAGGAAAGGAGATCACGTAACTTGGAATAGTACGGGATATTACGCTCGCTGGGCGACGAGAGATGCAACTCACGCACCCCGTGGCAACTATTATGGATACTCACCTTATGCGGGAAAACGGCCGGCAGGGATCCCGGTCTCACCACGTCGTGCAAGAACTCGCAGATATCATAAATCTTCTTACTGTTCATACAAACGTGATCCCGCTTTCCCAATATATGGGGATGGTTCTCTTTTACGAAGGCTACGCAACTGGCCGAGGGGCCTACCACGTAGTCATAGTTCTTAAACTGTTCCTCCATCCGGAGGGCCAAGCGAGCCGCCTCATCCTCGAAGCCGGCGTTCGCCATGGGTTGTCCGCAACAGGTCTGGTCCATCGGATAATCGACATCCACACCCACATGCCTCAACAATTTATACGAGGCGATACCCACTTCGGGGTACACCGCGTTAATGTAACATGGGATAAATAATCCTACCTTCATACTAATTTTATCTTATATATCATATACGACACCGTATATAATTAACACCTACAAGCCCCTCATAGCTGCATATTGGCCCTTACCCTGCTTAATGTCTCGGGAGTCATCAGCAAATAAGAGGCGATATGGGACAAGGGGGCACGCTGCACGATCTCAGGGTGTTCTTTCAATAAGCGGGCATAACGTTCATTAGCGGTCTCGAAACGAAGGAAATCCGCCTTCCGTTGAGACAGGATCAGCGAATTCTCCAACAGGCGGCGATACATGACCTCGATCTCGTAATCCTCGGCGCACAATGCCAATAAAGGATCATGAGGAATGCCATACAGCACCGTATTCTCCAAGGCCTCCACCAACAGATTAGCGGGACGCTGGCGCAAGAAGCTCTCGATGCAAATGAAGATGTTGTCCTCGCTGGCGAAATGCTCGGTCAGCTCTTTCTTATTCTTGAAGTAAAACTGGCGAACCATTCCCTTATAGACATAACCGAGTTGCGTACAAACCTCTCCTTCGCTCAAAAACAGGGCGCCTTTTTTCAATTCTGTCCGGATTAAGATAGAGGCCAGTTTCTGGGCGGCTTCCTCACTGAGTAGAATCGATTGCGCCGCGATCCTGCGAGCTATAAATATCGCTGTATCCATATTCATGGTTGTTTTTGTTTGTTTCCGCAAACTTACGAAATAAATACCACTTGATTTACATCAAGCCCCCATTTATTTATATTCCTGCCAACTCTTGATGCAGATATCATCTACGCTCAAGGTACAGAAGGCTTGAATGAAAGCGCTCGCCAGACGGGCATTCGTAATCAACGGGATATTCAGGTCGATGGCGGCACGGCGGATCTTATAGCCGTTGTCAAGCTCGCCGGCGGAAAGGTCACGAGGGATATTCACGACCATATCGATCTGCTTCTCATGAAGCATCTTAAGCGCCTGCGGTTCTCCCTTCTCGCTCGGCCAGTACACCTTCGTACTCGGAATGCCATTCTCCGCCAAGAAACGGTGCGTACCTCCCGTAGCGAATAGGTTGTAGCCTTTCGTCGCCAACATCTTAGCGGCATCCAGCATGGCTACCTTCTGCTTCGGCGTACCGGTGGACAGGAGGATATTCTTCTCCGGAACCCGTTGCCCGACAGCGAGCATACTCGTCAACACCGCCTCGGATACATCGTCGCCCAGACAACCCACCTCGCCCGTGGAAGCCATATCGACCCCTAATACCGGATCGGCTTTCTGCAAGCGATTGAACGAGAATTGAGAGGCCTTGATACCCACGTAATCCAAATCGAACTCATTCTTATTCGGTTTCTCTACCGGCAAGCCCAGCATGACACGGGTAGCCAACTCGATGAAGTTTATCTTCAGCACCTTGCTCACGAACGGGAAGGAACGGCTGGCACGAAGGTTGCACTCGATCACCTTGATCTCATTGCCCTTCGCCAGATATTGGATATTGAACGGGCCGGAGATATTCAGCTCCTTAGCGATCTGCTTACTGATACGCTTGATACGACGAACCGTCTCCACATATAATTTCTGGGCCGGGAACTGAATCGTAGCGTCGCCGGAATGAACCCCGGCAAACTCGATATGCTCGCTAATGGCATACATCACGATCTCGCCATGATCGGCCACGGCATCCATCTCCACCTCTTTCGCATGCTCGATGAACTGACTTACCACCACCGGATGCTTTTGGCTGACGTTGGCGGCCAATTTCAAGAAACGCTCCAACTCCTCTTGATTCGAGCAGACATTCATGGCGGCACCACTCAGCACGTAACTCGGGCGAACCAACACGGGGAAGCCTACCTCCGCCACGAAGCCATTGATATCCTCCATGGAAGAAAGCTCTTTCCAGCGGGGTTGATCCACGCCGATACGATCCAACATGGCGGAGAACTTCTCACGGTCCTCGGCATTATCGATGCTCTTGGCGGATGTCCCCAAGATATTCACATGCTGCTCGTCCAAACGCATCGCCAAGTTATTCGGGATCTGGCCGCCGGTGGAGACGATCACGCCGTGCGGGTTCTCCAGCTCGAGGATATCCATCACACGCTCGAAGGTAAGCTCATCGAAATAAAGACGATCGCACATATCATAGTCGGTAGACACCGTCTCGGGATTGTAGTTGATCATCACGGAACGATAGCCCTCCTTACGGATCGTATTCAAGGCCTGCACGCCACACCAGTCGAACTCCACCGAGCTACCGATGCGATAAGCGCCGGAACCCAGCACGACAATCGAGCGATGATCGCCCAAGTACGTCACGTCGTTTTCCGTACCGCTATACGTCAGGTACAGGTAATTCGTCCGCGCCGGATACTCGGCGGCCAAGGTATCGATCTGTTTCACCACCGGAAGAATGCCATGCTCCTTACGGAACTGGCGAACCAACATCATACCCTTCTCCACATCCCCGTCGAGACCGATCGCCCGTGCGATCTGGAAATCAGAGAACCCTTGTATCTTCGCCCGGCGGATCAACTCCGGATTGATGCGCCAACGTTGGATCCCCTTCATATCGAAAGCGTGAAGCTCCTTGGAGGTCTGCATGATTCCATATAGTTTCTGTAGGAACCATCGGTCTATCTTGGTAAGCTCATGAATCTGGTCTACCGTATAACCAGCACGGAATGCCTTCGAGATAACGAAGATACGGCGGTCGGTAGGCTCATGCAAAGCCTTATCGATATCCTCGATCACCAACTCCTTATTCTCCACGAAACCGTGCATACCCTGCCCGATCATACGCAAGCCCTTCTGGATAGCCTCCTCGAAAGTACGTCCGATCGCCATCACCTCGCCAACCGACTTCATGCTGGAACCCAACTCACGAGCCACGCCATGGAACTTACCCAAGTCCCAGCGAGGGATCTTACATACCACGTAATCGAGAGCCGGCTCAAAGAAAGCGCTAGTCGTTTTCGTCACGGAGTTTTTCAAGTCGAACAAACCGTAGCCCAAGCCTAATTTAGCGGCCACGAAAGCCAACGGATAACCGGTCGCCTTAGAAGCCAAGGCCGAAGAACGGCTCAAGCGGGCGTTCACCTCGATCACCCGGTAATCCTCACTCTCCGGATCGTAAGCGTATTGCACGTTACACTCGCCCACGATACCGATATGGCGGATGATACGGATCGCCAACTCACGTAATTTATGATAATCCGTATTACTCAAGGTCTGCGAGGGGGCAATCACGATAGACTCTCCCGTATGGATACCCAGCGGGTCGAAATTCTCCATGTTACATA
>OODP01001804.1_pt1 | contig 11392 bp, 10 predicted proteins | sample 1671011 | NCBI WGS metagenome assembly OODP01 (sample SAMN06348113, study PRJEB24527) | human gut metagenome | biome: human gut; feature: ankylosing spondylitis patient; material: feces | host: Homo sapiens | place: China | collected 2015-10
GCGGTCCGGCCATAAGGAAGGCGGGATGGTTAAATTCCAATGGAGCAGTGAAGCATACTGCCGCCTGTGAGAAATCCTACATCTCTGGGGTGATAAGAAAAAGTACAGAGAAACCATATTTTCAGAAAGCACTGCCGGGTGCTATATCAGCATGATACCTGGCAGGCTTTATCCATATCAGTGTATGGAGATTGGAGACAACAGCAAATGAAAGATAACTGGGAGTAAAGTGTTCTGACTGACATATCCAGTTCAGGGTGGTTTGTAATGATCTGATAGGGCGATTGTCCCTGGTAAATAAGAGGTGTAATGACCATGTCCTTTTGATGCAGCTCATGTTTTGTCATGTTTATACCAGCTCTGGATGAAGACAGACATTCCTTGTACTTGCGGTCTGCAAAGACAGCATCATAACGGTACTTGTGAGCAATGGAACAATGATTGATAGCTTTCGGACATCCATTACAGACGTAAGGAGCCTTATCAAGACGGTTACACTGTTCTTTGACAAAATCGGGGCAGGTTTGGTTACAGGTGGGACAGGAAGTACACTTAATGCTGCAGAGTATGATTTTTCTGCATACATTTGTTTTTCTGCACTGGTATCTGTGAACGCAGAAGTTGTGAGCGTTAAAGAAAGTTCCTTTATGATACCAATCACTTACACGATGGAGCTTCACTTCTTTCGAAATAGTAGTAGGATCCTTGCATAAGAATCGGGCAATATCTTTAAAGGAACTGCCACGGTTGAGGGAATGCTCAATGTATTTGCGGTCTTCAAGGGAAAGATGTTTCTGGTTACCAGGAATATATTTGCTCATAGAGATCTTCTTCTACTGCTGCCAGAAGATCTTCTTGAGCATAGAACAAATATATGAAAGATTAAATGCTACTCATGCAGGAGTAAATTCCACCGCATAAGCGGACAGTGGAATTTACTTTTGAAAGTTTTATCTTTTTTCTGTACAGAATTTTATACTAGGAAACTGTCTCAATATAGTGTATAATGAAAAGATAGTAAAGCAAAAGGCGAGGAGAGGAGGGAAGAGAATGACGATATACAGCAGCCAGCGTCCGGCAACGGCTGAAGAAGTTTATCAGGATATCTGTGACCGGATTACTAATCTTCAGCTGAAGCCAGGGCAGAAGATCAGTGAAAATCAGATGAGCGAGGAATATGGAGTTTCCCGTTCTGTGATTCGGACGGTGTTCACGCGTCTGAGCCAGCGAAAGCTGATTGAGGTATATCCGCAGCGGGGAACGTATGTCAGCAAAATCGATCTTGATTTTATTGCGGATTTGCTGCTTTTGAGAACAGCGATTGAAAAAGAGGTCTTGTATGAGATCTTTGAAACTATGGATGAGAGCCAGAGGCAGGGGTTGATGGCAGATCTGAGGAAAAATCTGGATAAGCAGAAGGAGTTCTACAATTCCAGCGGTTATGATTCGGATTTTAAAACTCTGGATTCAGAGTTTCACAAGATGCTGGTAGACAGTGTGCATAGACACAATTTGATGGAGCTGATGGCAGAGCATATGATTCACATTGCCAGATGGAGGAATTTTGATGTTACCTTTGCACATCGGGTTCCAGAATTGATAGAGGAGCATGAGGCGATTTATCAGGCGATTGAAGTGAACAGAGGCGGGAGAGCCATGAAAGCTATGTCAGCTCATCTGGAGACGATTTCCAAGATTTCTGAAACAGCCAGAGCGGAGTATCCGGAGTATTTTTTATAGAGATTGTGCATTCTGCTTAATTTCTAAAAAAAATATAAAATACCTATTTACATTTCAGCTAATATTTGATAATATATTATCAGTAAGAGTGATTGTTCATGTTTCGATGGTAAATATGAACAATTTTTTCAGAGCACATTGTATACTAGAATTCAAGAGTACAATGTGTTAAAATTTTTTTCGGAAACTTGTATACTAGTATGTAAAATAAAAGAATGTAGTTGTAGATATATGCTAGGATGCAAGATATTATTTTTTCTTCGAATTGTTAAAAAATAGACAAAGAGGTTGAAGCTATGTATACACTTGGAATTGATATTGGATCCACCACTTCAAAATGTATTATTTTGAAGGATGGAACGGAAATTGCAGGAAAATCCATTGTTGTGGCAGGGACAGGAACAGATGGCCCTCATTTGGCGCTGGAAGAGGTGCTGAAGGACGCAGGGCTGACCAGAGATGATATTGCCTGTACTATTGCCACCGGATACGGCAGAAAATTATTTGAGGAGGCGGAAGGCGAGGTCAGCGAGTTAAGCTGCCATGCCAGAGGCGTCCATTTCGTTTTTCCGGATGTTCACACGGTGATTGATATCGGAGGACAGGATGCCAAGGTGCTTTCTCTGAATGAAAAAGGCCGTATGATGAATTTTGTTATGAATGACAAGTGTGCGGCAGGAACAGGAAGGTTTCTGGATGTTATGGCAAACATCCTGAAGCTGGATATTTCGCAGCTGGAGGTAGAGGCGGCCAAATCAGAGAATCCGGCCAGTATTTCCAGTACCTGTACGGTGTTTGCTGAGTCAGAGGTGATTTCTCAGCTGGCGGCAGGAACAAATCTTCCGGATCTGGTGGCAGGCATTTGCCAGTCCGTAGCAACAAGAGTGGCTTCCCTGGTCAGAAGAGCAGGAGTCAGAGAAAAGGTATGCATGAGCGGCGGCGTAGCCAGAAATGCCGGCGTGAGAAATGCTATGGCGAAGGAGCTTGGGGTTGAGATTGCATACAATGACATGGCCCAACTCATGGGTGCGCTGGGAGCTTCCCTGTACGCTTATGATAAAATAAAGAGTGGCGAAAACACTGCTCAATAAAAGGAATGAAACATAAAGGAGGTTTTCATTATGGGTGAAGAAGTAAAGAAAAGCAGACCTGCACCAGATCCGAATTCAGCGAAATTCAAACTGGGACAGATTGCAGCGAAGGCTTACAGCGACGCCATAGAGGCAAAGGCCAGAGGCGAAATGGTAGGTTGGTGCGCCAGTAACTTCCCGGTAGAGATTCCGGAAACACTGGGACTGTATGTCTGCTATCCGGAGAACCAGGCAGCAGCAATTGCAGCCAGAGGCGGCGGCGAGAGAATGTGTAATATCAGTGAAGGCGAGGGCTATTCCAATGATATCTGCGCATATGCAAGAACTTCTCTTGCATACATGAAGGTAAAGGATGCTCCGGAACAGAACATGCCTCTTCCTGATTTTGTTCTGTGCTGCAACAACATCTGTAACTGTATGATTAAATGGTATGAGAATATTGCCAAAGAGCTGAATATTCCCATGATTATGATTGATATTCCGTTTAATCCGGATTATGAAGTATCTGATGCAGAGGTTGAGTACATAAAGGCTCAGTTCTGGGATGCGATTCACCAGCTGGAGGAGTACACCGGAAAGAAATGGAGCGATGAGCGCTTCAAAGAGGTTATGGCTTCCTCCGGACGCGCAAGCCGCGCATGGATCGAGGCAACCTCCCAGGCAAAATATGTTCCGTCCCCGTTCAATGGCTTTGACCTGTTAAACCACATGGCAGTTATGGTTACCGCCCGCGGTAAGAAAGAAGCTGCTGACGCAATGGAAACCCTGTTAAAGGAATACAAAGAGAATCATGAAAAAGGAACCTCCACATTCCGCGCAGAGGAAAAATACCGCATCATGTTTGAAGGTATTGCCTGCTGGCCGTGGCTGAGAGTAACCTCCACCGGTTTAAAGAGCAGAGGCATTAACATGGTAACCACCATTTATGCAGATGCATTCGGATTTATCTATGATGACTTTGACGGAATGTGCCGGGCTTACGCAAACGTACCGAATGCCATGAACCTGGAACATGCAAGAGATAAACGAATCAAGCTTTGTAAGGATAACCATGTAGAGGGACTTCTGGTTCATACCAACCGTTCCTGTAAGCTGTGGTCCGGATTTATGCCGGAGATGAGCAGACAGATTGGTGAGGCCTGCGATATTCCGGTAGCTTCCTTCGACGGCGATCAGGCAGACCCGAGAAACTTCTCCGAGGCTCAGTATGATACCCGCGTTCAGGGCCTGATGGAAATTATGGAAGCAAACAAAGGAGGTAATTAAAATGGCAGTAAAGGAATTATTTGCGCAGCTTCATGAGGTTGCCGCAGCTCCGAAAAAGCAGCTGGAAAAATATCTGGCTGAGGGCAAAAAGGTTGTAGCTGTTGCTCCCGTTTACACTCCTCAGGAAATTATTCATTCTATGGGAATGGTTCCCATGGGCGTATGGGGCGCCGACATGGAACTGAATGAGTCCAAGAAGTATTATCCGGCTTTCATCTGCTCCATTATGCAGTCTATTCTGGAGCTGGGACTGAAGGGCGAGTATGACGGAGTTTCCGCCATCATCATTCCTTCTCTGTGCGACTCCTTAAAGACCCTGGGACAGAACTGGAAATATGCAGTAAAGGATATTCCGTTTATTCCCATGACTTATCCGCAGAACCGGAAACCGGCTTACGGCGTAAAGTTTACAAGAGACGGTTATATAAGAGTTATCCGTGATTTAGAGGCAGCAACCGGCGCTCATTTTTCTGAATTTGCACTGGCTGAGTCTAACCGGATTTACAACGAGCACAATGCAGTTATGAGAGAGTTTGCAGAGCTTGCTTCAGAGGCAGAGATTACTGCTGCTGAGAGAAGCGATGTATTCAAGAGTGCATGGTTTATGCTTCCGGAAGAGCATACGGCTGTTGTTAAGCAGATTAATGAGGAACTGAAGAAGGGGCCGAAGGCAGAGGGCAAGGTTCGTGTTCTGGTAAGCGGAATTCTTGCAGATTCTCCGAACCTGTTAAAGATTTTTGATGACAACGGCATTAAGGTTGTTTTTGATGATGTGGCTCATGAATCCAGACAGTACAAGACCGATATTCCGGAGATGGATAATCCGATTGATGCACTGGCTCAGAAATTTGCAGATATGGACAACTGCACACTGCTTTATGATAAGGATAAAAAGCGTGTGGACTACATTGTAGAGCAGGCAAAGAAACACGATGCCAAGGGTGTGATTGTTCTGATGACCAAATTCTGTGATCCGGAAGAGTTTGATTATGTTCCGATTAAGAGAGCATGCGATGCAGCCGGTCTCATGAACCTGAATATTGAAGTTGACCGTCAGATGGTAAACTACGAGCAGGCCAATACGATGATTCAGGCGTTTAAGGAAATGTTCTGATTGAAGGGGAAAATCAGAGCAAAGTATATTTTTAAAGAAGAGAAGAGGAACCAAGTATGATTAGTAAAGACAAAATGTCGGTTACAGTTGGTGTGGCTTTTGTATGGTTTACCACACAGTTCGGAGGCGGATTTGCATCAGGTAACCAGTTAAGACAGTACTTTGTACAGTTTGGTGTATGGGCATTTGCAACCTGTATTTTAGCACAGTTTATTGGTGCTTTTTATCAGTGGTATGGACTGCGCTATGCAAAGAAGCACAACGTATATGACTACAGAAGCTTTAATAACAGCTTTTACGGCAAATATTCACCGATTTTTTCCAACCTGTATGAGCTGGTGTATATTGTAACGATCTGTGTTGCTCCGGCCGCTGCCTTTGCAACCGGTGTAAGTACCATGGAAAGTGCATTTGGCATTAACCATTGGGTAGGAACTGTTTTTGTAGGCGTGTTTATCTTCATAGTTGCCGTTTATGGCACCAACGTTGTACGTAAGGTGGCATCCACTCTTTCGGTTCTGATTGTTGCAGGACTGCTTATTGTATATATCCCCAACATCATTGCTCAGTGGGGCGATATTTCTGCAAATATTGCAGCAAGCGCAGCAAATCCAGCTCCCGCAGGAAAGGCTTTATGGACCAGCATCGTGTATGCTGCATTCCAGCTTGCTGCTATTGGACTGCTGTTCCAGCATGCAAAGCCTTTTGAAAGTCCAGATGATGCAAAGACTTCTATGGTTTATGGATTCTTCGTAAATAGCATTACCTGTCTGATGGCAGTTCTTGGTCTGATGGCAATTACCAATGATCCGAACTTTGCAACTGAGAGTATTCCGCTGCTGATTCTGGTAAACAGAGGTGTTGCACCGTCTGTATTAAGACCGATTATTTCTATCCTGATCGTTCTTGGCTCTGTTTCTACAGCAGTAAATATGATTGCAGGTATGTCTAATCGTGTATGTACTTCTCTGGATAAGAACTTTGACCCGACTGCAAAACCGGGAAAAAATGTTATTATGGTTACCCTGGTATGTACTATTTTAGCATTCCTGATTGCTCAGCTTGGTCTGAACAAGATCGTAGCAGTTGGTTATGCTTATCTTGGGTACCTGACGATTCCGGTTATTATGATTCCATATGTAGTACATATGATTGCTACAAAGTTTGATACAAAATAAGGATGTTATCCGATAAAACGCGTGTGATGCGCGTTTTATCGTGTAAAGAAAGTTGTATACAAGTATACAGCTTGCCTCGATGGCAGGGGAGCAGATTATGAGTCTAGTTTCTAAAACAATCGGAACAATCCTGCGAGAGCGGGCCGAAAAAACTCCGGACTGTCCGGGAATCGGATATCGGGATTATCTGTATTCCTGGAAAGAAATGGATGAAATTTCTGATTTTCTGGCAGTCAGATATCTGGAACTGGGAATCAGAAAAGGAAGCCATGCAGCCATATGGAGCGTCAACAGCCCCAACTGGGTGTTTTGCTTTTTTGCCTTGCTGAAGATAGGTGCAGCGGCAGTGCTGGTCAACACCTGTTATAAGGAAAATGAGCTGGAGGGAATTTTACGGGATAATGATATAGAGTATCTGTTTCACGGATATGGCTGTAAAAGCACTGTATATGAAGATCTTCTAAAGAAGATTCCTGTAGAAACCCTTCCATACCTGAAAAAAATTGTTCCTCTGGAGGGGGATCCGGCGAATAAATGGTATCAGAGAGCCGGATTTCCTCTGGAACTCTCCGGTCGGGAAAAGAAGAAGCTTGACGAAAGAAAAGCTGAGGTAATGCCGGAGGATACGGCCTGTATTATGTTTACGTCAGGCACAACCAGCAGACCGAAAGGGGTAATGCTGTCTCATTTCAGCCTGGTGAATAACTCGGCAGAGATTGCCAGACAGATGCGCTGGAGTCAGAAGGACAAGCTGTGTATTTCCGTACCGTTGTTTCACTGCTTTGGAATAACAGCGGGAATTCTCTGCTGTATTCACAGCGGGGCTCAGGCTCATCTTCTGAAATACTATAAAACAATAGATGTACTGGAACAGGTGCAGAAGTACCGGTGTACAGTGCTCAATGGTGTCCCTACCATGTTTCTGGCAATTCTTCATAACCAGAACCGTTCACAGTATGATCTTTCTTCTCTGGAAAGCGGTATTATTGCAGGTTCTCCTGTGCTTCCGGTGGAATACGAGGAAATCTGCCGGGAACTGGGAATGAAGCATTTGCAGGTGTCCTATGGGCAGACAGAGGCTTCTCCCTGTATTGCAATTTCAGACTATGAAGATTCTCTGGAGTTAAAATCCCACACATCAGGGCGTCCGATTCCAGATATTGAGTTTGCGATACAGCAGTCCGATGCCACCCGGAATGAGTCGGTGGAGGGCTGCCGTAAAGATGTTTGTGGACGGTATGCGGGAATCTGCGGAGAGATTGTGGTCCGGGGATATAATGTGATGCAGGGCTATTATAAACGGCCGGAGGAAACAAAGGCGGCTGTGGATCCGGATGGATGGCTGCACACAGGGGATCTTGGTTATGTGGATGAGAATGGATGTCTTCATGTAACCGGAAGAATGAAAGAAATGATTATTCGAAGCGGGGAAAATATTTCTCCCGCAGAAATAGAAAACTGTATTATTGAAATGCCGGAAGTGGAAGAGGTAAAGGTAATCGGCATTCCTGCAAAGGTTCTGCAGGAAGAGATTGCAGCCTGTATTATTCCAAAGAACGGAGCTGTGATTGATGAGGAAAAGGTAAGGTCTTATGTAAAATCCCGCCTTTCTGATTACAAGGTTCCAAAGTACGTTCTGACATTTCAAAACTTTCCAATCAACGCCAGCGGAAAAGTCCTTTCCAGGGAACTTCGAGTTCAGGCAGGCGAAATGATAAACCTAAAACATTAAGGAGGAACAAGCATGTATTTTACAGAACAGCATGAGTTAGTGAGGAAATTGGCCAGAGAATTTGCTGAGACAGAGCTGACCAAGGAAATCCTTGACGAGGTGGAGGAATCCGAGGTATTCCCGGAGGAAATTCTAGACAAAATGGCAAAGGCCGGATTTTTTGGAATTAAGGTTCCGAAGGAGTATGGCGGCCAGGGCGCAGACGCACGCTCCTATGTAATCGTTATGGAAGAGATGGCAAGAGTCAGCGGTGTAGCAAGCATTTATGTTTCTTCTCCTAACTCCTTATCCGGCGGCCCGTTCCTGCTTTCTGGAACAGAAGAGCAGAAGGCAAAATATCTGACACCGGTTGTAAAGGGTGAAAAGAAAGTCTGCTTTGCACTGACAGAGCCGGGCGCCGGTTCCGATGCAGGCGGCATGACTACAACAGCAGTAAAGGATGGAGATTACTATATTTTAAATGGTCGTAAGACCTTTATTACCATGGCTCCTCTGGCAGACTGGGCAGTTGTTTATGCAAAAACCGATATGACCAAAGGAACCAGAGGAATTTCTGCTTTCGTAGTAGACATGAAGCTTCCGGGCGTTTCCTGCGGAAAGCCGGAGAACAAGATGGGTGTAATCGGATGTGCTACCAGTGATATTATTCTGGATAACGTAAGAGTACATAAGAGCGATCTGCTGGGCGAAGAAGGAAAAGGCTTTATCAATGCAATGAAGACTCTGGATACAGGTCGTCTGGGTGTTGCAGCTCAGGCTATCGGCGTAGCTCAGGGCGCTTTGGACGAGGCAATTAAATACGCAAAAGAGAGAAAACAGTTTGGCAGAAGAATTGCAGATTTCCAGGCTATCAGTTTCATGATTGCAGATATGGCAACCAAGCTGGAGGCAGCAAAGAATCTGGTATATAAGACTGCTTACTTAATGGATACTCACCAGGATGCGTCTATGGCAGCATCTATGGCCAAATATTATGCAGCAGAGGTCTGCAATGAAATTGCTGCAAAGGCAGTACAGATTCACGGCGGATACGGCTTCATCAAGGATTACAAGGTAGAAAGAATGTATCGTGACTGCCGCGTATTTACGATTTATGAAGGTACCAGCCAGGTACAGCAGATGGTAATCGCAGGAAAATTGCTGAAGAAATAGGAGGAGCTGAGAGAATGAAGATATTAGTATGTGTAAAGCAGGTGCCAGATACCAATGAAGTAAAAATTGATCCGGTAAAGGGAACCCTGATTCGTGACGGTGTGCCCAGTATCTTAAACCCGGATGATGCCAATGCACTGGAGGCAGCTCTTCAGATTAAGGATCAGAATCCGGATGCCACGATTGCTGTTCTGACCATGGGACCGCCACAGGCAACCTACATGCTGAGAGAGTGCCTTGCTATGGGTGCTGATGAGGCATATCTGTTAAGTGACCGGGCATTCGGCGGCGCAGATACCTGCGCAACCTCTACCACCATTGCGGCAGGTATCCGCAAGGTTGGAGATGTAGATGTTATTTTTGCCGGACGTCAGGCAATCGACGGAGATACTGCTCAGGTTGGCCCGCAGGTGGCACAGAGACTGGGTCTTCCGGTTGTAACCTACGTTCAGGATATTCAGATGGGCGATGGCAAGGCTGTTGTTCAGAGACAGCTGGAGGATGGATATGAGATCATTGAGGTACAGACTCCCTGCCTGCTGACTGCAGTAAAAGAGCTGAACCAGCCCAGATACATGAGCATCGGCGGCATCGTTGATGCATATAAGAAAGAAATTACTGTTTGGGATCACAATGCAGTAGAGCTGGATCCGAAGGACTGCGGCCTTAACGCATCCCCGACCCAGGTGTTCCGTTCCTTTACACCGCCGCAGAAGGGCAAAGGCGAGATGTTAAGCGGAACCATTCAGGAAATGAGTGCGGTACTTGTTGACAAGCTGAGAGAGAAACACTATATCTAAAGGGAAAGGATGTATAGAAAATGGCAGTAAATGTAATCAAAGAAAAATGTAAAGGCTGTTCCATCTGCGTAAAGAACTGTCCTTTTGAAGCAATTACCATGGAAAACAAGATCGCAGTCATTGGCGCTGCCTGTACTGGATGCGGTGTCTGCGTAGAGAAATGTCCTTTCAAGGCTATTGAGAAAACAGAGGAAGAGCGGGAAGTAAAGGATTTAAGCGCATATAAGGATGTATGGGTATTTGCAGAGCAGAGAGACGGCGTGATTATGCCGGTTGTTATCGAGCTGCTGGGCGAGGGAAAGAAGCTGGCAAACGAAGTAGGATGTAATCTCTGCGCAGTTCTCTGCGGACATCATGTAGAAGGTCTGGCAGATCAGCTGTTTGAGTATGGCGCAGATAAGGTATATGTGGCAGATCATGAAGAACTGGCAACCTATCGTACCGATGCATACACCAAGGTAATCAACGATGCCATTGAGGAATATAAGCCGGAGATCGTGCTGTTAGGCGCAACTCATATCGGACGTGATCTGGGTCCCTGTCTGGCAGTTAAGGCAAATACCGGTCTGACTGCAGACTGCACCAAGCTGGAGATTGATCCGGAAGATAAGAAGATCAAACAGACCCGTCCGGCATTCGGCGGAAACTTAATGGCTACCATCGTATGCCCGAACCATCGTCCGCAGATGTCTACTGTCAGACCGGGCGTTATGGAAAAAGCAGCATTTGAGGAAGGCCGCAAGGGCGAGCTGATTAAGCTGAACGTAGAGTTTAAGGAAGGCGACATCCGTACAAAGGTTCTTGAAATTGTGAAGACCATGAAGGATACCGTATCCCTGACTGACGCTGAGATTATTGTATCTGGCGGTATGGGTCTTGGAAAGCCTGAAGGCTTTGAGCTGTTAAAGCAGCTGGCTGACAAGCTGGGCGGTATCGTGGCAGCTTCCAGAGCAGCAGTTGATGCAGGCTGGATTGACCATGCATATCAGGTTGGTCAGACAGGAACCACAGTAAAACCGAAAATTTATATTGCCTGCGGTATTTCCGGCGCGATTCAGCATGTAGCAGGTATGCAGAATTCCGAGCAGATTATTGCAATCAATACCAATGAGAATGCTCCTATCTTTGAAATTGCAGACTACGGCATTGTAGGAGATCTGTATAAAGTAATTCCGGCTATTATGGAAGCACTGGATAAATAAGCTGGAAAAAACGGGAAACAAAGCAGAGTATAAAGGAGGATATAGCAATGAGTAAAAAGTTACTGGAAGGTGTAAAAGTTGTAGAGCTTGCTACCTTTATTGCAGCAGCAGGCGCAG
>OODP01001810.1_pt1 | contig 11347 bp, 10 predicted proteins | sample 1671011 | NCBI WGS metagenome assembly OODP01 (sample SAMN06348113, study PRJEB24527) | human gut metagenome | biome: human gut; feature: ankylosing spondylitis patient; material: feces | host: Homo sapiens | place: China | collected 2015-10
ATCTGGAATGAATTTTGGCTACGTTACTGTGAACGGAGTGAACAGTAACGATCTCATGTATATTTTCTCTCAAACTGCACATCCTATCTCCGAAACTTATTCAATGTAACTGTTCAGTACTCCTGCACTACAGCAGTATCGAATAGTTATCTCAGATTTTTTCAGGAGGGTAACTCTATGACAATTCTTAAATGTTCAGCAATGACCTGTGTTTACAACAAAGAACAGCTCTGTTCAAAGGGTGATATTGACGTGACAGGCGAAAATGCTACTTCTGCAAATGAGACAAGCTGCGGCAGTTTCCGAGAGAGAACTGGCAGTTCCATGAAAGACAGCTATACAGATGACTGTGGCTGCGACAAAATCCAGATCGACTGCAAAGCCCACAACTGTACCTATAATGATAGCTGCAAATGTACAGCATCCTCCATTCAGGTAGACGGCTCCAATGCACATGCCTCTTCCGATACAAGATGTGACACCTTCCAGTGCCATTGTGGCGCATAATATCAACACCATGGCAACAGGATTTTCACCCGTATATCAGGGATAATGAACTTCCCTGATCCGATCAAAAAAAGAGACATGTCCATCTATATGGAATATGTCTCTTTTGTCTGTCTGTAAATTATTTCACTGCAAAACAGATAATCCTATCTGTTTCTTAAGAAATCCGGAATCTGGATATCCTTCTTCTGAACAGTGCTTGACGGAGTCTTAGATGCTCCAAATGGTGTGGCATTCATAGTTGGAAGGCTGAAGCTAGGCATGTTCATACCGCTTCCTGCTGTAGTTCCGGCTGTTGCTGTACCTGTCGCTGCTGTGGAAGAAGGTCTTCTTGCACCAAAGGAAGAAGCTGTGCTTCTTTTTCCGAAAGGGGTCTGCTGAAGATTATCATCATTCAAACCTGTTGCGATCACTGTGATTCTGCAGTAGTCAGCAACTGTATCATCATACATGGCACCAAAGATGATGTTTGCTTCCTCACCTGTAAGCTCCTGTACATAGCTTGCAGCATCATTGGCATCCATAAGAGAAATATCTCCGGAAATATTGATGATAACATGTGTAGCACCTTTGATGGTTGTCTCAAGAAGTGGAGAAGATACGGCCTGCTGTACAGCTTCCATAGCTTTGTCGTCTCCTCTTGCTTCACCGATACCGATATGGGCAATTCCCTTGTCTGTCATTACAGTCTGAACGTCTGCAAAGTCAAGGTTAATCAGAGCCGGCAGATTGATCAGGTCTGTAATGCCCTGTACTGCCTGCTGCAGAACTTCATCAGCCTTCTTCAGAGCTTCCGGCATGGTTGTTCTGCGATCTACAACTTCCAGTAATTTATCATTCGGGATAACGATTAATGTATCCACTGCTTTCTTCAGATTCTCAATGCCTGCAAGTGCATTATTCATACGAGTTCTTGCTTCAAAACGGAAAGGTTTTGTAACAACGCCAACTGTAAGGATACCCATTTCTTTCGCTGCTGCTGCGATAACAGGTGCAGCTCCGGTTCCGGTTCCGCCTCCCATACCACAGGTAACGAATACCATATCCGCACCTTCCATTAACTGTTTTACTTCTTCAATGCTCTCCTCTGCTGCTTTCTGTCCAACCTCAGGCTGGGCTCCTGCACCAAGACCTTTGGTAATCTTCTCGCCAATCTGAAGTACAGTTGGAGCTTTGCACAGAGTTAAAGCCTGCTTATCAGTATTAACACCTACAAACTCTACTCCGCCGATGGCCTCTTCCACCATTCTGTTTACTGCATTATTTCCGGCTCCACCTACACCGATCACTATGATCTTGGCAGATGATTCAGCCTCGTTTGACATAATCTCTAACAACGTACTTCCTCCTTTATTTATACCTGATATCCTTTTCAGTGATTTATATCAAAGTTACATATAGATATATCATATATTTTTTTTGAGAATTAATCAACCATTAATTTTGTTTTTTTATACTTTTTTCACTCTTTTTCGGCAATTCCGGTAAATATGTTGTATCAGTGTACGGAGCCTTCTCTGATCTCAAAGTTTCCATATACTATCAATATCCCTCAGAATCATCCCCCTGATAATCACTGTTATCTTCTGTATAATCACCATATCCATCTGAATCATCTGAGTTTCCGTCGTCATATGATGAATCACTTTCTCCATCTTCTGAAGTTTCAGAACTCTGGTCATCTGCAAAGCTTTCATCGCCTGAACCGTCTCCCGACTCATCAGATGCCGCATCCAGAGATTCCTGTGTAGGCTTCGGTCCCACATAATTACCGGATTCGTCATACTCACCTGCTCCGGTATAATCCCCTTCCTCATCATAACCGCCATTCCAGTTCTCAATTGCTTCCTCAAGAGCAGTCTTCGGTTTTGCACCTACATAATTACCATCCTCGTCATACTCACCGTCTCCGGTATAATTGCCATCTTCATCATAACCGCCATTCCAGTTCTCAGCAGTAACTTCTTCCTGTTCCAGTTCTTCTTCAAAGGTATTGGACTCCGTAGCCACACTCTCCATATGAAGAATACCTTTTTTTCCCTGAATTTTGGGCAGAATCGCTATCACTCGGTTCAGCATCTTTTCCAAGCTGAACAGTTATATCCCCATAGATGAGGCTGATAGAATAGCTGCTGTCAAACTGGATATGATCGGGGATCATATCATTTTTCTGAAAGATTGTAGACAATGCTACAGCTGTATTCAGTACAGTATCTCCTTTAATATCCAGTTTCTCATCCATCACGATGCTGTTCACCTGAATTCCGTCAAAATACGGAACCGTCTCATCTCTGTTCTGAGAACCCTCCACAAAAATGCCATTTCTGTCAAAATAAATGTAACTGTCAAGATATCGGATGCATCCGACTGTTTTTTTCTCTTTTACGCTGATACAGATGGTATTTCGGTTCAGCTGGGTAACTTTAAATGCATCTACATATGCAATGTCCTCTGTATTTGTAGTGCTGTAGAGCAGTGGTGCAAGGACCGAATTGGAAGCCATCGGTCCCCGAAGCACCATATTCTTTACTTCTTCGTCTGTATAATGGGAAGTTCCCCTCACCTCAACAGTATCTACTTTATAATAGGAAAAAAATACTATCACAGCGACCATAACTCCGGCGCCTATCATACCTGCCAGCATCTTCTTCGTCCTTTTACTCATAGGAGGTCTTTTCCCATAATTACTTTCTCTCATAAATCCTCAAATCCTCTGTCCCCGGCTGCCATATTCTGCAGCCCAAAGTCCGTAAATCTTCACAGATATGCTCATAGCCCCTGCTGATAAACCCGGCTCCTGTAACACAGGTTTCTCCCTCTGCCATAAGTGCGGCAATGAGCAGGGCTGCACCACCTCTGAGATCTCCTGCCTGTACCTGTGTTCCCTTAAGAGTTTTTCCCCCTCTTATGATTGCCTGGTTTCCGCTTACGGAAATATCTGCGCCCATTTTTTTCATCTGAAAAGCACTGCCAAATCTCCGGTCAAAAATATTTTCCCGTATGGTACTCTGTCCCTGCGCACCTGTCAGCACCGCCATCAACGGAGCCTGCAGATCTGTGGGAAAACCCGGATAAATTTCTGTTTCTACTAAAACAGCCGGTCTGACAGCATTCTTTCCATTGACCTCTAGTGTACCACCATTTACTTGATATTGTCCACCTATTTTCCGATATACTTCCATAAACGACTGCAACTCCTCCACAGGTACATCATGAAGAATAATCTTACTTCTTGCTGCCGCAGCCGCACACAGATAGGTACCTGCAACAATACGATCCGGAGGAATACGGTAGTCTCCGCCTTTCAGTTCATCCACTCCTCTGATCGTAATTTCACCGGTTTCTTCTCCTTCTATCAGTGCTCCCATTGTTTTCAGATATCTGCAGAGCCAGAAAACCTCCGGTTCTTTCGCACAATTATAAAGATGTGTTACACCTTTTGCAAGAACTGCTGCCAGTATTGCCTGTTGAGCAGCTCCCACACTCGATTTCGGAAACACAATATCCTGCCCTTCAAATCTGACACATTCTCCATCCAGGCCTGATGCATTTTCCCGGACATCCGCGCCAAGTGCTCTCAGTGCCATAAGATGGAAATCTATTGGTCTTTTCCCGATCGTACATCCGCCCGGATACCCTATCCTGCATTTTCTGTTTCTTGCAAGCACCGCACCTGCCAGAATGATCGAAGAACGCATTCTGCCTGTATAGACTGCAGGAATTTCTGTTCCGTCTGCGCAGGAACAATCCAGATAAAGATCATGATCGTCCCACCAGGTCACTGCACCAAGACTTTTCAAAATCTCTTCCATACAGAAAACATCTGAAATTCTGGGGCATCCCCTCAGAATGCTTAGTCCTCTGTGCATCAGAGATGCGGCTATCATTGGAAGTGCTGCATTTTTAGATCCCTGTATAAAAATCTCTCCGCTGAGAGAAGCTTTACCTGTTACATGGATTTCATCCAACCTTTTGCTCCCAAAGAGTCTCTTACTTTACAGTTTATGGCTTTTTCTATTATATGTTACGTCATTCTGAAACCTGTAATTCAATTTATCCTGTCACATTTCCCAACATTCATCGCAAGTCCCATTTCCCCAAGAAGAAACACTGCCGAAGTTCCTCCATAGCTGATAAAAGGCAGCGTAATGCCTGTATTGGGGATTGTATTGGTCACCACTGCAATATTCAAAATAACCTGAAGAGCCAGATGCCCCATAATCCCGCAACAGATAAGAGCTCCGGCCAGATCTTTTGCATGCATGGCAGCCACACCCAGCCGCCACAGAAGCATTGCAAACAGAAAAATCAGAAAGATAGCTCCGGCTGCTCCCATTTCCTCACATATAATCGAAAAAATCATATCATTCTGCGCTTCCGGAACAAATCCAAGTTTCTGCAGACTGTTTCCAAATCCTCTGCCGAATATTCCGCCGCTGCCGATGGCATACAGTCCCTGGATCGTCTGAAATCCTTTTTCATATTTCTCCGGATTTCTCCAGATTGCAAGACGTTCCAGACGATAACTCTCTGCAGCAAGAAAAACAGCTATGAAACCTGCACCTGCGCTGCCAAGCCCGATAAATTCCAGATATCCCGGATTAGATACAAAAATCAGGATTCCACCGATCCCCAGAATAATGATCGCTGTACTCAGATTATTTGAACCTACAAGACCAATGATCGGCAGCAGGGTCAATATTGTCCTGCACATAAATCCAAAGCCCCTGGTTGCTTTTTTTGTACGCTCGATCTGCCATGCAAGAAAAAGGATTACAGCAACTTTCGCAAACTCTGAAGGCTGAAAAGATAAAGGTCCAAGATTCAGCCATCTTTTTGAGCCGTTGATCTCCTGACCTACAAAAAGTACTGCGCCGGACAAAAACATTGAAATCAGATATGCCACTGGTCCCAGCCTCAGAAAAAAATGATAATCAATGGAAGAAACCATATACATCACTCCCATACCCAATGCTGTGGCAAATAACTGTTTCTTAAAATAACAGGCAGAGTCGCCGAAACGTACTCTGCCATTATATTCACTGGAGCTGAATAATACTGCCAGGCCAAAAATCACAAGCAGTACTATCAGTACCAGCATCGTCATATCTGTTTTTGATAAATCTGTCGCTCTTTTTCGCGCCATCTGTTTCTCCGCAAAATTATCTATAGCCGGTCACTGCAGATTCGTCTTTCTCTGCCGGACAGCTATAATTCTTACTTATAGATATTCTACAGATTTCTTACATATTCCTTGAACATATCTCCACGCTGTTCATAGTTATCAAACTGTCCCCAGCTTGCACATGCGGGAGAAAGCAAAACAGCATCTCCAGGCTGTGCTTTCTCCTCACATACCTTTACTGCCTCTTTCAGATCTTCGCAGAGGATGATGTCATGGAAACCATGTTTCTCAGCAGCTTCTTTGATTTTCTCCTTTGTCTGACCGATCAGCACCAGATAACGTACCTTTCCGTCAAATGCCTCAATCCATTCATCATAACCGGACTGTTTATCATAACCGCCGCCGATCAGAAGTGTCGGACGGTTCATTGCCTGGATTCCTTTAATTGCCGCATCCGGGTTAGTTCCTTTGGAATCATTATAATATACAACGCCTTTTTTCTCTGTCACATATTCGATTCTGTGTGCAACAGCTGTAAATTCACAGATGCTCTTACGGATGCTGTCCAAGGATACTCCATCGTAGTAAGCCATTGCAACTGCGGCCATAACATTCTCAAAATTGTGTTTTCCAAGAAGCTTCAGATCTTCTGTCTTAACTACTTCGATTTCTTTTTCTCCGTCCTTCAGGATGATTTTGTTTCCATCCAGATAAATTCCCTCATCCAGTTTACGTCCGCTGGAGAAATATACCACTCGTGGAGTCAGATGTTTTCCAAACTCACGCAGAACCTCATCTTCATAATTCAGCACGCATACATCTTCTGTGCCCTGATTCTCAGTGATCAGTTCTTTCACACGTATATACTCTTCCATTGTATGATGACGGTTCAGATGGTCCTCTGTAATATTCAGGATTGCAGATACCTTTGGTGCAAACTCATCAATCGTTTCCAGCTGAAAACTGCTGATTTCTGCAACAGTTACAGAATTTGGCTTCATCTCCAGTGCTTTGGAAGTATATGGGGTTCCGATATTGCCGACTACAAAAACAGACTCACGTGCATCCTGCATAATTTTTCCAAGAAGTGCTGTTGTAGTAGTTTTTCCGTTTGTTCCTGTGATGGCAAGTACTTCGCCGTCACCTACTCTGTATGCCAGTTCCACCTCTCCCCATACCGGAAGCCCCTGCTCATAAAAACTCTTTACAAGTGGAAGATCTGTCGGCACTCCGGGGCTTAAAACTACCAGATCAAGACTGTCCTGTACTTCTTTCGGAAGTTCTCCTGCATATACAGTGACCGGATATGTCCCATCTGTTTTATGTACAACTGCGTCTTTATCTGTTTCGGCATTTCCGTCATAGATAACCGGAAATGCTCCTACCTTTGCCAGAAGGTCAGATGCTCCGATTCCGCTTTTTCCGGAACCGAATACAAGTACCTTTTTTCCCTGTAATTCCATAATAATTTTCCTCCCTTTTATCAGCATAACGCTGAAATCTGCTTAGCCAAAATCTTACAGTGCCAGCAGTGCGACCATACACATAACCGCTGTAATAACTGAGAATACCGCAACTACACGTGTTTCAGACCATCCGCATAACTCAAAATGATGATGGATCGGTGCCATCTTAAAAATACGCTTTCCATGTGTTGCCTTGAAATAAGTTACCTGAATGATAACGGATAGTACTTCGATCAGATAGATCAGACCCACTATCAGGATAAATAACGGCATCTGCATCACATAAGCCGTACCTGCAACAAAACCGCCCAATGCCAGAGAACCTGTGTCTCCCATAAACACTTTTGCCGGATATACATTAAACAACAGAAATCCCATCAGACCTCCCACAACTGCACCTGTGATCGGCTCGATCCCCGATTTCATTCCAATAGAAACTACTGTAAAAAATACTGCAACGATCAGAGTCACACTGGAAGCAAGACCATCCAGACCATCCGTAAAATTAACTCCATTCACAGTACCGATCACAGCAAAGAAAAGAACCGGAACTGCCAGCCATCCAAGATTCAGGAAATGTCCGCTCCAGAATGGGATTCTCATAGTCAGTGAGATATCTGTATACTTAACAATATAAAATACAAAAATCGCAGTCAGAACTACCTGAAGTAAAAATTTCTGCCATGGCAGCAGTCCGTCTGAGCGTTTCAGCACAACCTTCAGATAATCATCCAGAAATCCGATAATTCCAAATCCAAGAGTCAGGAACAGTACCGGAATGATCTTCGGATAATCCCCTACATAAAATAATGCTGTTATCGCTGTGGCGATCAGAAAGATCACTCCACCCATTGTAGGTGTTCCTGCTTTCTTTAAATGGGACTGTACGCCCTCTGTTCTTTCTGTCTGACCCATCTTCAGTCTCCGTAGAAAAGGAATGATGACCGGTCCTAATACAACGCTGATTGCAAAAGAAATCAGCACAGGGATTACAACTTGAAATTCCATCTTACACCTCATTCATTCTTTCGTTTTTTCCTGAAAGTTTTTTACTTTCAGATTTCTTTTAGTATAAGGCTTTTTTGCTTATTTATCAACCCTGCCTGCGGAATTTCCCTAATTGCCTTCTGCAGAAAAATCAGAAACATCACTTTTTTCAATTCCAAGATATGGCAGGATATTCTCAAAAATACCACGTATCACAGGTGCAGCTACTGTCCCTCCATAATAGATTCCTTTCGGATCATGAATAATACACAGTCCCAGTATCTGCGGATCTTCTGCAGGTGCAAATCCCAAAAAAGAGGAAATATAACGATTTGCACTTCTTGGCAGTGTCTGAGAAGTGGCAGTTTTCCCACCGATGGCATATCCTTCAATTTTTGCATTTTTTCCGGAGCCCTGAGATACTACTGTTTCCAGGATTTCTCTTATTTCCTTCGAAGTCTCTTCAGAGACAATTCCTTCCTTTACCGGAAAAATCAGTTTCTCACCCTCTGTTCTGTCAGGATTTAACACTGCGACTCCAAAATGCGGCGTCACCCGTCTGCCTCCGTTTATAAGTGAACTTACTGTTGCAGCCAGCTGAACAGGCGTAATCTGAAAAGACTGTCCAAAAGAAACCGTTGCCAGTTCCACTTCTCCCATATTTTTCTTCTGATGCATAATAGTTCCTGCCTCTCCCGGAAGATCTGTCCCGGTTTTATCCAGAAGTCCAAACTGTCTGAAATACTTATAATAACGTTCTACCCCAAGGCGAAGCCCCACCTCTATAAACACAGGGTTACAGGAATTCTGTGCACCTTCCACAAAATTCTGGGATCCATGTCCTGTTCTTTTTGCACAGTGGATTCTGCGATCCTCCACCACTTTATATCCGGGACAATAAAAACGGTCCCCAGGTGAAACAACACCAGCCTCCAGTCCGGCTGCCATGGTGATGATTTTAAATGTGGAACCCGGTTCATAAGTATCATTCAGGCAGGGATTTCTCCACATCTGATTCAGTAATTCCTGCTTTCTTTCTGTATTTGTTTTTCCTGATGCTGTCTGCACTGCCAGTTCACTTTGTTCATTGTGATCTTCCGACGGTATTGTTATCCCGGATTCATTTAACCCGGCTCATAGGTATCATTCAGGCAGGGATTTCTCCACATCTGGTTCAGAAGATCCTGTTTTTCCTGCTGGGTCATTCCTGTAGTATCCACATCTGTATTTAAAGTAAAGGGATCGTTCAGGTCAAATTCCGGCACATTGACACATGCATATATTTCGCCGTTCTGTGGATTCATCAGCAGGATAGATACACGTTCTGCCTGCTTTTCCTCCATTACTTTCAAAGCTGACTGCTGCGCAAATTCCTGAATATTTACATCAAGGCTGATCATCAGGCTTTTACCCTCTATCGGTTTTTCCCTTGTCTCACCCAATTTATCAATTTCCACACCCCTGGCATCTGTTGTTGTCAGGATTTTACCCGGCTGTCCCCTCAGGATTTCTTCATATTTCACTTCCAGACCGATAATTCCCTGATTATCACCTCCCGTAAAGCCAATAACTTTTGAAGCCAGACTTCCACATGGATAGTAACGCTTATAATCCTCATCAACTTTCACCCCTGCCAGACTGCACTCTCTTATCTCATCACCTGTACTTTTTTCCACATTTGTCTTTACTATTTCTATGGAAGAGATTTTCTCCACTCTTTTTCTCACTTCTGCCTCATCTATTTTCAGTTTTTCAGACAGCAGGGCGATTACTTTTTCAGGTTCTTTAATCTGACTGTGGATCACAGAGATTGTACATACCGTCCTGTTTGATGCCAGAACTTTTCCCCTTGCATCCAGAATCTCCCCTCTGGCCGCTTTGATCTCTCTCTCTCCTTCGTGAAGTTCTTTTGCTTTCTTATAATAATAGTCTGATCTGAAACACATAAGATATACCAGTCTTCCGATAAGGCCTGTCATCATTAAAATACAGCAGAGTAATACCACCCATATTTTTCTCTTGTGAAACGTCATATTTTTTTTCATAAAAAAAGCTCCGCAGAGATTGTCATAACAATATATGACCATTCTCTGCGGAGCTATAACTATACGTTTTTATTCCAGACCTGCTTCTTCATTGGTAATACCGTCTGTCTCTTCGTCATTATCCTCAGTCGTCTCAGCTTCATCATCCTCCAGAGGTGCAGGTGCATCAGGATTGGATACTGCATCTCCTGAAGAATCTGCATCCGTACTTCCCGAAGCACTGACAAGATTTGTAGACATCTTATAATTGCCTTCCTCATCCAATATGTGATCTCCATTGGCATCCAGCAGATATCCGTTTTCATCAATCCGGTTTCCATCCCAGTCTATCAGATTGCCATCTGCATCCACCAGATTACCGTCACTGTCAAGTTCGCTGTCCGATATGGAAGTACTCTTTAAATGTCCCTTAAACCCTTCCCACAATTCTGTCTCCGGCACTGTTCCATCTTCAGATTCATCCGGCACTACATTCAGATACGGAAGAAGCTCCGAAAGGATTCCCTGTGCAATATACTGCGGATAAGTACTGTTTGCCTGATCCTCTACATTCGGTTCATCTACAACTACATAAATTACCACAGCCGGGTCATCTACAGGAGCAAATCCAATAAAAGAAACCAGATATTTTCCGTTTCCTCGCGGGTATTTCTCCGCTGTACCTGTTTTACCGCCTGAACTGTAACCCTGCACTTTGGAATGACGGCTGGTACCCTGCTGTACACTCAATGCCATATAGCTTCTGATATCACTGGAAATCCTGGAGGAAATCGTCTGCTTCAGAAGTATCGGCGAGATTGTTTTTACAGTTCCGCCATTACTGTCAAGAACCTTTGTCACAAGATGCGGCTGATAATAATATCCGCCATTGATAACGGAACTCATCGCATTGATTTCCTGGATCATGGTACAGGTAAAACCCTGTCCAAAAGCAGAACATGCAAGTTCTGTTTCCCCCATACTGTCCTTAGTATGGATAATACCTGCGCCTTCATTCGGCAGGTCAATCCCTGTCCTTGTTCCGAAATTAAACAGACTCTGTGCTTTGATAAATTGAGTAGCTCCCATCTTGGCACCAATCTGCATCATTGCATCATTACAGGAGTTTGCAATTACCTCTCCCAGTGTCTCTGTGCCATGTGCGCTCGGATAAACCGCACACTTGATCATAGTATCTCCAAAAGTCTGCGATCCATCGCATACAAATGTATCTGTTT
>OODP01001812.1_pt1 | contig 11341 bp, 7 predicted proteins | sample 1671011 | NCBI WGS metagenome assembly OODP01 (sample SAMN06348113, study PRJEB24527) | human gut metagenome | biome: human gut; feature: ankylosing spondylitis patient; material: feces | host: Homo sapiens | place: China | collected 2015-10
TCCGCACCGTAACGCCATCTGCTTTGAGACGATGCACTTTGCCGACAGTCCCAACAAACCGCAATTTCCTACTACGCTGTTAAAACCCGGCGTGAAGTTTCGTTCAGAAACTGTTTTCAAATTTGGAGTGACGGTAAATTAAGTTGAAAGTTACCAGCTATGAATGAGCAGTAACCTTAAGGGGCATTTTGTATTATTAGTTCTCTGAGAATCGTTTGTTTATGCCCGAGAATACGTTGCGAAGAAAATTGTAGGAAGGAATATTTACATTCTGCTATGTTACAGTTCGATGTAGAAATACGTACAATTGTTCTACAGCGAATAACAAGTAATGTGTTGCACCAGAACAAGCAATATGGTGGATGTTAATGCGTTATTTGCCAGATATTTACATCTGATGCGCCGGAAATAGAGAACGGACTTGCAAGATATATAGATCCAACGGCTCAATTCTCTGTATTCGGTAAGACAGATGTGAATATATAGCATATATGTGCAGTATCTCGATAGATAATCCCCTATCTTGTACTTTCTGAAAACAATGGTTGTTAGCTTATTGCCTATCTTGATGACTCTTTGTAGTCATATCCCACTTTTCTCCTTTCTTACCCAATAAAAAATAAGAGGGTACAACATCGAACGCTGTACCCTCTCTCGCAAAGAATGTCTACTCTAAAATCTCACGACTTCAATCATAGACCTATTCCTTGAATGCTTATTCATTTCTGAATCCATATCCATTTACGATCTTGCCATTTGATGCCTTTATCGCAACCGAAGTGAAAGGAACAAAGTAGATAGGAGCCTCACCCTCTACGTAACCACAGAATACAGCAGAAGAGTAATCATCTTTAAAGTCTACTATCGTCTTACCCCACTCCGTCTTTGTATATCCGTCAGTCTCCAGTGCCTGAGCCTCAGTGCTGCCTGGCTCTATATGATTGAACAACCCCTTGATAGCAAGGTTAGTACCTGGATTGGCGCCGTAAATACTGTTGCCGGACAATCCTTCCCAATCATCATACACACCTCTCCATCCCGGATACAGTACAGGGTCGTTCACATCTGTACATTGAGTCGTCAAGCGATATCCTTTGCTGGTTTTTGCGTCTACACCCTTCACCCACACATAACTGGAGATGGTATTGCCGTTCTCGAATGTATAGTAACCCTGAGATTGCAGTCCATTGACCATGGCTGTCAGTTCAGTTCTGATAGCCTTGATGGCTGCTGGGAATTCACCAGTACGGATTAAGTCATAGCGGCGTAAGCCTTCACCGCCAAACTCAAGTTTGCGCTCTTGGGCAATGGCGCCCTTTATGCCGCCGTATTTATTGATGAAACCGTCGAGGTCGGCCAGTTCAGTAGTAGCGAATGCACGGTTGTGTACTTTAGCCAGTTCCAGTTTTGCAGTCATCTCATCGCCCAGTTCTGCATATACTTCTGCCAACATTAAAATGACATCCGACATACGCATATACGGATTGTTGATGCCTGATTTGCGTTGACCTTCCCAGTAAGGATTAGGTTGGCGGTTTTCATCCCACTTGTTGTTGGCTATACCGCCACCATTGGCTTGTGAACCGGGAGTGAAAGGCAGCAGTTTCTCTATGCCTGAAGCACCAACGGTGCCGGTCACTGTACAAGTCACGTCTCTACGCATATCGTTGGGATCGAAATCACCATAATAATAGGTGGGATGGAAACGACTCTGCCCATAGTTCTTACATGGATAGTTGTTTTTGCTTGAACCGCTGGTAGGACGACCGAAGGCATAAGGGCGTTCGGATTGTACACCTCGTGTTTCGGCTATTTCATACACACTTTCAGTAGAAAGCGTTAGGTTCATATTCTGCTGGAAGGCGTATTGGAAAGGGTTGCTATATTTCTGTCCGCTACCACCCTCGGTACGGGGATCATTGAGGCAGAGTGCGGCTGTTCCAGAGTTGTTTACGCAAGCCGCTAGGTAAGTCTTGGCTATTTCATAGAACTTCAGATAATCCGAGCGGCGTGCGTAGATAGCATTGTTGGCTGTTCCCTGCACTTTCTTCTCCATAGAGAGCACGTTACCTTCCAGGTCTTTGTAGAAATCTGCACCCAAGTCAGTGCGGCGGGTAGAGTAACCTCCAGCATAGAGGCACATACGGCCTATCAGGCCTTGAGTATAGGTACGCGTCATCAAAGTTGCGTCAGCTGTAGCACTTTCGCCTAAGCGGTACATATAAGGTTCTACTTCTCTCAACTTGTTGATGTGGTATTCATAAATCTGATCGCGCGGAGTCAAGCCTTCGGCCTCTTTACCTGGTATCAGGTTATGGGGTACGTCTCCCCAAAAGCGCAACAGTTCAAAATAGGCGGTAGCACGTAATGTAACGGCTTGTCCGTACAGGTCGGTCAATTCATTCGTGGTGGCGGTGCTATTTTTGATACTGGTATAGGTATCGGTACCTTCTACTGCATTACACAATGTGTTACAGGTAGCAATGATGCTGTACAATGCAGGCCATGCGTTGACACCATTGTTGGCTTTACTGTCATTAATATTGAATGAGGCAGTTCCACCTTGATACAGGTTTTCGGGGATGTGGCGTGACTGGGCAGAGTATGCTTCAGGATGGCGTTCGGAGTCGGAACCACCGATAACTAGATCGTAGAATAATCCGTTGGCATGTACATAGGCTTTGCCGCGCCATTTTTCGTAGGCTTCCATCAAGGCAGCACGAGCGGTTGTAGCATCAGAGAATACGAACTCTGGAGTAGCATCCGATGGGGATGAGGTTTCCAGAAAATCCTCGCATGAAGTGGTGCCGAGCAGCATAAGGCTTGCACCTATAAAGGTATATAATAACTTTTTCATTATCTTTTCGTTTTTACGGTTAGATTGATTAAAATTCTATATTTACGCCGAAAGTGAAGGTACGAGCACGCGGATATGTTCCGTAGTCCATGCCCAACATTGGATATTTACCTTTGTTGTTGGAGGTCGTACTCTTGTTCGGGTCTGCATTCACTTCAGGGTCAACGCCGGAGTATCCGGTAATGGTGAACAGATTTCCGGCAGTGGCATAGAGGCGTGCTTTCTGCATACCGGCTTTCTTGCTCCATGTTTTAGGGAGGGTGTATCCTATAGTCAGTGTGTTAAGGCGCAGGTAAGAAGCATCTTCAACGAAAGTGGAATAAACCACACCGTTCTCCATATAAGGTACTGAATACTTGGCGTTGGCGTTCAGCGCATTCAGTGCATCAGGAGTTGTTACAGGTATCAGTTCACCATTTTGCACTTCGTATAACTGATAGCAATTGTTGACGAAAGCGAGTTTGTTGGCTCCCAAACCGGTATCTTTGTTTCCGTACATATTGATCAAAGAATTGACATTATAAACATGGCCTCCTGCCGCCCAGGCAAAGCCAGCACTGAAATCAATACCTTTCCACGTGGCGTTCAGGTTGAAACCACCAGTATGTTTTGGCATCACTTCACCTAGGTCTGCCACATCGTCAGAGTCCACGAGGTTATCTTCTTCCGGATTTAGGTTGCGCAGCTTTAATGCACCGGGGAATGCATTCTGACCATCGGCCACTTTGAATGGACTGGGATAGTTGCCCGTGATGCTGGAAGCGATATCAGCTACTCCTTCTCTCAGTGTATAAACACCAGTAGAGGCATCATAGTTGAAATCATTGGTCGAATAGTAACCATCGCTGATAAATCCACGGATTAAACCAACCGGTGAACCTTCTTTAAACAGATAGTCGTAGGCGGGTGAGGTAGAAGAAGAAGCCCATTGTGAACCATATTGTGCGATGATGTTACCGGATAACTTATCAATGTTGTTGTGGTTATAGTTGTAAGTGGCTGAGATGCCGAACGAGAAGTCTTTCGTGCGTACGATGTCGTAGTTTAGAGAGAGTTCTATACCTTTATTGGAGGTTTGTCCGATGTTTTGGTATTGGTAAGAGTAGCCAGTTGTTTCATCGATAGGGACACACATTAGCAGGTCTTTGGTGGTGTTCCAATATACATCGATGCTACCAGCCAAGCGGTTACCCATAAAGCCAAAGTCGATACCTAGATTTCGTGAAGTTGTGGTTTCCCACTTCAAGTCAGGGTTAGAGAGCATGCCATTAGGTTTGTAGCCGGAATAGGTGATGCCATTGAAGGATACAGTAGAAGAGGTCCATGTTTCTTTCCATAAGTTAGAGTCGATGTTGTCGGCACCCGAAAGGCCGTAAGATAAACGCACCTTCAGATTATCCAGCCAGTTTTTGGTATTTTCCATGAACGGCTCGTCAGATAAACGCCATGCGAATGCTCCGGCAGGGAAGTAACCCCAACGGTGGTTGGGAGAGAATTTGGAAGAACCGTCGGCACGGAATGTGGCGGTCAGCAAGTAGCGTCCCAGTAGTGAATAGTTGGCGCGGCCGAAGAATGATACGGTTTTTTTGGGAGTGCCAATCGTATTCTTGAAGGCATCTTTAGCCAGTGATTTATCTGTCTGGTCAATCATACCAAAGGTTTGGTCGAAGTCGAATCCGTCTGGATAACCTGCACCTATTATTTCAGATGAGTTGGATTTGTTGATTAGTATTTCGTTACCTAGTAAGAAAGAGAGGCTATGAATTTCGCTCAGTCCTTGCACTTGATAGTTCAGGGTGGTTACGCTGCGTATATTGTAGCCGTTGCCTTTAGTCAGTTTGGCGTACTTATAATTCTGTGTCAATCCGTCTTCATAATACTTTGTTTCGCTCCAGTTGCGACCGAGCCCTATTTCGCTGCGTGCAGTTAATCCTTTGATGATGTCCCAGGAAATGGCGGCAGATGCTCTGAGGTTCTGGCGATTGGCGATGTTCTGTACATCATTCGTATGAGCTACGGGACTGCCGTAAGCTGTATCCACATTGTCTGCACCCATCAAGAAACCCGAGAAGTCGGAAGCGTCGCCCAACGGATTATCAATCGCTCTCCAACGATAAGCACCAGAGAGAATGGAACCTTTACCATTGGTAGAAGATTCTTTACCGGTAGTTTCATCTTCCATATAGCGCAGATCCAAGTCTAGGCTCAAGTTCTTCAGCAACTCCTGTTTCAGTTTCAGGGAGGTGTTGAAGCGATGATAACCTGAGTTGATTTTAATACCTTCGTCATTCAGGTAGTTGACATTGAAGACAATCTTGGTCTTTTCGCCTCCACCCATTACGGAGAGGTTGTGGGTATGCGAGAGGGCTGAATGTAACAAGTCGTCCGTATAGTCATGAGCATTTACATTGGCATAGTCGGCGAATTTATTACCATAGTTGGCACCCAAGCCAAAGTACTTCTCAACTGCTTCTTTATAAGAGTTTCCCAAGGCGGACGCATAGCCCCAAGTGTACTTCACATAGTCCTGCGCATTGAGGGCATCTAGGGTTTTGGCGACCGTCTTCGTCTGTATATAAGCATTGTAGGTGACGGTTACCTTTTCACTCTTGGCTCCTTTGGTTGTAACCAAGATTACACCGTTGGCACCACGGGCACCATAGATAGCTGTAGAAGAAGCATCCTTCAATACGTCGATAGATTCAATCTGGTCGGCGGGAATGTCCGAAATGGAGCTTACAGGAAATCCGTCTACTACGAACAGCGGTTCGTTGCTCTGTGTGATGGAACCGCCACCGCGTACGCGAATAGATACATCGGCACCCGGGCGACCGTCTTGGCTGATAACTGTCACGCCTGGTAGCTTGCCTTGTAGTGCTTGTGATACATTAGAAACAGGGTTAGCCGTCAGAACTTCATTATTAACTGACGCTACGGAACCTGTTAGGTCACGTTTCTTTACTGTGCCGTAACCTATGACAACTACTTCATCAAGAGCCTGGGAGTCTTCTTTTAGCGTAACCTTTACGTGGTTTTGGTTACCGACTGAAATTGTTTGCGGCACATAACCAATAAATGAGATTTGCAGTTTTGCATTGGTCGGTACGTCCTGCAAGGTAAAATTACCGTCCATGTCTGTAATAACACCGTTAGTGGTTCCTACCACTAAAACATTTGCTCCAATCACAGTTTCGCCTGTACCGTCTACAACAGTACCCGTAATCTGGCGTCCTTGTGCAAAAGCGACTAAACATAACATACTCAAAGATAGAGTAGCTAATGCCCTTCCGGCAAGTCTTTTTAGATCCATAATCAATGTTTTAAATAGTTATTAAATAAATCGAGGTTAACATCGTAGTTCTGTGTTTCTCGGTTTTTCATAGGCAAAATTATATAATAAAGACTGCGGAAGTGGGTAATATTTTGCTGTTTTATGGTAAAAATTGGGCTTTTGCAATGATTTTATGTATTTTTTTGTTTCTCTTGTTATAATGAGTATCCAGTCATTATCATTTGTATGATCAGCTTGGTGCAGGAACTGGCAGTCAGCCGTTCAGTCTTCTTTAAGAAACTGAAGACACTGACTGGTTTGGCACCTATTGAGTTTATTAAGGAAATGCGTATCAAGCGTGCTGTGCAATTCATTGAAACCGGAGAATATTCCATGACTCAGATCTCTTATATGGTGGGTATTAATGATCCCCGTTATTTCAGCAAATGCTTCAAACAGAAGATGGGAATGACTCCGACGGAATATAGGGATAAGGGGGGGAAGAGGTGAACTTCTCTACTGCCCTCCCTTCCCTAAATACCTATTTACTTAACTCCCCCATCAGGACTGTCATATTCTCAATGAATGCTCCGGTCGAGATTCCCATAACTTCCTTTTCTGGTGTGTAGGGTGATGTATCATATTCGTCTCCAACCATGGTTTCCATATACCTGATATCTTCACTTGCCGGCATCTCCGGAGCTGGTTTATAGGAATTGGAAATCTGCTTGATAGGCGAGAGCCAATACCCTTCTTTTGTGAGCGACTTTATCAGTACTTCGGCAGATGTTTCTTTTCTGCCATACCGGTGGTGCGACTGATAATAAAACTTCTTCAGAGAAATGCAAGTATCCTGCACCAATGGAGAATCTTTTGTCACTTCCTCTTTGGACAAGGTCAACGTCCGGGCATAAGCCTCTTTCAGAGCATCGATGTTGATATAGGCTGCCGAACTGTAGTGACCGATGGTCTTTTCTATGTTTTGGTCTACGTAATAGACTCCGTTTTTCACATTCGAGCCTTTGCGATGTACGTACAGGGGGGTACCGCTTTCCGGGTCTATGAAGCGTGGAACTAATATAGTATTCTCCCGCACCGGCCGCCTCCATTTCTTTACTTCCGATTCGGGCAGCTTCATGGATTCCAGGAACCGGATAGCGGCAGGAATTCCTGAGAGGAATTTGCTGTCGCCTGTCAACCTGTAATAATCCAGCATTTTCATAACCATGTGGGCGGTAGTGCCGGTATTTACACTTCTCGGCTCATAAGAGCGGGCATGTGCGGGTTGCAGGTCGGTCACAGTGTATTGGTCTGCCCAGCCGGCATAGGGTGCGCCTTGTTGCAGGGCCAGCACACAGTTCAGGGCACGCATGATGGGGGCTTTCAGGTCCTGCATTCCCAGTACCTGATAGCATTGTATCAGGAAGTCTATGTTCTCGGGAATTACGTCATCATTCAGCGTAATGAAAGAAGAATAGTCCTCCTTTCCGTGGAAGGGGTGGTCGTGTTTCAACGGATAGCGTTGCGGCCAGCCTCCTATCGGATATTGGCTTTCCAGTACGAAACGGATAGTCTTTTCCAGAGGTGCACGATAGGCAGGGTCGTATTTCTCTACATATAGGCGGAGGAGGAACTTGGCTGCCTGCATCGTCCCTTCATCATCGAAGGTGGCGTTGCCGTAATAGTGCTGGAACTCTTCCAGCCGCCAAGCATTTTTCCCGATGGTGGCATACCATTGCCTGATGGAATTCTCACCGGCAAAGTCGAACATATAGTTCCATCCTCCGCAGGGTAATTGTCCCCAGATGAGAGCATTGGCAATCTTCTCGGCACATTGATAGTAATACTCGTCATGGGTGGCATGATAAGCGTCGAGCATAAGATGGCCTACTGCCGGGGTACCGGGAGGCTGAATCCATGCCATAGTCCGATTGGCTTCCATTTCTCCCCATGTGCGGGACATGTCGGGAAGATAGCTCCATACGAAGCCGCCTTTATAACTGGCTACATCCATCATATATTGGGTGGCCGTCTTCATCACTTGCAATACTTGTTGCTCTTTTTTTGTCTGCCCATAAGTTCCTGACAGAAGGAGACAGGAAAATAGCAGGCTGAATGTCTGTCTTTTTTTCATATTTGCTTAATCATTTAGTATGGTGAATTTAAACTCTTTGAACTCAGCCTGTCCGTTACCACATACAAACAACCCTGGTAGTACACTTTGAAACTCATAAAGAGTGTTATGATGATACCCCGAGATATCCATGCCCCAGGTTTCCCTGTTCCATGTCACGCCATCATAACTATATGCTCCTGTGATGATGTGGCAGTCGTTGCGTAGGCGTAACCATAATCTGGTGACGGGGTGTTTATGGTTTCCACTGCCGCGTTCTTCTCCTTTGCGATAACGTACGCGCCTCTCTTTGTTGAAACCCGTACCCATGAAGAAACGGTCATTGTAGTAAAGTACTATTCCTGCGGTTACGTCACCTTCAATTTCTATTCTTGTTTCTACTTCATAAGCATGTTGTCCTGCTACAAACAGAATGGGAGGTGAGGTACGGAGGTCCGTTCCTTTGGCCTTAAAGGTCAGCTTTTTGTCTTTTACAGTTATTCTTTCGGGTTCATAGGATTTATAGAATTTCCATTCCAATTGACATATCGGTTGTCGGTCGTCTGGATCTTGATGGGGCAGGGAATTGCTTTCTCAATATCAACATTGTCGTACGTCTTGAACCATCCGTCTTCTGTAAGCTCTACCGGTTCCATCAATGTCTGTCTGCCCAGATTGTAGAAGCCGTTTTCATAGGAATGATAAACCACCATCCATTTGCCTTCGGGCGTATCAATCAATGAGCCGTGCCCCTTGGACCACCAGCGATCCGTATTTTTATAAGTATGCACCAATGGATTGTAAGGCGAGTTCTCCCACGGGCCGTTAATGGATTTAGATCGTGCGACGGTTATCATGTGGTAGGCGGACCTGCTGTTCCTCCCTCTGCGTTCAGGTAATAATAATATTCTCCTATTTTCTTGAGTTTCGGACCTTCCAGACAGAATCCTTCCGTCACCCAGTCATTTGGATATTGCCAGCCCTGATAAACTACTTCTTCGGTGCCGGGCACAATAGCGAGTCCATCGTCTGTCAGTCGTACCCTCTTTCCGGCACTCATGAACATCCACCGGCTGCCGTCTTCACTTACCACATGGCAAGGATCGATGTTACCGATTTTTAAATCTACCGGATCGCTCCAAGGCCCGTAAGGCGAGGTAGAGTATGTGACATAATTCTTGCGTCCTTTTGGAAAGGCTACGGTGAAATAGATATAGTATTTGTCTTTGTATTTGGTAATATCCGGTGCCCAGACTGAGCCTAGATAGGTATTGAGGGCATGACTGATGGGTTTCCAATGCACGAGGTCGCGCGAGTGGAAGACGGTTAGTCCCGGCTGGTAGTCGAAAGCCGAATGTGTCATGTAGTAGTCATCTCCCTCACGCATGATGGTGGGGTCGGGATAGTCTCCTCCCAAAATGGGATTGTGATAAACTTCTGCCTGTGAAAAGACCTTCCAAGGCAATATCAAAAACATAAGGTACAAAAGGGCGTGTTTTCTTTTCATGATCTATCAGTTTGGTATGGTACAAAATAAGTGTTTTTCTTTCATTTAAGTTGGCTGAGAGTTTCTCGTTTTATGGGATTAATTGTTTTAAATGGTGGAAATTTTGTTATTCGCCGATAGGTAGTGTTTCCACTCCTGTTTTTAATCGTTACCTTTGGCGCAATTATTAACAGATTAATCATTTTGATGCAATGAACTATTGTAAACTGATTAGTGTCGCATGTTGCTTTTGCTTAATAACCTTTATGGGTGTGCAGGCACAGAACCAAAGTGAGAACAATTCTAAATGTAAGCAAAACATGGAAAGAACAGGAAGTGAACCGTTTGTGTTCGGTAAAGATGCGCTTTGGGAAGACTTGGGTGGAGGTGTAAAACGCCAGATTCTGGGTTACGACGGACAGTTGATGATGGTAAAAGTGGTGTTTGAAAAAGACGCTGTAGGTGCTCCCCATCACCATTATCAAAGTCAATGTACGTATGTGGCCAAAGGCAAGTTTGAGTTTACCATTGATGGAGTGACGAAAGTGGTGTCCGAAGGAGACTGCCTTTTCAAGACTCCTGATAAGCCGCATGGATGTGTCTGTCTGGAAGCGGGTACCTTGATTGATACTTTCAGTCCCATGCGTCCTGACTTCCTGAAGAAATAAGGGCTGAATCGTGAAACGTACATTCTACATTGTACTTATAACTGCGGGTTTTCTTTTGAGTTCTTGCGTTTCCGGAGATTTTATCTCTTTGTCCGGGCTATCCTCGGATAACTTCCGGATGGTGGTGGACCAAAAGAAGACCCGTTTGTATAGATTGCAGAATGCCGCAAGCATTGAAGTCTGCATTACCAATTACGGTGCCCATCATGACTCCCGACAAAGATGGGCAGCAGCAGGATATCGTCTGCGGTTTCGACAATATCAGTGACTACCGCCGATATCGCCAGAACTTCGGTTCAGTCGTTGGGCGATATATCGGGCGGATATTGGGTGCCAGATTTGCAATAGACGGAACCGTCTATAATCTCCAAGCCGGTAGCGGTGGACATTGTTCGCACGGTGGCTACCCCGGCTTTGCCGACCGGGTGTGGACGGTGAAGAAAAGCAACCGCTGTTGCCTGCAATTGCTATATGCATCTCCCGATGGTGAAAACGGTTTTCCGGGTAATCTCACACTATCCGTCACCTACCGACTGACGGATGACAACGAACTGTCCATTCTTTATGAAGCCGAAACTGACAAGCCTACCGTGTTGAATCCCTCCAATCATTCGTTCTTCAATCTTAGTGGAAACCTCTCCCGTGATGTTCTTGATGAGGTGTTGTGGGTGGATGCCGACAGCATTGCCGAGTATGATGTGGACAAATGCGTGACGGGGCGTATGCTTTCTGTGAAGGGCACGCCTTTCGATTTTACCTCCACTTGGCGGATTGGCGACCGGATAGACGAACCTGACCGCCAACTGGCAGTGACCAAAGGTTACGACCACACCTGGAAAGTCAATTGGCAAAATAACGGACTGCATAAGGCAGCCTTGATTACGGATAAGGAAAGCGGGCGCGTCATGGAAGTGTATACCACCGAGCCTGGCATCCATCTTTACAC
>OODP01001813.1_pt1 | contig 11340 bp, 7 predicted proteins | sample 1671011 | NCBI WGS metagenome assembly OODP01 (sample SAMN06348113, study PRJEB24527) | human gut metagenome | biome: human gut; feature: ankylosing spondylitis patient; material: feces | host: Homo sapiens | place: China | collected 2015-10
TCAGGTCGGCAATGCCCGGGATATCCTGGATGGCACCTTTGATTTCATTACCCAAGGTAAACATACGGTTCAGATCGTCACCAAACAGTTTAATTGCGATGTTGGCTTTCGTACCGCTGAGCATAGCATCGATACGGTGGCTGATCGGTTGTCCGATCTCGATGTTTGCTCCGGTGATAGTACCCAGTTTTTCGCGTACGTCTGCCATCAGTTCGTTGCGCGAACGATCTTTCAGTTCAAACGGTGCCTCTATTTCCGAGACGTTGACTCCCAAAGCATGCTCGTCCAGTTCGGCACGTCCGGTTTTGCGGGCCACTGTCTGTATCTCGGGGATAGAGAGCAGAAGTTCCTCGGCACGGTGTCCCATCTTATCGCTCTCTTCGAGTGAGATGCCCGGCAGCGAACTGATGTTGATGGTGAATGAACCTTCATTGAATGGAGGGAGGAACGAGCGTCCCAACGTGAAGAAGAATCCCAGGGTAATGATGAACAGTCCGATGGTGCTTCCCAAGGTCAGGCGTTTATGAATTAACACCCAAGTCAGTGCTTTTTCGTATACCCCTTTCATCCAGCGGGCTACGAATGCTTCTTTCGGAAGCTTATCACCTTTTTCTTTGCCCAGCAGGTAGGAGCAAAGTACCGGGGTCAGGGTCAATGCTACTATCGTCGAGGCAAATAATGCTACGATGAAGGCAATGCCCAGCGGAACCAGCATGCGTCCTTCCATACCGGAAAGGAAAAAGAGAGGTACGAAACTGACCACAATGATCAGTGTAGAGTTCAGGATAGGCATACGGACCTCTTTGGAGGCGTTGAATACCACCTGGATGACCGAAAGACGTTCATTCTCCGGGAGGAGACGGTTTTCACGCAGGCGCTTGTATACGTTTTCTACATCGACAATGGCATCGTCTACCAGCGAACCAATGGCGATGGCCATACCTCCCAGACTCATGGTATTGATAGTCAGTCCCATGAAATGTAGAGTCAGGATGGATACCAGCAGTGAGAGCGGCAGGGTCACCAGCGAAATAATCGTGGTTCGCACGTTGGCAAGGAACAGGAATAAGACGATGACTACAAAGATACCGCCTTCAAAAAGGGACTTCTTTACATTGCTGATGGAACTGTCGATGAAACGGCTTTGACGGAAGATATCGGTAGATACCTTTACATCCGGTGGAAGATTCTTTCGGAGGTCTTGCAACGAAGCTTCCAGTTTGTCGGTCAGCTCCAGAGTACTGGTGGCGGGCTGTTTGGTGACGGTCATCAGTACGGCAGGTTTCCCTCTTTCCGAAGCCGTTCCCAGTTTGGGGGCTTTCGGTCCGATCCGGACATCAGCGATATCCTCCAGCAGTACAGGTACGCTGTCGATACTCTTTACTACCGCTTTACCCAGTTGTTCTATGTTTGCGGTGGAGAGTACACCACGCACAATGTATTCGTTACCATATTCATAAAGTACACCTCCGTTGGCATTCAGGTTCATGCCGCGGGTGACGGTCATCACCTCATTCATAGATACGCCATAATGACGCATACGTTCCGGATCGAGTTGAATCTGATATTCTTTTAACTCTCCTCCCAATACAGCTACCTGTGCTACACCTCCGGTAGAGAGCAGGCGCGGACGTATGGTCCAGTCGGCAATGGTACGCAGGTCGAGCATGGAGGTCGAGTCGGCGGTTAATCCGATAATCAGGACTTCGCCCAGAATGGAGGATTGGGGACCCAGTGTCGGTTTGCCTACATTTGAAGGCAGTTCTTCACCTACGATGGCCAGCTTTTCGCTTACAATCTGGCGGGCGAGGTATATATCGGTTCCCCAGTCGAATTCTACCCATACGACAGAGAATCCGTTCGTGGAAGATGAACGTACCCGGCGCACACCGGTGGCACCGTTTACGGCTGTTTCAACGGGGAAAGTCACGAGTTGTTCCACCTCTTCGGCTGCCATTCCGTTGGCTTCGGTCATGATGACCACCGTCGGTGCATTCAGGTCGGGGAACACGTCTACTTCGGTATGCATGGCGGTATAAGTTCCGCCAATCAGTAACAGTACCGAGGCTACAAGTACCAAGATACGGTTCTGAAGTGAGAAATGTATGATTTTATTTAGCATATTCTTTTTTCGTTAGTTGTTATGCACCACATCGAAACCGGGCTGTGGCGCCTTGTCGTTAGTGTTCGTGGCTGTGTGCAGGTATTGCGTTACTTGCCGAAGCCAGTTTCACCTGGTAGGCACCTTGGGTCACTACCCGGTCACCGGCCTTGATACCCGAAAGTACCTGTACGCTCTTGCCGTTGTCGGCTCCGAGGGTGACTTCCTGCTTTTTATACCCTTCTTCATCCAGTTGCAGGTATGCGAAGAAAAGCCCCTGTTCTTCGGTCAGCGCCGTGCGGGGAAGCGACAGTACGTTCTCCATGGGAGACGACAACAAATATACTTCAACGAACGAGCCCGGGATGATGTCTCCTTTATTATCAAATTCGAAAGTGACCGGTACATAGAACGAATTTTCTCCTGCCGATTTACCGAATGACAAAAGACGGCCGTTCAGTTCTTTTAGTTCGTATACCTTATTGTCATAAGGAGTTTTGAAATTGGCCGAACCGATGGTGCGCAGAGACGGATAGTATTTTTCCGAAACTTCGGCACGCAAGAAGAGGCGACGGTTTTGAGTGATGCTGACCAATGGCTGGCCGATGGTTACGTAATCACCTTCTTTCACCAGGATGTTTTTTACAAATCCTGAGATGGGAGAGGTTACGGCCTGTCCTCCTGCCGAATGATTCTTGGCAAGGGCCTCATAGCTGATCCGGGCATTTTCGTAATTCTGTTCGGCTTGTGCGAATTCCTTGTCGGATACGATTTTGTTCTTTACCAGCGCTTGCATACGTTCATATTCCTTTCTGGATATATCGTAAGCGATACGGGCGCGTTGTACGGGATCACCATCGGCAATGTTACTGGATGAAATGGTCACCAGTGCAGTACCTTTGCCTACACTCATGCCTTCGGTCACTTTACCGCGAAAGCTGACTACTCCTGCTACGGTGGCTACTGCTACGGATTCGTCACCTTGTGCGGCCAGTACTTGTCCGCTTGTTTTTATCACTTGTTCAAATACTTCCGGTTCTATAATACTTGTTTTCACTCCGGCTGCTTCTGCTTTGGCTTTCGGCAGAATGATTTCGTCACTGTGACCGGTAGCCGGTTCACTGCTCCGGCTGTGTTCGTCACCTTCGTGATCATGTCCTTCATGGTCTTCGCCTTCGTGTTCATGGTCGTGCCTTTCGTGTTCATGGTCGTGTGCTTCTGTTCCATGGTCGTGCCCTTCGTGGTTGCCACCCGATTTACTGTTGCAGGAACCCAGGATAAACAATCCGAGGATTCCCATAAAGATAAGTTTCTTCATGATGATATAAATTCTTTACTTTTAATGATTCGGAAAAGTGAGTTTCTGTAGGTTTCAAACCCAAAGACCTTTGGCTTAAAACCAAGGCGTCGTTGGTTTTAAAGGAACTTCCCGTTGGTTTTAAACCAACCGTCCGGATATTCCTAACCTTACGAAATGTGGCTTAGAAGCCTATACAACAGGGTATGGAGGGGCACGAAGGCCAAATGCACGGTTGACAGCCGTACCGTGGAGAGACTCCCGGTATGCGTAATAATTCTCGCTCCTGGGGCCTGAATAAATTCTCTATGATAAAGTCCGTAAATAAGATGGCAGTAAATAGGTAATGAGGATTATTGTCTGCCTGTACGGAAGGGGTTGGTGAGTTGAGGCGTGTCATACATCCGTCATTGCAGCACGAATCGTTGCCCGGATGATGATGTTTAGGACACTGGGGTTCCGGTGTCAAGTCGTTCTTCATGCAAATCACGCCATCGGCATGATGATGATGGGGGATAACAGGTACGACCAGCATGATCATGCTGATGAAAAGGAGAAAAGAGACTATGTACCGTTTATTCCTCATTCTTAATTTAGATTATTGCGAGGCAAAGATAGTCTATCATTGGATAAAAAACAAACAGTGTTACTTAAAAAACAAAAAGACAGATGCGTCGTACTTTTTACCACGGAGTATCACAGAGCCTTTTTTTGTTAATGATCAACGACTGAAAATCGCCTCCATGTTACTCTGTGTCCTCTGTGGTGAGTTTCGACATACCTGTCTTAAATGAAATGTCGGAAACGTTTGTTATTTTTTGCCTCCTTTGTCTTTGGTACATTTGCTGTCTTTGCATCCGGCTTTAGCCTTGCAATCAGCTTTGTGTTTACATCCGTCAGTTGTTTTCTTATCTGCTTCTTTCTTGCAACATGCTTTTTCTTCCTTTTTACAGCATGCTTTGCTGTCTTTTTTGTTACATTGCTCTTTCTTGACTTCTTTCTTTTTTACGTCCTGAGCTTGGGCAGTAGTAGTGCCTGCCATGCACATTGCTGCGACAAAAGCAGCACAGAAAACTAATTTTTTCATACGGTTTCTTTTTTAATTGATTAAATGGGTTTTGTACTTCTCTGTTTTACTTAACAGGTAAAAGTTGCCGTATGTTAGTTATCGAATATTAAATTTACGGGAATAAGATCCGGAGATATCATTTCTCCAATTCACGTAACGAATCCATTTTCTTTTTATCAAGGAATTCATAGATACCGCATAAATGTTCGGTCACCTTTTGGTTTCCGAATTCGTATACCTTGGTCACCAGTCCGTCCAGGAAGTCACGGTCGTGTGATACTACGATCAGTGTACCGTCGAAATCTTTCAATGCCTGTTTCAGGATATCTTTGGTTTTCAGGTCAAGGTGATTGGTAGGTTCGTCAAGAATCAGCAGATTCACAGGTTCCAGCAACAGTTTGATCATGGCCAGGCGGGTACGTTCACCTCCCGAGAGTACTTTTACTTTTTTCATCGACTCTTCCGGTCCGCCAAACATGAACGCTCCCAGCAGGTCGCGTATTTTATTACGTATTTCGCCTTTGGCTACATCATCGATTGTCTGGAATACAGTCAGGTTTTCATCCAGAAGCGATGCCTGATTCTGGGCAAAGTATCCTATCTGTACGTTGTGCCCTAAAGTCAGTGTTCCGTCATGCTCTATTTCGTTCATGATGCATTTCACCAGTGTCGATTTACCTTCACCGTTTTTGCCGACAAATGCCACCTTATCACCGCGTTCTACTGTCAGAGTGGCGTTGCGGAAGACAACTTTATCACCATAGCTCTTGCCTACACCATCCATAATGACGGGATAGTTGCCCGAACGGGGTGAAGGCGGGAACTTCAGACGCAATGCCGATGTGTCTTCTTCGTCCACTTCCAGTATTTCCAGTTTTTCGAGCATCTTTACCCGGCTTTGCACTTGGAGTGTTTTTGAATAGGTACCTTTGAAACGTTCGATGAAATCTTTGGTTTCAGCAATGAATTTCTGCTGTTCTTCGTAGGCTTTCTGTTGCTGTTCACGACGTTCTTTGCGTAATTCCAGATATTTGGAGTAGTTCACTTTGTAATCGTAAATGCGTCCCATAGTCACCTCGATGGTACGGGTAGTGATGTTATCTACGAATTTGCGGTCGTGACTGATGACGATTACTGCCTTTCCGTTATTGATCAGGAAGTCTTCCAACCATTGAATAGACTCGATGTCCAGGTGGTTGGTCGGTTCGTCCAATAAAAGCACATCCGGCTTTTGCAATAAAAGTTTAGCCAGCTCGATACGCATCCGCCATCCACCGCTGAAGTCACTGGTCTGGCGGTGGAAATCTTCGCGCATGAAGCCTAATCCGAGAAGTGCCTTTTCTACGTCCTCTTCGTAGTTGGTGGCGTCGATGGCATAAAACTTTTCGCTGAGGGTCGATACGTTCTCTATCAGTTCCATGTAGCTGTCGCTCTCATAGTCTGTGCGTGTCTCCAGCTCTTTGTTCATGCGTTCTATCTCAGCTTCCATTTCGTGCAGATGGGCAAAGGCCTGGGCAGTCTCCTCAAAAACCGTTCGCCCGTCTTCTGTCATCAAATGTTGGGGCAGATAGGCTATGACGCACTCTTTGGGAGCAGATATCCTGCCACGGGTAGGCTGACGTACGCCTGCCAGAATCTTGAGTAGGGTACTCTTACCTGCACCGTTCTTTCCCATAAGCGCGATGCGGTCTTTTTCGTTAATAACAAATGAAATATCGCTAAATAATGTGGTTCCGCCGAATTCCACGGCCAGTCCGTCTACTGAAATCATATCGCTTCTTTAAATTTTAGCCGCAAAGATAATCAAATCTATGATTTTTTTTTATACCTTGCGGGCTGAATCGAATAAGATGAAATAAAAAGCAAACCTATTATATAAAATGGATATTGAAGAAATTAAAGATTTTCGTCCCCTTATTCTTGTGGCCGAAGATGATGATAGCAATTTCAAATTGATTAAAGCTATTATCGGTAAGAAATGTGACATTCTGTGGGCGAAGAACGGTGAAGAAATGTTGAACTTATACCGTGAACACACTCAAGATGCACATGCTATCCTTATGGATATTAAAATGCCGATTATGAACGGATTGGAAGCAACCCGGATTATTCGTGAAGAAGGAGCTTCCCTCCCTATTATTATGCAGACTGCTTATGCTTTTAGCTCAGACCGGGAGAATGCCATGCAAGCCGGTGCATCCGAAGTATTGGTGAAGCCCATTACGGTAAGTGCACTTCGAGGTTGTTTAAGCAGCTATTTTCCGGAGATCAAGTGGTGAGGTGACGTTGATTAAAATAGATGTCAAAACTCATATTCACCACAGATTACAGGGATTTACACAAAAACGATTTTTAATCTGCTGGTAACCCATAATATTTATCTGTGTAAATCCCTGTAATCTGTGGTGAGTTATGAAATACCTTCCTATTTTAAAGGGGATTATTAAATATCTGTTTCTATCTGGAATTTACGGCTTACTTTCATCAGGTTGATCGTATAAGTTACTACGTTTTGTGCTTCCTGGATCATGGTCAGATAAACCATACTTACTTTAATACTTCCGGTCTGGCTCTGGATACGCTGTAGTTCCTGGCGTTTCAGGTGTGATAGCTGTGAGTTCAGATCATTGGCCCGGTGCAGGTCTTCTTCAAGATTGCTGTAATTGTTGCCTTCCAGTTTTTGGCGGCATTGCTGGATCAGATAGGTGATATCTTCGGCTACATCTCCAAATTCACCTTTTTGGATAGCATCCAGCGGATTGAAATTGTTGTCAATGTGTTCCAGACAGGGTTCGCACAGGCGGCTGATACTGTATACCAGTTCACTTGCAAAGTCATTTCCCTGATAATAATAAAGTCCTTTTTCAAGTACGGTGTGATTATCCAATTTGCACATTGCTACGGTTCCGGTGCGCTTCATCTGCTTGATCAGTTGTTTTTCAAACTTGGTAGATCCCATTGCCCGGCGCAATCCGCGGAGGTTTTCGTGCAAGAATGAAGTCACGGTGAGCTCAAAGTTCTGTTCTGCATATTCCAGCACTTTACTCAACTCTTCGCGTGTATGCTTACGCATTAGCTCTAAAGCTTCGTGGCTGCTTGTGGCTTGCATCAATTGCTTCAAAGTTTCGTTTCCTTTCTCTTTCTCTTTTTTCTTTTTGTACATCAACTGGCTGCGGATCAGAGTGAATGCTGCCAGACCGATCAGGGCTATGATAGCTATGCTTCCTCCGAAGTGGATGACCATGGCAACAAAGAAACAGATGGTGAAGGCAGCTCCGGCAGTGATGAACCATCCGCCGATGACACTTAGTACACCGGTGATACGGTAAACGGCTGAATCACGTCCCCAGGCACGGTCGGCAAGTGAGGTACCCATAGCCACCATGAAAGTGACGTAGGTTGTAGAAAGAGGAAGTTTTAACGAAGTACCCACGGCGATCAACAGACCTGCCAATACCAGATTGACAGAAGCGCGAACCAAGTCGAATGCCGCACCGTCGGCAATGATGGCTTCGTCTTTACGGAAGCGGGTATCTATCCAGCGTTTGGCACTCGGCGGAGTAATGCGGGAAATACCGTTGGCCAGTGTGAGGCTGAAACGCACCAGTGTTCGGGCTATCGGTGTGCTTCCGAAGTTTTCTTCACCTTCATCCTGACGGGAGAGGTCTACCGAGGTCTTGATGACGGCGTGCGCCTTTTTGGAGGTGCAGAGGGCGTAGACCATGATGGCGCCGGCACCGATAAGGAAGTACCACGGTGTCTTGGCGGGGCCTAGCAGCGAGGTCATCAGGAAGCTGTCCGGACTTGCTCCGGCTCCGTTGGTGGTGTAGTCTATGAAGGAGGAGTAGCCTGCGAGGGGGACTCCGATGAAGTTGACGAGGTCGTTGCCGGCGAAGGCGAGGGCGAGAGCAAAGGTGCCCATCAGCACCACTACTTTGAAAACGTTGACTTTGAGCCAGTGCAGCACTTGCATCAGTGCCGTGAAGAAGACGAAGAAGCTGGCGATGAGCAGCAGCGTGTTGTCCTGTATCCACTGTTTGTTTTCGGGGGTCATGAAGGAGCTGTCTTTCAACCCTTTGATCAGCATGAAGTAGATGATGGAGGTGGCGGCGATCCCACCGAAAAGGCCGATGCTGTATTTGATGTTTTTCGTGTAATTGAACGTGAAAACGATGCGGGCGAGCCACTGTACTAACATACCGAAGAAGAAGGCGATGGCTACGGACACGAAAATGGCCATGATCACGGAAAGTGCTTTGTCGGTGTTGATCAGATCGCCCAACGCAAGGGTGGCGTCATTGTTTACTTTGATCAGGGAGAGGGCGAAAGTTCCTCCGAGCAGCTCGAAGACCAGTGAGACGGTCGTGGAGGTGGGCATGCCCATAGAGTTGAAGACGTCCAGAAGGACTACGTCGGTCAGCATGACGGCGAGCAGTATACACATGATTTCGGCAAAGTAGAAATGCTCGGGCTGATAGATTCCGTGACGGGCTATATCCATCATGCCATTGGACAGGGATGCGCCAATGAAAATACCGATCCCGGCTATGAAAAGAATGGTTTTGAACGAAGCGGCCTTGGCGCCTACCGCCGAATTCAGAAAGTTGACTGCATCATTACTGACTCCGACGATGAGATCGAACACGGCCAGCACGAACAGGAAAATGATAATGCATAAGTAAATTGTCTCCATAAAGAAAGTTGTGTATGTTTATTTATGGAGGCAAAGAACGGAGTTTAACGTTGCGGAAAAATGTCATACGTGTTACATTTCTGTTACAATGTCTTTTTTGAGCCATTCATAAAAATCGTATTGGGCACGGACAGCAGGGGTGCCGGACGCTCTTTTTTTGAATACGTTTTGCAGTTTGTCGTCTACCCAACAGGCTTTTTGGTTGTCAGCGAGCTGGATATGGAGCATTTCGATCAGACTGGCGCGCAGGTCGGGGTCGAGGATGGGGGTGACGGCTTCGATACGGCGGTAGAGGTTGCGGCGCATCCAGTCGGGCGAGCCCATGTATACTTTGGGGTGCCCTTCGTTGCCGAAATACCAGATGCGGGCGTGCTCCAGAAAACTGTCGACAATGCGGGTGACACGGATGTTACGGCTGTATGACTGCTCCGGTATGAGGCAGCAGATGCCGCGGACGATGAGGTCGATCTGCACGCCGTGTTCGGAGGCCTCGTAGAGTCGGTCGATCATTGCGGGGTCTTGGAGGGCGTTCATTTTGAGGATGATACGTCCGCCTTTGCCTTGGTCGGCAAGGGATATTTCACGGTCGATGAGGCGGTTCAGTTCCGGTATGAGGTTGAAGCGGGCGACGAGGAGAGTGGTGAATTTCGGATCTTCCTTGCCTTGCAGGGTGCGGAAGAGGTTGTAAAGGTCGTTCACTATTTCCTTGCGGCAGGTGAAAAGTCCACAGTCGGCGTATAGGGTGGCGGTCTTTTCGTTGAAGTTGCCCGTGCTGATGTAGGCGTAGCTGGGGATTTTCTCTCCATTCAGTCCGCGGCGACGGACGAGGGCCACTTTGGCGTGTACTTTTAGTCCGGGGATGCTGTAAATGATTTTGATGCCGGCGGCTTGCATCATTTCGGCGGTGGCGAGGTTGTTCTCTTCGTCGAAACGGGCTTTGAGCTCGACAAATACGGTGACTTTCTTGCCGTTCTGCGCGGCGGCTATCAAGGTGTTGATGACGGCCGAGTTTTCGGCTACACGGTATTGGGTGACCATGATTTCGCGCGTCTCCGGATTGTGCACTGCTTCGTAGAGGAAGTGGGTGAAGTGCTCGAAGGAGTGGTACGGGTAATACAGCAGCAGATCCTTTTGGGCGACGTAGTTGAAGATCGATTCTTTTTCGTCGAGGATGTTCAGCTTCATCGGTTGCGGCTTTTCGATGCGGCGTAGAGACTTGTTCGGGTTGGGCAGGTGGCGCAGGTCTTCGAGGTTCAGGTGCTTGTCGCCGGGGACGAGTTCGTCACGGTGGATGCGGAAGGCGTCGACCAGAAAGTCGAGGAAGTCTTGCGGCATGGCACGGTCGTAGACAAAGCGGCAGACGTCGCCTATCTTGCGTTTTTTTACCTTCTTTTTCAGTTGAGCTACGAGGTCGGCGCTGCTGGCGGTGTCGTCTATCAGAATGTCGGCGTCACGGGATATTTTGATGCAGTAGCTCGAATCGACGTCGTAGCCGGGGAAAATAAGGTTGAGGTTCGCTTTGATGATGTCCTCGGTGAACATGATGTAATAGTTGTTTCCACGGGGCGGAAGTTCGATGAAACGGGGCACTTTGGCGTACGGCTGTTTCATGACGAAGTAGAAAGGCTGTCGGTTGGCGGGGTTTCCGTTTTCCTTCGGATAGAGGCGGATGGCGAGGTAGAGCCGGTTGTCTCGCAGAAAAGAGACGATTTTGTCTTTCGATACGGGCACGGGTTGCAGGTAGGGGAAGATTTCTTCCCGGAAAAAGTCCTTGATAAACTGCTGGTGAAACGGTTCCACGTGTCTGTCCTGGTAGAAGATGATGTGGTTTTTGCGCAGGGCGGGCAGTATCTTTTCTTCGTAAATGCGTACACGGTCGTCCAGCTGGCGGTTTACTTCGTGGTTGATTTCTTCCACGAGTTCGCGGGCGGATTGTACGGTTTCTTCATCGCTCTCCGTTGCGCCGGATGCCACGGCCTTGTGGTCCGCCACCCGGATTTTGTAAAACTCTTCCAGATTGGAAGAGTAGATGGAGATGAAATTGATGCGCTCGTATAGCGGCAGGTGCTCATCCAGCGCTTCGAGCAACACCCGATAGTTGAATGAGAGCCAGCTGATATCACGTTTGAAATAATTATATTTGCTTTCCATGTGCTTTAAGATTTTTCCAAATATAGTAT
>OODP01001822.1_pt1 | contig 11252 bp, 10 predicted proteins | sample 1671011 | NCBI WGS metagenome assembly OODP01 (sample SAMN06348113, study PRJEB24527) | human gut metagenome | biome: human gut; feature: ankylosing spondylitis patient; material: feces | host: Homo sapiens | place: China | collected 2015-10
TCAAACGCTCTTCGATTCCAAGAAGCTGCCCCTTTTTTAACTGATAATTTAAAAACGAGGTTTCTGCATAATTCAGCTCAGCCTTCTCCTGTCCCATCCGCCGGCTGAGGCCGCCGGCTAAAACTACCATAGAAAGACTCCTTCTTGCGAAACAAAAATCAAGAATTTTATCTGCAATTTTTTCCAGATCATTGAGCGAAAGGACTGGAACTGCTGATGGATTTTTTTCAGAGTCAAAATACGCGAAAGAGAAATCCGTCAGGATACCTAAAAGTCCCTCCTGGCAGCACGACAGTTCTTGAGAAATTCCCTGGCGGACGATTTCAAGCTTGGGACAGGGAGTGCTTTTGAGTCCCTCTGCAAGAATCAAATCCGCCTCTGGAAACAGCTCTCCTATCTGCTCGTAGGACATTTTCTTTTTCCGGATAACCATATATTTTGAGTCAGAAAAAATTGCCGTACCCACAGCTCCAGCTTTCCAGAAGGAGTGGGAGTCTGTTCCGGGCACATCCGGCTCAAAATCGTGACCGTCATGCTTGACTGCTGCGACCTTCAGTCCCTGATTTTGAAGAAGCGGAATCAGCTTCTGGATCAGGATGGTCTTTCCGGAATTCTTCACTCCGCAGACAGCCAGAATCAAAGGTTTCTTTTTCATGGATATACTCCCTAATCCTCTGGCTTTGGAGCAATGGTTTCCGATACCGACGGCTGATTGGTTTCAGAGGTTTCGGCCATTTCCGGCGCAGAGGTCTTCTCCTCTGCCGTCGTCTCTCTGGATGATTCTTCTTCCTGAGAGGCCTCCGCTTTGGCGGCTGAGCTGCTTTCTGAAAGTGAGCTGTTTTCCTTTTTGCGCTCTGCGTCACCTTTGCTTTCCTCTGGAACAAGCTCCATGCCGGAGCCGGGAATGTAATCATCCGGCATACCGTCTATTGCCGCTGCGCTTGTTGTCTCCGCCATTTGGGTTTCCTCCGGCTTTAATACCGCTCCGCTGGTATTTCTTCGAATCACAGGAGCATGTCCCTTGTAGGTTTTGGAGTGATCCTCCGTCCGCTCGATTTCTTTTCCATTCTGATAGACCACTTTATAAGTAACCCACCGGCTTCCCTTTGTTCCGGCGCTTTTTACAATCTCCTGTCCCGGCTCCAGCGTTGGATCCTCCTCATATACGGGTGGCAAAAGCTCCATCTCTTCTACTTTTTTCGAATCCAGATCCCAGGTAATTCCCTCTTCCAAAACAGGAAGTCCGTAAATCGAAACAGAAGCCTTTTGATTGGAATAGCTGGCACGGATTCCAATCGGTCCTTTGGAAGTATTGACAAAGCGAAAATCCGGTTCCTCCCAGCTGATCGTTGCGTCCTGCCCTGGAGTCACATAGTTCGGCTCAAAGGTATGGGAACGGCGAAAGGTGATTTTCATACCGGACTGGAAAACCACTTTATAAAGAGTACTGGAAATCTGGCATACCCCGCCGCCCACCTCCTGAACCACTGCACCGCTGTTATAAGCGGCGGCAGCCTGATAGCCCTTTTCCTCTGTACGCTGCCCAATTACCTGATTAAAGGAAAACTCTTCTCCTGGCTGAAGAATCGTACCATTAAGCGCCTGAGCAGCCAGACGGACATTGGTGTTGCGCTTTGCATTGCTGGTGGTTTCTGTTGTAAAGGAAGCCAGTGTTTTGTACTTTTCTTTTGCTTCTGCTTTCGTTACTTCAGCAGGAACCTGGGAGGTTTCAGCCGGAATGACAGCATCATAATCACGATTTTTCACAGCTTCCAGAATGTCTTCTGACAGCTTTTCCTGGTTGACTGCTGTTCCCGGAAGGCTTTCTCCAAATACAAAGCTTCCTGTTTGAATATCAAAGCTTTCAGGCCCGCTGTTTTTCGGTGCAGTATCCCACAGGTCTGCGCAGGCTGAGGCCTCTTTTGCCGCCAGTTCTTCCAGATTTTCCATATCAACCGTATATTCTCCCGGCTCTTCCTGGGTACAAATGGTATCCAGCAGCTTTTCAGCCTGAATCTGATAAAGATTGGAAACGGGATAGGTTTTCTCTCCCAGTGTTACTGACATACTCCAGGGGGTATGATTCAGAATGGTTTCCAGTGCCTTCTGACGATTCATACCCTTTACGGAAATACCATCTACTACGGTTTTTTCTTCAATGACAATATTTTCTGCGGCGATCTCTGTTTCTATGGACTGCTTTTTCCCCTGACTGCGCATATGCACGATGGCTGCTGTTCCGGTGCCCAAAAGCAGCAGAGCGGCTGCGCCCCAGCAAAGGAGAATCCGTTTTCTTCGTTTCCGTTCCCGTTCAAGCCGTTTCAGCCGGGCATAGGGATCTCTGGACGAATACGGACGTTCTGAATGCTTCATATCCTGTTTCCTCTCTTTCCATGCTGATTTTTTGCAGAAAAGGGACATGTCCGCAACACAGACATGTCCTATTATGAAAGTCAGCAATCATTCATATATGTATGATACGAATTATATAAAAGGAACCTTTTTCTGTCAATATAGAATCCCAAAAGTAAACCATCTAAAGCCAGTGAAATTGCTGCAGTCCGATTTCAGAGGCTAGAGTAAATGACGTATCGGAATAATAATTACCCGCAGTACGCTGTAAATCAGCTTTTTCTGCCACTCCTGAGGAGGAATCTGGTACTGAGAGCCGTCCTGCAGAGCACCGTCCGGGTGCATATGGCGGCAGCTTTCCTTCATCTGTCCAATTTGCTTACGAAGCTGGGCATTGATTTCGGGACTGTCAATCACCAGCATCAGTTCCGTATCCAGATAAACGCTTCTCATATCGAAATTGCAGGAACCTACAATACTGATTCTATCATCTGCTAGGACAGTTTTTGTATGCTGGGCCTGTTTCCCCAGATACTCATAAATATGAACGCCTGCATCACGAATTTTCTTTTTCTGGTTCAGATAATCGGTACATCCAAAGGGATTGGTTCCATTTTCCACAGCATTAATCAGGATTTCTGTGGAGACTCCTGAATCAGTTACAGCTTTCAGATCCTGATACATTTTTTTACTGGAGATAATATAGGGAGTCTGTACCTGGACATCTGATGCCTGCTTCATCTCCTCAATCATTCTGTCCCAAATCCAGGGCTCCTTGTTTTTGGGCTCTATGGAATTGGTACACAGCTCAATTCTGTTTGTCTCTGTGGTTTCCAGCTCCCAGTCTGTAGGTGTGAAGGCTTCCGGATACCTCTGCTTTAACTGCTGGTAGTGAGCCTCCAGATTGCCTCCTTTTCCCTTCTTCCTGAAAATCCTGCTGTCTGGAAGGTTCCATATGCGCTCAAAATAATTCTGCAGCTGGCATAAGGACTCTCCTTTTCCGGGAACTGTTTCATAAACAAGAATATCCCGGTCCTCGTTGTAAAATTCCTCGTAGCATCCAAGAAAACGGTTGTCTGTATTTCTTCCGCCCAATATGTAGCCCCAGTTATCAGCAATCAGATATTTGTCGTGCATCCGATAATTGATTTTCCATGGAGTCAAAAAATTGATGGGATTATAAAAACGTGCCTCTACATTTTCATGAGAGGCCAACTGACGGAAATTGTCGCTGCCGGATAAAAACAGACCGGCATTGATGCCATCTACCAGAATCTGCACCTTCACGCCCCGGTTGGCTGCATTCCAGAGAGCAGCCATCATATCCTGGCCTCCGCTTTCATCCCGGAAATCAAAGGTAGTCAGCACAAGGCTTTCCTGGGCCTCTTCTACCAGGCGCAGCCGCCATAAAAGGGCATCCAGGTTCGTATCTACACTGCGTGCTCTTTCCTTTGCAAAGCCTTCCTCATCGGTTTTGACTGTATGAAAGGCTTCTCTTGCCGCCGCATCCGTTGTTTTGTGAAACAGCGGAGGAACCAGCAGACATACAGCCAGATAAATCAGGTAGAAAAAAACAGCCAGTCCCACATACTTGATGATCCGTTTTACCATTTACATGCCATCTCCGTTTCCTTTGTATTCGATTTCCGGAATCTGATTTCCGGCATTTAAATTACTTCTATTGTAACATAGAAACCTTCTGTTTATCAGATCTGGAAATGATAATATTCTAAATGAAAAATGAAATTTTTCTAATCATACATCTCAAACGTACAATTCCAGGCGCATAGAAAAACAGACCTGCCGGAAAGCAGGCCTGTTCGCTGAAATGTTTTTATTATTTAATTACAATTGCCTGAGACAGATGACGGGGAGTATCTGCATTCAGTCCCTTCTTTTCTGCCAGATAATATCCCATGGTCTGACCGATGAAGCCGATCATAGCTGCATTCTGCAGACTGTCGTAGCCGTAAGGCATATCCAGAGTATAGTCAACATCCTTGAAGTTCTCAGAAGCGTTATTGCCGATAGCCAGAATGGTTGCGCCGTATTCCTTCATCTGGGTCATCAGCTTTACATCTCCATCAACGGTTTCTTCGTTGCTGAGAAGAATGATCATGGTATTTTCGTCTACCAGGCTCATCGGTCCGTGACGATACTCCAGGCTGTAATATGCTTCAGAATTGCTCAGGCTCATTTCTTTCATCTTGTTCATGCACTCGTTGGCAATTCCGTAGTTGATGCCCTGTCCCAGAGTAATAAAGAGATTCAGCTCCGGATGCTCTGCAACAATTTTCTTTGCCATCTCATCGCTGAGCTTTAAGAACTCCTCAGACTGAGCAGCGTAGTCTGCCATAGCCTCGATTTTTTCTTTCTTTCCGCCTGCATAGAAGGCCAGAACTACAGACAGATAAATCATGCTGGTGAAGGAACGGGTCATAATTACGCTGTCTTCTGCAGTTTCCGGAGAAAGAATCATATAATCGTTGTACTTGGAGCTGTCAGCATCGCAGGTGATTGCCAGAGATTTTACGCCTGGGAAGCTGCGTACCTTATCAATAGCCATACGTACTTCGGTTGTATAGCTCTTACGGGTAATCGGAAGAACCAGGACCTTTTTGCCGTTTCCTACATAAGTCTCCGGGAAGTAGTACAGCTCAGAGCAGCACATTCCCTTAGCCGGGATCTTGGTGCAGGATGCAAATGCGTGAGCAGCAGCCTGTGCCAGATACAGGGAGGTTCCGCAGCCGGTAAAGATCAGCTCGTCATACTCCTCTGCAAATACCTGATCCAGAACCTTGTAAATATCTCCCAGGGTATTGTTGATTGCCTGGAAGGACTGGGGCTGTCCGTAAATTTCTTTGTAGGTAAGTTCGCTGTTTTTCATAGTCTTTCATTTCCTTTCTTTTTGTTTTGTATTCTGAATGATAATGTTGAAATTGTAACGGTTCAGGACGGGGATCTTCTTGTCTGGATTTTCCAACCAGTTCTCCCGCCGTCCTGAGTTGTTACCCGAAATTATTTTACACGTCCCTCAGAGCCGGCCAGACGGATGATCTTTCTTACATCCTCCTGCAGCTTCTCATTGGCAAACTGAGACAGCTTCCAGGAATGACCCTGATGATTCATGGTCTTTAAGCCCTCTTCATAATGCTCTACATATTTGTAGCGGATTTCTGTACCGAAGTTGATCTTGGCAACGCCCAGCTTAATGGCATCCTTAATGATCTCTTCTTTCATTCCGGTGCAGCCGTGAAGAACCAGCGGAATATCTGTGAATTTACGCACAGCCTCCAGAACCTCCAGATGAATATCCGGCTCGCCCTTGTAGTAGCCATGTGCATTTCCAATTCCAATTGCAAGAGAATCCGGCTGACAGAGGCTTAAGAACCGGCGAACCTCCTCCGGATCCACAATATTTTTATTTTCCATTACGGTTCCCATGTTATCCAGACGAAGCAGCTCTCCGATCTCTGCCTCAACCGGTACGTCGAAACATTTTGCAACCTTTAAAACCTCATTTGTCATTGCAGCATTTTCTTCAACCGGCTTCGTGGAACCGTCAATCATTAAGGAAGTGAAGCCCAGCTTTAATGCTTCCATGCAGATATCAAAGCCGTCGCCGTGATCCAGGTGAATTGCCACAGGAACGGATACCTTAGATGCGCACCACTTGCAGACATTTACAAACCAGTCATGTCCGGAATATGCGCCTGTGCTCACATAATGAGCCAGCATAATCGGGGATCCCAGATCCTCAGCCGCCTTGCAGACTGCCCAGATAATGTCATAGTTTCCGCCCTGGGTGTTGATGGCGGGTACTGCATAGCCATTTGCCGCTGCCTGCTGAAGCATTTCCTTACTTGTTGTAAGCATAATCATTTCCTCCATACATTATAATATAGTTTTTTGTGAAACCTTTATTTTTACACAGATATATCTGTGCAAAGAATCATTATCTCATATACACTCGTATGTATATAGACCAAAAGGGAATGAGCAATGGTTTGCTCATAAGGTACTTTCCCTTTCAATCAATACTGTATCAAAATCAACATTCTCCGGCTGCTGTCCGTTCATCATCTGGGACAGCATATCAATCGCCGTTTTTGCAATCTCCCTCTGCTGAAATCCCAGGGTAGAAAGCTTGGGCGAACAAAGCCGGCTAATGCTGGAATCATCAAAACCGATGATGCGGATATCCTCCGGAACCCGAAGTCCTACCTGCTGAGCTGTAGTCATGGCAATGCAGGCCAGGGTATCATTCCGTCCGAAAATGCCATCTGCTGCCTTTCCCTTTCGAAAACGCTCCCTCAGCTCCTCTTCCAGCTCTTCCTGACTTCGGCAGCCGCAGACAATATTGTCCGGTCCTACCGAAAAGCCACTTTCCTTCATCTCGTCTACAAAGCCGCTGAACCGCATATCGTCTGCCGGACTTACATGGCCTCTGGCGCTGATTCTGTCTACATAAACAATATTTCTGCAGCCCTTTTCCATAAGATGGCGTACTGCCTTTCTGGCTCCTGTATACAGCCCTGTTTCCATAAGAGCTGCATGCTCCATGGGTTTTAAATGCAGCCGTCTGCGGAATACAACTACAGGAATTCCAGCCTGGGAAAGCTGGCTTACATACTCCTCCGGAAAGCTGGCAGAGCTGACAATAATGCCGTCATACTGCCTGCTGATCACCTGGGAGACAAACTCCGGCGTATTCCTGTTGGCACACAGAGAAATCAGATATCCAGCTTCATAGGCATACTGATCCATAGCGCTGACAATGCTGCTGAAGTACTCATTGGTAATGTGATCGGCAATAAACAGAATCTGATTGCTCTTCTTTCCCTTCAGCGCCCGGGCCATATTGTTGGGCCGATAGTTGAGAGCACGGATAGCCTCTTCAACTCTTTGCCGCTTTTCCTTCGCCACGTATCGGTTGTTATTGACAACATAGGATACGATGGTTTCGCTGACACCGGCTGCTTTGGCCACATCAGCTCTTGTCACCCGCTCTCTGGAAGTTTCCATAAGCTTCATCCTCTTTCTCGATGTACACTCGTGTGTACTTGTTAAAGAATACAATAGAAATGAATGGTTGTCAAGGGTATTTCGTGAAAAACTAAAAAGATTTTTCCTGAATTTCTCTTTCTCCAGATCTGTCCTCCGGATGGACATGAATCATAATATCTTTCATGGACGGAAAGTCTTTTATCACCTGATTATGAACGTTTTCCGCAATGGCATGAGCCTCTCTCAGAGATTTGTCTCCGTCCACCCGGATTTCCAGATCTGCATAAACCCGGTTTCCGAACATTCTGGTGTGAAGCATATCAATTCCAAGAACCTCCTGCTGCATAAGAATAAAATCCGAGAGTTTTTTCTCATAAAAATCTCCGCAGGAGGTATCCAGCATTTTTTTAACGGAATCCTTTAAAACATCAAAGGCAACCTTTAAAATAAACAGGCAGATCACCACGCTGGCCACAGCATCCAGAACAGGAAATCCCAGCATGGCGCCTCCAATTCCCAAAAGAGAGCCTACAGAAGAAAGGGCATCGGACCGGTGATGCCATGCATCTGCAAGAAAAGCCGCAGAGTTTAACAATCTTGCATAGTAGCGGGTGTACCAGAACATAGCCTCCTTTGAAAAAATAGAAATCACTGCTGCCCAGAGGGCAATCGGTCCCGGAATTATGGCAGCTTCCGATGTTGCCATCATGATATGTTTGAGTCCTTCTGTTCCAATTCCAAGTCCGGTCAGCATCAGAACCATGCCAAGAATCAGAGCAGCCATACACTCCATCCGCTCGTGGCCGTAGGGGTGCTCCTTATCAGCATTTTTTTTGGCAAGCCGCACACCGAAACAGGCAACAACTGTGGTAAATACGTCTGAGGCTGAATGAATCGCATCGGAAACCATGGCTCCGGAGTGGCCACAGATTCCAGCCGCCAATTTAAAACTGCTTAAAATAATATTTCCAATAATTCCTACCAGAGAAAGTTTTCGAATTACATAGGCTTCCTCTGACATATGAGACAGGTTTTTTCTCACGGACAGAACCTCCGCTATTCCAAAGATACTGCTTTACTTTCAGAATATTCCTGAAAGAAGAAATGTTGCTGATACAGAGAATAAAAAAGAAGCTCGCAAGCGAGCTTCTCCTGCGGCGGGTCGTTTCATCAGCCCAATTCTCTTGCAACCCATGGCGATCCTCGCGGAGCGTTTTTATGTCATAGGATGCACTTTCCTATGACGATTAGGGTGTCAAAAGGATAATTTTAATAAAAATATGCTTTCCCTCAATAAAGTGCATGGGCATGTAGGGTGAAAATAGATATTTTTTTGCTGTATTTCTCCCACTTGCTGTTTTAATAAGCACAGTTTTTTGGGATTCATACTTTTCTCATGTGTCATTCCTTTTTAAAATGACCTTTTGACACCCTAATCCTATGACATAAAAAACAGACTCTCAAAATCTTAGATTTCCAAAGCCTGTTCATCCTGCGCAGGAAAAATCTTAGCCCTATTTCATTATAGCCCAAATTTTCTGAAATTAACAGAAAATAGGAATGCATATATTCACATTCTGATGCAAAACATATCAATATCGAGAACCTTCTGCTGAATTTAGAATAAAATCCTAAAGCCTGTCCAGAATTTCTTTTCTCTTGGAATCATATTCCTTTTGAGTAATTAAGCCTTGGTGATATAGGGATTCTAATTTTATAAGCTTGTCTTCGATATTTTCCTGGGATGGCTCTGCAGATGTTTCACTATCTTCTTCAACCACAATTTCATGTGTTGCCATCCCTTTTTCTGTAAATGCATTTTTATAGTGAAAAAACACACCGAAGCCAGCCATAACAGTCCATAAAATCCCAAAAAGTCCAAACATCGGAATCACAATTGTAATTCCTAATATTACAAACAAAATTCCAACAACAAATCCTAACAGGGACTGTGTCTTTCCAGGTTTTACTTTTATATTTCTGTTTTTCATAAAAGAACCTCCTCGTATAATTTTTTAAGTCTATCCCATCTCAAAATTTACTATTTGAATAAGTCCATAATCCACCTTACGCGTCCTCCCATATGGAATAAACGAAAACCGAAGAGCCGTATTGGTGCGACCTTTTTTGGGAACAAAATTTCTTTTATTTTTTTAGTCCTTTCGATTCTCATCTTATACCTCCAATTCAAATTGAGTAAACAGCCAGTCGATGATAATATGGTAATAATATTTTACCATAAAACGCGAAAAAACGCCAGAAACCTATCGGTTTCCAGCGTTTTTTCTCTATGTGTATCTTCCTGCATCGCGGGCAGAAAGCATCCCTCATATTCGCTTGGTCAGTTCAGAATTACTTACCCATCTGAGCAGCAACCTCAGCTGCGAAGTCCTCGTTCTTCTTCTCCATACCTTCACCGGTCTCGAAACGAACGAATTTCTTAACAGCAACCTTAGCGCCGTTTGCTTTAGCAACCTCAGCAACATACTGAGCAACGGACTGCTTGCCGTCCTCTGCCTTTACATAAACCTGATCCAGCAGGCAGATTTCCTTCATCTCTTTGTTGATACGACCCTGAATCATGCCCTGAATAACCTTCTCCGGCTTGGAAGCTTCCTTCGGATCGTTCTGGATCTGAGCCATAAGGATGGATTTCTCATGCTCGATGTAATCTGCGCTTACTTCGTTGCGGTTTGTGTACTTCGGGTTAAGAGCTGCAACCTGCATACAAACGTTCTTTGCCATCTCTTTTACAGCGTCGTTTACAACATCTGTCTGAACGTCAAGAAGAACACCGATTCTGCCGCCTGCATGAATATAGGAAGAAACGAAACCGTTCTCCTCTGTAACCTGTTTGAAACGACGGATGCTCATGTTCTCACCGATGATGGAGATTTCAGAAGAAAGAGCTTCCTTAACAGTAAGGCTCTCATCTGCTGTCCACTTTTCGTCCATAAATGCATCCATATCTGTCGCTGTTGTTGTAAGAGCCTGAGCTGCTACCTGAGCAACGTATGCCTGGAACTTAGCGTTCTTAGCAACGAAGTCTGTCTCAGAGTTAACCTCAACGATAACAGCTTTCTTCTCGTCTGCTGCCATAGCTGTGTCAACGATACCCTCAGCTGCGATACGTCCAGCTTTCTTCTCAGCGCCTGCAAGTCCTTTTTCTCTTAAGAACTCAACTGCTTTGTCCATGTCGCCGTCTGTAGCAGAAAGGGCTTTCTTACAGTCCATCATACCAGCGCCTGTCATTTCTCTTAAATCTTTTACCATTTTAGCTGTAACTGCTGCCATGTTTCATTTCCTCCGAATCATATTAAAGAATCAAAACGTGTCTTTTCGGAAGAAGGTGCTGCCACTGACAGCACCTCCTTGGATTCCTTATAACAACTTAAGCCTCTGCGTTCTCCTCAGCTGCTTCTGCTTCCTCAGCCTCGCCCTGTTTAGCCTCGATGACAGCGTCTGCCATCTTGGAAACGATAAGCTTAACGGCTCTGATAGCGGGTCATCCTGGCCTTGATGGACATGTTGTTGACATCCTGGTTATATTTCCCGATGTTGTTCATTGCCTTCTCAACGAAGTCCTTCAATTCTCCCAGTTCCGCTTTATCGAGCCGTTTCTGGGCTTCTGAATACGTCAGCCCATTCTCCTTCGCATATCGCCAGTAAAAGCTCTCCACGGTCTTCTGAATCTCCCGTTTCGCCTGATTAAATGCTTTCTCCAGTCGCATGAAATACTGATTTACCTGCATCTCTCCGGCCTTGTATGCTTCTTCCTGGCGTTTCTCCCAGTAGGACATCACGTATCACCACCTTCATCACCCGATGCGCCTTCTTTCGGGAACATGTCCGAGATATCTGCCTGCTTTTCTCTTCGCGAGACGAAGCTCCTC
>OODP01001824.1_pt1 | contig 11240 bp, 8 predicted proteins | sample 1671011 | NCBI WGS metagenome assembly OODP01 (sample SAMN06348113, study PRJEB24527) | human gut metagenome | biome: human gut; feature: ankylosing spondylitis patient; material: feces | host: Homo sapiens | place: China | collected 2015-10
CATAATGATGCAAGTATTAAAAATGCCCTGCTGGAGGCAAGAGTTGCCTACGGACAGTACTGCTACGATGAAGGAAAGAACGATCAGGCGATCGAGACTTTAAAGGCTGTGATCAATGAGGCGCCAGACCGGATCGATGCATACTCCATGCTGATCAGCGTATATGTAGATGCAGGAAAAGTAAAAGAGGCGGAGAGTATCGTCCAGAGTGGTCTTGAGCGGTTCGTAAACCAGAATTCTACGGTGACAGATGACCAGCTTGATGAATTTTTAAATTCCGCATCTTCCTATTATCTGGAACTCGAGGATGTGGATGCCTGCCTGAGATTCTGGGAGAAGGCAGTTTCCATGAGACCTGGAAATAAAAGTTATAAAGAAGAACTGGACAGCTACCGTTCCTCCGCTGCAGACGAGTCCTACGCGAAGGCAGATGAACTTCTGGAAGCAGGGGACGTGGAAGGCGCTTCCAAGTATTATAAGCGTGCCTTTGCGCTGGCTCCGTCAAACTATGACGCGGGCGTGATCAGCGGAGGCGACTATACATACTGCCTGAACAAAGATGGTTCCTGGAGACTTGGTTGGTATACAGATGAGACTGGCGGCTCCTACTACTTCAATCCGGCAGCGGGACGTCTCTACGCCAGTGCGGTGACGGGATACCAGCAGCTTGACGGTGCGGTATACTATTTTGAGGATGATGGCAGAATGCTGGTGGATGATACGACTCCGGATGGCCGTTATGCGGATGTGGATGGAAAACTTTTAGACCACAATCCATATGAGGATGAGACCGCTGCCGAGGATGAGACGGATGCTGCCGAGGATGAGACTGAGGCAGATACAGAAGAGGAGACGACAGGAAGCTCTGAGAAGGAATCTGCGGCAGCTTCTGTGAAAGAGACAACAGCAGCAGTTAAGGAAACGGTGGAGACCACAAAGGCAAATCCGCAGCCGACGCAGGCAGCAGCCGTGAACTCAGGAAACCTGAAACTGAATGCGGACACTCTTCAGGAAGCTCATGACAATGGCGGAACAACAACCTACGAGAAGACAGATCTCTTCGACGGATCCACAGGAAAGCTGACCATGGGAGATGTCTATAACTGCCTTGCCAAGTACGGAAAGACCGAGTGGGTGTCCCAGAAACTTCCGTATGAGCTGAAGGTCGGAAACTTAAAGGTATGGATCCTGCCTGGCGATAACTGGAATACAACAGGACTCGTCATTAAAGACGCGTCCCAGTATTTTGAGGTATTAAAGAAGAAGGCGCTTCCGGATAATGTACAGTTTGCGATCGAATTCGATTCCGCCGCGACAGATAAGCTTGACATCAATAAAGTGAGACGTGTGAACGGAAACTAAGATGCTGTAAGAAATAAAAACGGGAATTCCTGCAGAAATGTTGGAATTTCCGTTTTTTTAATGGGATTCTGCGCCTGAAATGTGTAGAATATGAAAAAACACCGCCTGGAATCCATAATGGAAAGCCGGGCGGCGTAAATATTCTCTGAGATTTAAAATTAAAGAAGACCCTCGTTGTACTTTCTGATAAGTTTCTGGATCTTGTCTGTCGGGGACAGGGAGTTTCCGATGGAAACGTCGTGGTTTAAGGAGTTGATGATGGCAGCGATGTACTTGCTCATATCAGCTTCCACATACCATTCCTTTGTGAAGAGTTCCGGGGAACGGTAGTTTAAGTTTGTTGTGACAACACTGTCGATGTAGCCCTTCTGGTAGAACTCATCGAATTTCTCGAAGCCTGCGGTGAAGAGACCGAAGGTGCAGCATACAACGACCTTCTCGGCCTTGCGCTCCTTTAACTCTTTTGCGGTATCGAGCATGCTCTCGCCGGAGGCGATCATGTCGTCAACGACGATAACGGTCTTTCCTTCAACGGAGCTTCCGAGGAACTCGTGGGCAGCGGCAGGAACCAGCGAGATCCCGATCCTCGGAACTTCCATCACAGACTATGCGACTGCTCTTGACATCGATAACTGGACCGGTACGACAGGTCTTAACATTTCCGGAACCTCCGATCTCGCACCGCTTGACCAGCAGGCTGCGATGCTCAACGAGCTGTTCCCGGACGCAAAGAATGTCGGCTTATTATACTGCTCCGCAGAGCCGAACTCCAAATACCAGGCAACAACCGTAAAGGGATACCTGGAAGATCTTGGATACACCTGCAAGGAATACACCTTCGCAGACTCCAACGATATCGCTTCCGTAACAACAACAGCAGCAGGAGAGAACGATGTTCTCTATGTTCCGACTGACAATACGGCTGCTTCCAATGCAGAGATCATAAACAATATCTGCCTTCCGGCGAAAGTTCCGGTAATTGCAGGTGAAGAAGGAATCTGCTCCGGATGCGGCGTTGCAACTCTTTCCATCGACTACTACGATATCGGATACAAAGCCGGTGAGATGGGCGCAGAGATCCTGATGGACGGCAAAGATGTAAAGGAAATGCCGATCGAGTTTGCACCGGAGGTAACAAAGAAATACAATAAGGCAAACTGCGAGGCACTTGGAATCACGGTTCCGGATGACTACGTTGTGATCGAAGAATAATAACGACTTGAAATTATGAGGACATCAGGGTGGCAAACAGCAAAAAATTTTGTCACCCTGTTTGCTATCATCAGCCATAGGAGGAAAGAAACGTGAATTTTGCAACATTGTTTAATGCATTGCCGGGTGCCTGTGCACAGGGACTCATCTGGGGCATCATGGCGATCGGCGTTTATATTACATATAAGATCCTCGATCTTGCAGACCTTACCGTGGACGGAACCATGTGTACGGGAGGTGCTGTCTGCATCATTTTCATGTTAAACGGACATTCTGTGGGAGTGTCCCTGTTTGCGGCGTTTATCGCGGGAATGATCGCGGGTCTTGTGACCGGAATCTTTCACACGGCGATGGGGATCCCGGCGATCCTTGCGGGAATCCTGACCCAGCTTGGTCTCTACTCCATCAACCTCCGCATTATGGGCGGTAAGGCAAATCAGGCCATCAGTGTGGATAAGTATGATCTTTTGGTGTCTCTCCGTTATGTAAAGGGAGTCACTTTTTATAAGAACACGATCTTTGTGGTGGCGCTGATCATTGTGATCCTGATCGCGGTCCTCTACTGGTTCTTCGGAACGGAGATCGGATGCTCCATCCGTCAACGTCCCGAATGTAAAGATCAAGCTTCCGGCATTAACAGATAAAGATAAGGAAGATATCCGTTTCGGTATCGAGCTTGGGTTCGACTATATCGCGGCTTCTTTTATCCGTTCCGCAGATGCGATTCGTGAGATCCGCCAGATGTTGGATGAGGGCGGTTCCTCAATGGGAATCATCGCGAAGATCGAGAACGCTGAGGGACTTGAGAACCTCGACGAGATCATCGAGGCCAGCGACGGAATCATGGTAGCCCGCGGTGACCTGGGTGTTGAGATCGCACCGGAGAAGCTTCCGCATCTTCAGAAAATGATGATCAAAAAGTGCAGCGCCGCATGTAAGGTCGTTATCACAGCGACCCAGATGCTGGATTCTATGATCCGCAACCCGAGACCGACCCGCGCGGAGGTTTCCGATGTTGCGAACGCTGTATATGACGGAACAGATGTCGTTATGTTATCCGGTGAGACTGCAAACGGTAAGTATCCGGTCGAGGCATTAAAGATGATGGCTCATATCGTTGAGGAGACCGAGTCCCACATGAACGGTGACTTCTATGAGAAGAGAACCGTATCCGACGATAACCGCCACAATATTTCCAATGCGGTGAGCTATGCGTCCGTCGCAACGGCAGAGTCCCTTGACGCGGCTGTCATCATCGCGCCGAGCATCAGCGGCTACACGGCGAGAATGCTTTCCAAGTGGCATCCGTCAACAAAACTTGTCGGAATGTCCCCGAGTATCTCTGCAGTCCGAAAGATGATGCTCTACTGGGGTGTAACTCCGTTCCAGGCAAAGAGAGCGGAATCCACTGACACTCTAATTGAGAACAGTATTGACATTTTAAAAGAGAATGGTATTGTAAAAACAGGCGATATCGCGGTCGTGACTGCGGGAGTTGTGGATTATGCGAGAAGACATGAGCCGGCGGCTTCCACCAATATCATGCGTGTAGTAAATATCGACTAAAAGAAAGAGTCCGGTCTGCCGGGCTTTGCACCGGGCGCAGCTGTCTGTAGTGCACTGTATATTTGTGTGGTGTATACAGCACAGGATCGAGCGCCTCAGGGTGCGGAATATATTGACTGATAAGGAGAGAACGTACATGGAGAAGAAACCGTTTGTAACGAAGGAACAGCTGGAAGAGATCGCAAAGACCTATCCGACTCCTTTCTATCTTTATGATGAAAAGGGAATCCGTGAGAATGCGATGAAATTAAAGGAAGCATTTTCCTGGAATAAAGGCTTCAGAGAGTATTTTGCAGTAAAGGCAACCCCGAACCCGTTCATCTTAAAAACATTGCAGGAGCTTGGATGCGGAACTGACTGTTCCTCAAAGACAGAGCTTCTGATGTCCGATGCATGCGGTTTTTCCGGCCATGACATCATGTTCTCTTCCAACGATACCCCGCCGGAAGAGTTCAAACTGGCTTACGACCTCGGTGCGATCATCAACCTGGATGATTTCACACATATCGAGTGTCTGGAGAAGACGATCGGAACGATCCCGGAGACGATCTGCTGCCGTTTCAATCCGGGCGGATTATTCAAGGTAACAACTGATATCATGGATAACCCGGGTGATGCGAAGTACGGCATGACAGAGGCCCAGATCACAGAGGCTTACAAGATCTTAAAGGCAAAGGGCGCGAAGAACTTCGGTATCCATGCGTTCCTTGCAAGCAACACTGTGACAAATGAGTATTATCCGCTTCTCGCGAAGGTTCTTTTTGAACTTGCCGTGAAGTTAAAGAAAGAGACTGGCGCTGACATCAAGTTCATCAACCTCTCCGGCGGAATCGGAATCCCGTACAGACCGGACCAGGAGCCGAACGATATCAAGGTTATCGGTGAGGGCGTAAGAAAAGTTTACGAGGAAGTTCTCGTTCCGGCAGGAATGGGCGATGTTGCGCTCTTCACTGAGCTTGGACGTTTCATGCTGGCTCCGTACGGTGCGCTTGTCACAAGAGCGATCCATGAGAAGCACACTTACAAAGAGTATATCGGTGTGGATGCCTGCGCGGTAAACCTGATGCGTCCGGCAATGTACGGCGCTTACCACCACATCACTGTGATGGGCAAGGAGAACGAGCCGTGTGATCACAAGTACGATGTGACAGGCTCCCTCTGCGAGAACAACGATAAATTTGCGATCGACCGCATGCTCCCGAAGATTGATATGGGTGACCTTTTATTCATCCATGATGCGGGTGCACATGGATTTGCGATGGGATATAACTATAATGGTAAATTAAAATCTGCAGAAATCTTATTAAAAGAGGATGGAACAACAGAAATGATCCGTCGTGCAGAAACACCAGAAGATTATTTTGCAACGATCAAAGGATTTAATTTTTAAGAAAAATTAACAGATCAATATGAGATGTTCCAAAGCAGGGCAAGTATAGGAAATTCTATACTTGCCTTTTTCATATATTACGAGTAAATTATATACAAGAAACAAAATGATACACGGCAAAACAGCATTTCAAAAGACGAAAGGCATTTATAGACAGGAGAAATCACATGAATTTATTTGACATCGTAGGACCAGTGATGGTCGGACCGTCGAGCTCTCATACAGCAGGTGCTGTAAGGATCGGACAGGTATCAAGGCACCTGCTCGGAGAATCGGTAAAAGAAGCTAAAATACTATTACATGGATCATTTCTTGCAACAGGAAAAGGACATGGTACAGACAAAGCATTAGTGGCAGGATTACTTGGCATGGCAGCCGATGACATTCGGATTCCAGACAGTTTTGACATTGCAAAAGAATCAGGAGTGAAATTTGAGATTGGAAAGATTCAATTAAAAAATGCACATCCAAACAGCGTAAAATTATTGCTTGTCGGAGAATCAGGAAGAAATCTTGAGATTGTAGCCTGTTCCTTAGGCGGTGGACGAATTAAGATCTGCACGATTGATGGACTGGAAGCAAACTTTAGCGGGGAGTATACAACATTAGTCGTACACAATGATGACCAGCCAGGACATGTAGCAGAAGTAACATCAATGCTTGCTCATAAATCGGTTAATATCGCAACGATGCAATTATACCGTGATCACAGAGGTGGAAGTGCAGTCATGGTCATTGAATGTGACAAAGAAATACCAGAAGAAGGTCTGAACTTTTTGGAACGTCTGGAAGGAATCCAGAAAGTTACATATCTTGCTAAGATGAAGGAGGACTAGAGTATGGGATTTGCATCCGTAGAAGAGATAGAAACAAGAGCAAAAGAACAGGAATGTCAATTATGGGAAACAATTTTACATGATGATATGACAGAACGACAGGTAGACCGCCTAGAGTCTATCGGGAAAATGAGCAGTATGTATCTTGCAATGAAAGATGCCAATGAAAGTTACGATAAAGACTTAAAGTCACAAAGCGGTCTTTCTGGCGGCGACGGTGAAAAGATGATGGAAGAAGTTAGAAAAATGCAGAATCTGACCGGTGAATTTGTCGGGACCGTCATGGCAAATGCTTTAAAAATGGGCGAATCAAATGCCTGTATGAAACGTATCGTAGCAGCACCGACAGCCGGAGCATGTGGGGTGCTTCCAGCAGTATTGATCACATATGAACAATTTCATAAAGTACCAGAAGCAAAGATGCTAGAAGGAATGTATATTGCGGCAGGAGTCGGACAAGTTATCGCAGAACGTGCCTGTATCGCAGGGGCACAAGGAGGATGTCAGGCAGAGATCGGTTCTGCCTCCTGTATGGCAGCAACAGCTATTACGTACATTCGTGGCGGTAGCACAAAGCAGATCTTTGATGCAGGAGCATTTGCCTTGAAATCATTATTGGGATTGGTATGTGATCCATTAGGTGGTTTGGTAGAAGTACCATGTATCAAGAGAAATGTCATTGGATCTGTCAATGCGATCACAGCCTCAGATATGGCAATGGCAGGCATTGAAAGCAAGGTTCCATTGGATGAAGTGATCGATGCAATGGCAGAAGTCGGAGACCTCTTGCCATGTTCTTTAAAGGAAACCAGTCAGGCAGGTCTTGCCCAGACAGAAACAGGCAAAAAATACATGCCGGAATCATAAAATATTTGTAAGTAAAGGAAGGTGTTTAACTGTTAAAATAATCTTATAAAAAATTATAAACATATGTTGGATTTTATAATTTTTATTGGTAGAATAAATTATAAATATTATATGGAGGATTTGTTTATGAGTAAATATTATTCTATCAATAAATTTTCAAAAATATTAGGTGTATCGGCTCAAACATTAAGGAATTGGGATAAAAAGGGTAAACTTCATCCACATCACACTTCCAGTAATGGATATAGATATTATTCGCATGAGCAATTAAATCAAGTTATGAATGTAAAACCTAATTTAGATAGAAAAGAACTTATGAAACGAATATCTCAAAATAAAGTGGACAAGGTGGTTGTTTTTTATAAAAACAGATTGTTACGATTTGGATTTGAATTCAAACGTGCCAATAAAGCAAGAAAACTTGTAAAAGAACTGATAGATGATGGTGGTGAAGAAGATGATAAAAACAATTCGAGTCATGCTGATCCCAAATAATAAACAGAATACAAAACTTTTTCGATATGCCAATACTGCCAGATTCGCTTATAACTGGGCGTTAGGAAGAGAAAAAGAAAACTATAAAAATGGTGGTAAGTTCCTATCGGATAGTGATCTGAGAAAAGAATTTACACAATTAAAGAAAACAGAGGAATATTCCTGGTTAAATGAAGTTTCAAATAATGTAACAAAACAAGCGATCAAAGATGCTTGTCATGCATATAAGAGATTTTTCAAAGGATGTTCAAAGTTTCCTAAATTCAAAAGCCGAAAATTTTCTATACCATCTTTTTATCAGGATAATGTAAAGATCCAATTTTCAGATACGCATGTAAAAATTGAGGGTTTTGCTGCTTCCAAAAAGAAGAATAAGCAAAAGATAAACTGGATCAGACTTGCGGAAAAGAATCGGATACCTACGGATTGTAACTATAGTAATCCCCGCATTAGATATGATGGGATCAACTGGTGGATCACAGTAGGCATTGAATATGAAGACTGTGTTACGGTTCCGTCCAATGATGGGATAGGGATCGATTTAGGGATCAAAGATCTAGCGATATGTTCTGACGGTAATAAATATAAGAACATCAATAAAACGAAAAAAGTTAAGAAACTAGAGAAACAAAAACGCAGATTACAGCGTAGCATCTCTCGTTCATACGAGAACAATAAACAAGGAAAGGAATACTGTAAAACGAAGAATGTGATCAAAAAGGAAAAACTTTTATTAATATTAAATCATAGACTAACAAATATCCGTCATGATCATTTACATCATATAACATCAGAGATCGTAAAACGAGAACCAAGTTTTATCTGTATCGAAGATCTAAATGTAAAGGGAATGATGAAAAACAGACATTTATCCAAAGCAGTTCAACAACAGGGATTTTATGAATTTAGGCGGCAGATGGAATATAAATCTAAGTGGAACAATATTCAGGTGATCATTGCAGATCAATTTTTTCCAAGTTCTAAATTATGCAGTTGTTGTGGAAAGATCAAAAAAGATCTGAAGTTATCAGAACGTATTTACAAATGTGAATGTGGAAATGTAATTGACAGAGATCTTCAGGCAGCTTTGAATCTTAAAAAATATGGAGAGGATGTTCTGAAACGATCTGTAGCATAATATATTCAAGTGATTACAGATATGTACTGATACGTTAGTCAGGAATTAACGCCTATGGAGAGTACAGGAACTTGTGAGTAGTACATGAATTGATTCGTTACAAAAGCATACTCGTTGAAGTAGGAATGAAACATAAAGGTTTATAACTTTTTATAAGTTTTCAGTAACGGAAAACAATGATAGAAGTATGTTGTGGAAGCTTCGAAGATGCCATGATGGCAAGTGAATGCGGAATCAAAAGAGTAGAATTAAACAGTGCATTAAGTTTAGGTGGATTAACACCATCTTTAGGAAGCTTGATCATGATCAAACAATACAGCGATATTGAGATCGTATCTATGGTAAGAGCCAGAGCAGGGGGATTCTGCTATACAAATTACCAGTATGAACAGATGCTTGAGAATCTTAAGCTACTATTAGCATATGGGACAGATGGAGTATCTTTCGGTTTCTTAAATGAAGACCGAACAATCGATAAGAACCGTTGTCAGGAATTCTTGGAAAATGTAAAAAATGAAGGACGCAAAGCAACATTCCATAGAGCATTTGACTGCACAAGAGATCCATATGAGGCAATCGAAACACTGATCGATCTAGGATTTGATCGATTACTGACAAGTGGACAGGAAGCAACCGCAGAAGAAGGAATTCATCTGTTAGCAGATCTTCAGAAAAAATATGGGAACCAGATTGAGATCATCGCAGGATGTGGAGTCAACGAAAACAACGCCCAGAAGATCATAGACAAAACGGGAATCAAACAATTACACAGCACATGCAGAGGCTGGGGAGTCGATGCGACTGGAATGGGAGAGAGAGTATCATTCCAGGTATCCGATGAAGATGGAGATCGGTACCGAAGTGTTTCTGTAGATAGAATTAAGAAATTTGTAGAGATCTGTGGATAAATTTTTAATTTGTAGTTGGCCAACTGTAGATTTCGAATATATGATAAAAAATAAATAAACGATCGGAAGAGCAGCTAGAGAATTTTCCTCACGTTTTTTACAGATCGCTGATCCGCCGGCTTTCCTTGCGAAACTCGCCTTCAAGGGTATTCAAATCAGATACTCTTAGAGGCTCAAACAACGCACCAAGCCGGCTGCGAATCCGTAAAAAACGTGGCAAAATTCTAATGCTGCTCTTCCGATCGTTTATTTATTTTTTATCATATACCAGAAGTCTAAAGTGTGGACAATTACAAGATTGGAAAACTTAAGTGGGTGTGTATGTTGAGTGTTATTGTTTTTAATTTTTGTAGTGACAGACAGTGTTTATTATAAATACCAATACAGTAAAACATACATGCAAGCCTACACTTCAAATCGATACTTTTTTTGCCTATAAATTTATGCTATGATTAAAGATAAGTGTATTTTGCAGCCATAAAATATACAGAATAAAGATGGAGGGAAGTTCATGTTTGACATTCAGCAGGAATTAAAGAAGCTTCCGGCAAAGCCTGGAGTTTATTTGATGCATAATAGCAAAGATGAGATCATTTACGTTGGAAAAGCGATCAAGTTATGTAATCGTGTGCGTCAGTATTTTCAAGACAGCCGGAATCTGTCTGTGAAGATTCAGCATATGGTAAAGAATGTTGCTTATTTTGAATATATCATCACGGATTCAGAACTGGAAGCTTTAGTGCTTGAGAACAATCTGATCAAAGAGCATCATCCAAAATATAATACAAAACTGAAAGATGACAAAGGCTATCCTTACATTAAAGTAACGGTCAATGAAGAATTTCCAAGGATCATGCTGGCAAGGAAGATGAAAGCAGATGGAGGAAAGTATTTCGGACCTTATACGAGTGCAGGAGCAGTAAATGATACGATCGAGCTGCTTCGCAAGATCTTTAAGATCCGTACCTGTAACCGAAGACTTCCAAAAGATACAGGGAAGGACAGGCCTTGTCTGTACTATCAGATCAAGCAGTGTGATGCACCATGCCAAGGATATATATCCAAGGAAGAATATGCAAAACAGATCGAAGAAACAATCAAGTTTCTAAATGGAAATTATAAACAGGTTGCAAAAATGCTTCAGGGGAAAATGCAAAAAGCATCGGATGAATTGGAATTTGAACAGGCAATGGAATACAGAGATCTGCTCAAGAGTATTGAGCGGATCATGGACCGTCAGAAGATCAATACGTATGCGTTTGAGGACCGTGACATTATTGCAATGGCACAGGATGACAAGGATGTTGTTGTATCTATTTTCTTTATCCGTCGAGGAAAGCTTCTTGGAAGAGAACATTTTCATATGGAAGCAGATGAGGAAAGTTCAAAGGAAGAAGTTTTAGGAGCTTTTGTCAAACAGTTTTACGCGGGGACGCCTTATCTTCCAGGAGAAATCTTTCTGGAAC
>OODP01001828.1_pt1 | contig 11212 bp, 5 predicted proteins | sample 1671011 | NCBI WGS metagenome assembly OODP01 (sample SAMN06348113, study PRJEB24527) | human gut metagenome | biome: human gut; feature: ankylosing spondylitis patient; material: feces | host: Homo sapiens | place: China | collected 2015-10
TCGACACTATGATTTTGTAGTGGCGCAGGATGGTAGCGGAGATTTCTTTACCGTGCAGGAGGCTATTAATGCTGTTCCTGATTTCCGCAAGAATATCCGTACTACGATATTGGTGCGTAAAGGCGTGTATAAGGAGAAGATTGTGATACCGGAAAGTAAGATCAATATTTCTCTGATAGGTCAGGACGGGGCAGTGCTTTCGTATGATGATTATGCGCAGAAGAAAAACTGCTTTGGCGAAGAAAAAGGGACCTCCGGTTCGTCTTCCTGTTATATTTATGCTCCTGATTTTTATGCTGAGAATATTACGTTTGAGAACTCTTCCGGTCCGGTAGGGCAGGCAGTGGCCTGTTTCGTAAGTGCCGATCGTGCTTATTTCAAGAATTGCCGTTTCCTTGGTTCTCAGGATACACTTTATACGTATGGGAAAAATTGCCGTCAGTACTATGAAGATTGCTATATAGAAGGTACGGTCGACTTCATATTCGGCTGGTCTACGGCTGTCTTCAATCGTTGCCATATCCATAGTAAGAGCGGTGGGTATGTCACTGCACCTTCTACGGATCAGGGACAGAAGTATGGTTACGTATTTTATGATTGTCGCCTGACTGCGGATGACGGTGTACGGGATGTATCTCTTTCACGTCCTTGGCGTCCGTATGCGCAGGCTGTGTTTATCCGTTGTAATCTGGGCAAACATATCTCTCCTGCCGGCTGGAATATTCCCATCAATTGAAGAATCTCAAAGGGTATGAGATGGAAACCGTACTTGCCGGAGATGACGGATGGAATCCGGTGAAAAATGGGGATGAACTGCTAAGTATAAAGCGCTGATTGATATTTGGATTTGATAAATAAACTTATAACAATTAGAACACAATGATGAAAAAGAATTTGTTTGTATTACTGCTCGCTCTGATACTTCCGCTTTCGTTTGTATGTGCGGAGAATTACCCGTATCGGAGTGATGTGCTTTGGGTTACCGTGCCCAATCATGCTGACTGGATTTATAAGACCGGAGAAAAGGCTACGGTTGAAGTTCAGTTCTATAAATATGGTATTCCGCGGGATGGAGTAACTGTATCTTATGAAATAGGCGGTGATATGATGCCGGCAGAAACTTCCGGTTCGGTTACGTTGAAGCAGGGAAAAGCGGTTATTCCTGTGGGAACCATGAAAGAACCCGGCTTTCGCGACTGCCGCTTGACAGCCACTGTGGATGGAAAAAGTTATAAGCATCATGTAAAGCTGGGTTTCTCACCGGAGAAGATTAAGCCTTATACGCAGATGCCGAAGGACTTTAAAGAGTTCTGGGAAAACAATAAAGCGGAGGCAGCCAAGTATCCGTTGACTTATACGAAGGAATTGGCAAAGGAATATTGCACCGACAAGGTGGATTGCTATCTTATTAAGCTGATGTTGAACAGTCGCGGACAGAGTATTTACGGCTACTTGTTCTATCCGAAGAATGCAACAAAAGGTTCTTGTCCGGTAGTTCTTTGCCCTCCGGGTGCCGGAATTAAAACAATCAAGGAGCCTTTACGTCACAAATATTATGCAGAACAAGGCTGTATTCGTTTTGAGATTGAGATACACGGATTGAATCCTACCTTGACAGAGGAGGCATTCAAGGAAATCAGCAACGCTTTTAACGGTAGAGAGAATGGCTATCTGAATAATGGACTTGATAACCGTGACAACTATTATATGAAACGAGTGTATCTGGGTTGTGTGCGTAGCATCGACCTCCTGACTTCCTTACCCGAATGGGATGGTAAGAATGTAATTGTCCAGGGCGGTAGCCAGGGAGGAGCTTTAGCTTTGATTACGACCGGTTTGGATCCTCGTGTAACAGCTTGTGTAGCCAATCACCCCGCTTTGAGTGATATGGCAGGGTATAAAGCAGGGCGTGCCGGAGGATATCCCCACTTTTTCCGTACCGAAGGGATGGATACGCCGGAGAAGTTAAAAACGATGGCATATTATGATGTAGTGAACTTTGCCCGTCTGATAAAGGTTCCTACTTATATTACCTGGGGATATAATGACGATGTGTGTCCGCCGACCACCAGCTATGCTGTTTATAATACGCTGGATTGTCCGAAGGAAGCATTGATCACCCCGATTAATGAGCACTGGACTTCCAATGATACGGAATACGGACAGTTGCAGTGGATATTGAAGCATCTGAAATAAATAAAATCTATCTTATTTCTCATCCCCCCGGATCTCTCTTCAATGAAAAGAGTGAATCCGGGGGGATTTTTTGTGATTTTACTGTGAGAAAATCCCCCTATCCCTTTGTCTGCGGTGTTTTGAGTGGTATAGAGCGATTTTTCCACCGATTCAAGCATATTTTTCACCTGAGAGAGATAGATTATCTGCTATTTTGCAAGTGCAAGGCAGACATAAATGCTTTGTAGTGAATTCAGAATTTGTTTAATCAATAAATCATTTACTTATGAATTACAGGAAAAAGGTCGTGTTAATGCTCGGGGTTTTGTCCTACCTCAATTTGGGAACTTTTTCTCAAGCTGCTCCCCTGACAGTGGATCATACTTCAGTAGCCGGTGTGCAGCAAGCCTCCAATGACAAGAAGACAATTAAGATTTCCGGTTCGGTCAGAGATGCGGCCGGTGAATCTATTATTGGTGCTACCATTTTAGAGAAAGGAACTTCAAACGGTGTCGTTTCCGATATGGACGGTAACTTTTCTATGACTGTGGCTGCTAATGGGATATTACACATCTCATATATAGGTTATGTAGACCAGGACATAGCGGTTGCAGGTAAGAGTCTTTTCAATATTCAGTTGCTTGAAGATACGGAAATGTTAGATGAAGTGGTTGTTATCGGTTACGGTACGGTGAAACGTCGTGACCTGACGGGAGCCATAGCTTCGGTAAAAGGAGATGAGGTTGCTGCCAATCCTGTATCCAATGTTGCACAGGCCTTGCAGGGACGTCTGCCGGGTGTGAACGTAGTGTCGCAGGACGGTCGTCCGGGAGCTACAATCTCGGTACGTGTTCGCGGAGGAGGGTCTATAACCCAGTCCAATGATCCGCTCTATGTAGTCGATGGATTTCCGGTAAGCAATATTGGCGATATACCGGCTTCGGAAATAGAATCTATCGATGTGTTGAAAGATGCGTCATCTACGGCTATTTACGGTGCACGCGGTGCAAACGGTGTAATCCTGGTTACCACTAAGAGCGCCAAGGAAGGTCAGATTAAGGTAAGCTATGATGGCTATGTACAGGTCAAAAATGTATCGAAGACGCTTGAGACGCTTTCGGCTCAGGAGTATATCCTTCATAACTGGAGCTATGCCGCATCCAGAGGAACTGCTAACCAGGATGCTGTTGAGAAATACTTCGGTCTGGGAAGTAAGTATGGCAACCACTATGCCGACTATGCCAATGTGAAAGCTCATGACTATACGGATGATGTACTGCGTACCGCACTGTCTCATAACCACAGTGTGAATGTTTCGGGCGGTACAGATAAAACGAAAGTGATATTTACACTCGGCTACGTTAATGATGAAGGAATCAAGATCAATTCGGACTACAACCGTCTGAATGCTTCTTTCAAGATTCGGCAGAAACTTGCCAAGACACTGGACCTGGATGTTGATTTCCGTTATACGGAGTCAAATCTGAATGGACGTGAGAATGTAACGAACGGTAAAGGTTCTAATGTGTCGGGAGCTTATCGCTATCGTCCCATTGACAATCCGTTGGGTGGTGTCTCTTATTCGGAAGTTGCCTCAGGCTTCAGTTTCGGTGTGGCTAATATCGACGACAAGCACAATCCGGTAGAATTGATCAATGATATCACGAATAAATCCTATTCCCGTTCATTGAGAGGATCGGCAGCTTTGTCATGGGAGATCATCAAGGGGCTTGTGGCCCGCAGTGAATTATCACTTACCCGCAGTTCATCGAAGAGTACTTATTATGAGAACGGATATACAAACGGAGATAAGCGTGCCACCCTTAACCGGGGCATGGGAGATGGATTGCGTTCAGTGAGCACTTTGAATTATAACTTCAATATCGGCAAGAACAATGTATTCTCGGCATTGCTGGGTAATGAAGTCCTGAAGTCGGATTCCGAATCGTCGCAAATCACGGGCCGTGGCTATCCTTCTACATTTGATTATGACACCACGATGGGATTGATCCATACGGCAACCACCTCTTTCTCTGCAACCAATTCTTATAGCGTGCCTGCCCGTACGGTTTCCTTCTTCGGACGTTTGAGCTACACTTTCATGGACCGTTATCTGTTCACCGGTACGTTCCGTGCCGATGGCTCTTCTAAGTTTGCGCCGGATAATCGTTGGGGATACTTTCCCGCAGGTGCTTTCGCATGGCGCCTTTCGGAAGAACCTTTCATGAACGGCACAAAAGATTGGCTTTCCAATCTGAAGCTTCGTTTGTCCTATGGTACTTCGGGCAGTGACAATATTAGTTCCAATCTGTGGCGTGAAACCTGGTCGAGCCTTGGTTCGGGCAGCAATCATACCCCTATCAACGGTGAACTCGGTTCATTCTATCGTCCGGACGGTTTGCTGGCTAACTCTAAGCTGAAATGGGAAACTACTATTTCGCGCAACTTCGGTATTGACTTTGGATTCCTGAACAACCGTGTTAACGGTAGTCTGGAAGTATACTGGAATACTACAAAAGACTTGTTGATGGCCGTACCTGTGGATAACACTACCGGATACTCTTACCAGTTCCAGAACTTCGGTAAAACATCCAATCGTGGTATTGAGCTTTCGGTGAATGTAGATGTGATAAACAAAGGTGATTTCCGTTTCAACGTAGGTGCCATCTATAACTACAACCGCAATAAACTGGATGAACTGCCTAATGCCGACCAGTATCTCTATTCTTCATACTGGGGTTCTTCCTCTCTGGTTCCTACCAACGACTATATGTTTGTGGAAGGGAAAGCGATCGGCCTGGTACGTGGCTTTATCAGCGAAGGATATTATACCGTGGATGATTTCAATTACACCAATGGCCAGTACGTTCTGAAAGAAGGTGTACCCGATATTACGAAAGCCTTGACCGCTACATACATGCACCCTTACGATCTGCCTGCCGGACAGACTGCATTCCCCGGAGCTGCCAAATTCCGTGATGTGGATGAAAGTGGTACGGTAGACTTGGATGATGCTACTTGCCTGGGCGAAGTGATGCCTCGTCATACGGGAAGCTTCCAACTGAATTTCAACTATAAGAACTTTGATCTTTCTACTAATTTCAACTGGACAGCAGGCGGTAAGGTATATAACGTGGCTGCTATGATCAATGCATCTGGTCAGGAGTTTGACGGAATCGGTGCGCAACGTGCATCCTGGGTGGCCGATGCTTTCAAGGTTTACAATGTGAATGCTGCCGGTGACTTGTATGCCGTTACCAATCCCGATGAATTGAGAGCTTTGAATGCGAATGCCAAATATCATTTACCCTACCATCAGAGTGGTATAACTTCATCGGAATGGTTGGAGAATGGTTCCTACCTTCGTTTGCAGACGCTGACGCTCGGATATACATTGCCCAAGAACTGGTTGACTAAAGTACATGTGGATAAGATACGCCTGTATCTTACTGCAACCAATCTCTTCACCATTACCGGTTATTCGGGCATAGATCCTGAAGTGAATGCCAATCCTACGGGACAAAGCGGATTCTACAGTGACCTGAGAATTTTCCCGACGCTCAACATGGACTTCGGAACTTACCCGCGTGCACGCACATTCACTTTCGGTGCTAACATAACTTTCTAAATAGTAATTGTAAAATAACAGAGAAACAGATATGAAAAAGATATTGAATATAACTCTCGCAGCAGCTTTCGCATGTGCGATGACCGGCTGCCAGGACTTCCTCGACACTTCGTCTCCGAGTGTAGTAGACCGCGATTTTGTCTTCTCAAATGAAGAGTCTGCACGTGGTGCATTGTATTATGGTTATGAAACCCTCCGTGCAAACAGGAGTGTGCATAATGTCGGATTCTTCTGGCATCCGGTTTGGGGATCGGATATTGAAGACTCTCAGGACATTTACGATGAAGGTAGCGCCGGAATCTGTGAAAAATGGTATTATCCGGGTGGTACGGGCAACTATAACATTAACTCGGGAGAAGGAACCGAAGTATTTACCAAGCTTTACGAAACGATATCCGTGGCCAATTCCCTGATATCCAGTTTTGAGGCGCTTGATAACTTCCAGTCAATCATGACCGGAGAACCTAATAATCTTTCGGATATCTACGGACAGGCTGTGGCTCTGCGTGCTACGTGCTACTGGGAGTTGTGCCGCTGGTATGGCGATGTGCCCCATGCACTGAATGCCGGTGAGCAGGCAAAAGGACTGACTTCCCGTTATGCTATTTATGACTATCATATCCGGAAACTCAGGGAGGTAGAGCCTCATATGTATCGTCCGGGTGAAGGCAGTACGAGAGCGGATGTCATGAATCGTACGTATGTTCAGGGACTTATAGGACGTCTTTGCATGTATAATGGTGGTTATGCAACCCGCCGCACAGACCTGGGTGCAGACTTCTATGTGGATGGTGACGGAAAGGTGCTTACTTTCGACGATTGGAGTGTGGAAAAGAACGGTGCCATTTATGGACGCCGCAGCGATTGGAAAGATTTGTATGCCATAGCCAAAGAATATCTTCAGGCAATCTATATGAATCCCGGTTCGGTGGTATTGCGTACAACGGATCCCCGTTCCACAGGTAAGAATGGACAGGAGTATAATAATCCTTACCAGTATATGTTCCAGCAGATGCATGCCGCCGATAATATAACATTGGCTGATGAATCTATCTACGAACTCCCTCATGAATACAATGGCGGATCTTCCCGTCCGGCTTATATTGGTCGTCCTTCGTCGGGTGGTGACGGTCAGGCACCTTGCGTGGCTTGCGGACAAGATCGTATTCAGGCACATTTCTACTACGGTTGGTTCGATAATAACGACTTGCGTCGTGACGCTTCTGTTGCTGTAACAGGGAGCACAGGTGGTGGTCAGGAGTTGATGCAGTCATTCGACCGCAGTGCATGGGGTAAAGGATGCGGTCCGGGTACCAATAAGTGGGACTGGAACCGGATGACTGCGCCTGATACGAAAACTTATGGTAATTCCGGTATCAATTTCTCTTATATGCGTATTTCCGATGCTTACCTGATGTTGGCTGAAGTGTGTGCGGCATTGGGCGATGAAGGTAGCGCCAAGACGTATCTTGCCATCGTCCATAACCGGGCGTTCCCCGGCAACAACGACCCGAACTTTGAAAAATATATATCGGATTGCGGCTCTGTGTATAATGCAGTGCTTAAAGAACGTGCTCTGGAATTCAGTGGCGAAGGCGTGCGTCGTTTTGACATTATCCGCACCGGTATTCTTCCGGAGGTTGCCGTTGAAAACAGAAAGGTAATGTCGGCTATCATTGAGGGCATACGTCAGGATGTTTACTACACGTTTAAGAATGGCAATCAGATACCTGCCTATATCTGGACGAAGATGGTCGATGCTAAATCCGAGTATGGATATAGACTGACATCACAAACTCCGGCTGACAAGCAAGATGATCCGGTATTGTTCCCGGGATGGCGCGGACAGCATGATGATTGGGGAAGTCTGGTTCCTGCTTATGCAGGAGTGACGATGACCAACGTTGCAATCAAAGGTTTGTTTAAATATATCGAACCGGGTTCTGCCGAAGCGCTGGCTTTGGAAGCTGATGGATATGTACAGACTCCCTGGGCTATTGATATGTTGAAATATGAGGATTCTTACGCGAAGAAACTCTTCGCCGGTTATACGGATGCCGATTATGCGGCAAAGAATCCGCCCATCCATTTATTGCCGAATATCTATCAGGTATTGCTGAATTCGGGAATTACGAATGGTTATGGTTTTAAGCAGCAGTAATATGGTAAGAAGATGTATTCTTTGCATGATGTTAGGGTTGGCTACTTCGGTAGCCGCCCTTTCTCAGCATTTATCCGGTTACGAACTGGAAAGAGAGATGCCTGTTTTCCTGGATCAACTGAAAGCAGAACTGACTTACCCCATGGCTTGGGGAAATAGTCCGGTTAAGAATTTTAAGAAGTGGCGCAAACAGGCACGCAATGCCGTGCTGGATGCCATGCTTGCCCCTCCGCCTCGCACTACCGACTACCGGACTGAGGTTGTAGCCGAAGAGCAGCGGAATGGGTATAAAGCCCGGAAGTTACGTTTCAATCTGACCGGTTATTCCCGTGTGAACGCCTATATGCTGGTGCCCGATGGTGAAGGTCCCTTCCCGGCGGTAGTGCTTTTGCATGATCATGGAGGTCATTATACGATTGGTAAGGAGAAAATGATCCGTCCCTTCGGAGTGTCTCCCGAAGTCCTGGCTGATGCCGATGCTTGGGCTAAACAATGCTACGGTGGGCAATATGTAGGCGATTATCTGGCTGCACATGGATATGTAGTTATTTCTATTGATGCTCTGTTCTGGGGAGAACGCGGACGGAAAGAAGGAGTTGACGGTGACAAACACATGGCTGTGGCAGGTAACTTCATGATGCTGGGACGCAGTTGGAGTGCTTTCATGAACTACGAAGACATGTACACCACCGACTTTCTGGCTACGTTGCCTGAAGTCGACTCCAAACGTATCGGTTGCATGGGCTTTTCGATGGGAGCTTACCGTGCCTGGATGCTTTCGGCACTCTCTGATAAGGTGAAAGCCGGAGCTGCCGTCTGCTGGATGGTGACTACGGACTGTCAGTTCTCATGGGAGTATGGAAAAGAAAGGGGAGGTTTTGCCAATATGTTGCCGGGTATCCGCCGTTATCTGGATTATCCGCATATCGCGTCCATTGCCTGTCCTAAACCGATGTTTTTTCTGAACGGGGAACATGACAAGCTCTTTCCTCCGGTAGGAGTGAATGCCGCCTTTGCAGAAATGCGGAAAGTATGGGAAAGCCGTTCGGCAGGCGACAAACTGGTTACGGAACTGTGGGATATGCCGCATGATTGTGGAGTGAAAGTCCAGGAAGCCGTACTATCCTTTTTGAATTATAATCTGGCCTCCGTAAGGGGAAATTAATACTCTCCGAATTTGGTGGTCTGTTCAATAGCTATTGAAGGGTCCGTTCAATACCTATTAAAGGGTCTGTTCAATAACTATTAAAGAGTCCGTTCAATACCTATTGAAGGGTCTGTTCAATAGCTAGTGCGGAGTCTGTTCAGGCATAGTTCGCGGAACAGAACCGAGTAAGGCCGGTATGATGCAGGTCGGGAGCAAAGCTTAAGTGTTTTGCTTTCGGCTTTCCTTGTATTCAGTCGGTGTCATTCCATATTGCTGCTTGAAGCACTTGCTGAAGTAATGCGAGTCATTCAGTCCCACCATGTAGGCAATCTGTGCCATGTTATACTCCTCTGTCTCTATGAGTTGAGCTGCCCGCTTCATACGTATTTCTTTCAGGAACTCAACGGGAGATAAACCGGTCAGTGTCTTCAGTTTCTTGAAGAATACGGAACGGCTCATGTTTACTTCGCCGGCAATGTCTTCCACTGTAAGGTCACCGTTATCCAGATGCTTCTCTATGGTTTCCATCACTTTATCCATAAACTCCTTGTCCAGCTGGCTGGTATAGTCCGTATCTTCCGGTGGAGTATCCATGGACAGCACCGTATCGCGAAGATGCTGCCTGTTCTGGAGGATATTCCGTATCCGGACTTTCAGGACAGAGAGGTCGAAAGGTTTAATTATATAATCATTCGCCCCGGCTTCGAGTCCGAATATGATATTCTCCCTTTCACTCAGAGCCGTCAATAGTATCACAGGAATATGACTCGTATCGACAGAAGACTTCAGTATACGGCACAATTCATCACCTTCTAACACGGGCATGACAATATCCGAAATAATGATATCCGGATTGATCTCCCTTGCCATCTCCAAAGCCTTCCCGCCATCGGGCACTCCGATTACTTTATATTCTGATGACAAACTGTTCATCAGATACTCCCTCATATCTTTATCATCCTCAGCCAGAAGCAACACATTCTTACCGGCATCTTCCTGCTCCGGGAAGGTATCAACAGCGGGTATTTCCTGCGTATTTTCTTTTCGCTCAACAACTATCCCCGACTTTATCTTCAACGGGAATGTAACGGTAAATATCGTCCCTTTACCTTCCGTACTGCTAAACGAAATATCACCGTGATGCTGCTTCACAATCCTCCGTGTAATCATCAGCCCGATACCTGAACCTGTTTCCTGAAAGTTCATGGCATTCTGTGCCCGATAATACTCATGAAAGATATTTCTTTGTTCTTCTTTTGGAATGCCGATACCTGTATCTTTTACTTCAATCGACCATTTCTTCTTCGTTGTTCTTACTGTAATATAGATAATCCCTTTCTCCGTATATTTCAAGGCATTCGAAAGGAGATTGTCCACAATATGATCCATCTTATCCCGGTCCATCCACACCTGCGGCATGTCCGCCTCTGCCTTCAACTGAATTTCCACTCCCTTTTGCAGGACGGCCATGTGGAACTCCGCTATCTTTTCTTCCAGATAAGCTTTGATATCGTAAGGAGAGACTTTCAGACATTCGGCATGCAGTTCCGTTTTCTGTAAGTCCAACAACTGAGTAACCATACTCAACAGTTTCTCGGCATTCTTCACAGCTACCGCCACTGTCTTCTTACTTTCTTCCGGAAGTTCCCGCTGTGCTTCAAGTTCGCTCAGAGGTGCCTTTATCAAGCTGATCGGGGTGCGTATATCATGCGCTATGCTGATAAAGGAACGTATCTTCTCCTTTACCCGGTCTTCATTGGCTTTATGCCTCCGATACTGCACAAAGATATAAACAAAGACAGAAAGCAATATAAAATGCCCACCATGAAACCCAGTAAGGACTACTGATTACCACCTTCAGACTGCGCTCCCCTATCTGTTGCCCGGTATATTTATCGAATGCCCGTAACCGGAATGTGTATGTACCGGAAGAAAGGTCCATATAGTTCACGCTCCGCACCGAATTGGAATGTTCCCATTCTTCATTATGCCCCTCCAACATATACTCATACCTGATTCTGTGCGGAGCCGTAAAATTGATGGCAGAGAAAGAAATGGAGAATGAATTCTGGTTATAGTTCAAGCCGATCTTCTGCGTGTC
>OODP01001837.1_pt1 | contig 11172 bp, 8 predicted proteins | sample 1671011 | NCBI WGS metagenome assembly OODP01 (sample SAMN06348113, study PRJEB24527) | human gut metagenome | biome: human gut; feature: ankylosing spondylitis patient; material: feces | host: Homo sapiens | place: China | collected 2015-10
AGACGTTGTATTTGCATAAATGATACGCTCCTTTCTAAAAAATATTTTTATTTAAATAATTATAAGTTGCATTAAAATCGGGAAAAGTGCATACTATCCCCGATTATAATATGTAATATATATACGTTTTAGTGCATATATTCTTCAGCGTATATACAGTTATTTATAGTATAGCACAGTCAAATATTTTAAAACAGAAAAAACTTGTACACATTACATAAAATTTTGGTGGTAAGAGACACGGTTTTTGCGTAAACTACTTATAAACAGGGTAAAATCTTGTCAGAATAAATTGTAGTTAAATAAAGAGTGTTTGAGAAATCACTCCAGTAATATGTATGTCCCAATTTATGGGGAAAGCATTTTTCAAACACGCTCTAGTATACTTCATCTGTGATGAATTTGACAAAACAAATTTTTTTCTATATAATAATTAACAAAGCTAACTAACATTGTTAACCAGGAAAGAATAGGTGATAGAATGAATGAATACTCAATGATGACACAGGAACTGCAGGATCTGGCTGCACTTTCTATGGAACACGGACAGATTCCTTCAGGCCTGTATGACCAGTACCATGTACTGCGAGGTCTCCGTGATGTGAACGGTAAAGGCGTGCTGGCAGGACTTACGGATATTTCCACCATCACCTCTTCCAAAGAAGTTGATGGAAAGATGGTTCCCTGCGATGGAGAGCTGCGCTATCGTGGCTACGACATTCACGATTTAGTAGACGGATTTGTAGCAGAGCAGAGATTTGGCTATGAAGAAGTGGCCTATCTGCTTATTTTTGGACGTTTGCCACAGAAGCAGGAATTACAGGAATTCCAGAATCTTCTTGGAAGTTATCGTACATTGCCGACGAACTTTGTGCGAGACGTTATTATGAAAGCACCAGGTAAGGACATGATGAATACACTGCAGCGAGGCGTACTGACATTATACGGTTATGACGATATGGCAGATGACATTTCCATACCGAACGTACTGCGCCAGTGCTTACAGCTTACAAGTACTGTGCCGTTACTCGCAGTTTATGGTTATCAGGCATATAATCATTATGTAGAAGGCAAGAGTTTTTACATTCATTCTCCGAAGCAGGAACTTTCCACGGCGGAGAATATTTTGCGTATGCTCCGCCCCAATAAAAAGTATACACCACTTGAAGCAAGAGTTTTAGATATTGCCCTCGTACTTCACATGGATCACGGCGGTGGTAACAACTCGACATTTACCAATCATGTAGTAACTTCCTCTGGAACAGATACTTACTCCGCTATGGCAGCATCTCTTGGCTCACTCAAAGGGCCAAAACACGGTGGAGCAAATATCAAAGTTGTTCATATGTTTGATGAGATGAAGCAGGAAGTGAAGGATTGGAAAGACGAAGACGAGATTAAAAATTACTTGCTGAAGCTTCTCAATAAGGAAGCCTTTGATCACAGCGGATTGATTTATGGAATGGGACATGCCGTTTATTCTATCTCCGATCCAAGAGCAAGAATCTTCAAGGGATTCCTTGACAAACTCGCGCGGGAAAAAGGTTACGATGAAGAATTTGAATTCTATGACAGAGTAGAAAAACTCGCCGTCGAAACCATTCAGGAAAAACGCCGTATCTATAAAGGTGTAAGTGCCAATATCGATTTTTACAGCGGATTCATGTATCGGATCTTAGGGCTGCCAGACCAGTTATTCACCCCGATGTTTGCCGTGGCACGTATGGTCGGCTGGAGCGCACACCGTTTAGAAGAGTTAATGAACTGCGATAAGATTATCCGTCCAGCATACCAGAGTGTGGCTATGGATAAGGAATATGTTCCAATGAAGGATAGAATTATCGTGGAATAGTAAAGAGAATTTTAGAATAAAGCTATTTTTGGGGAGGAAAATAACAAAAATATGAAAGCGAAAGACACAGGGAGTTCTGACTGGCCAGAAGGTGAGCCGTCAGCAGAACAAAAAGTGACTTTAGAGGACTACCAGCAACTAATCATGCAAATGCGAAAGGCCAATGTACAGTTTCAGCAAATGTGTAACATTCCATCAGGAGAACTGACAATGTTACTCACCCTGCGCCACCTGTTACTGGCAAAGGAATTTGTCATTCCGTCAGATATTGGGGATGCGATGAAGCTGTCAAGGCCAGCTGTATCCCGAATGCTCCATAATTTAGAGCGTAAAGGATATCTGGAAATGAAAAGCAGCGAAGAAGATCACCGCTACGTCAAGGTACAGTTCACCCAGACTGGAAAAGAACTTATCATCGAGGAATTTGAAAAATGCTGTAAGCTCTTAGAGAGGGTAAAAGAGCGAATGGGAGAAAAGGATATGTATAAGTTTCTCTATTATTACAGCCAGTTTTGCACGATTTTAGTAGATGAGATTTTTTGAGTGTCTCTGACAGGAGAAGCAGCTTAATTCATTAGCATTTAAACACCTTCTAATGCTAATGAATTAAGCTGCTTTTTTCTGGCTTTGGAGCCACTCAAAAAGGGTATCTTCTCGGGGCAGGCATTATTCTTCGTATGAGCGAAAATGACTTTGGAGTCATTCAAAAAGGGTATCTTCTCCCGTTAGGAGCGTTTCCCTCTGCCTGCGGCAATCAGAATTCCTCCAGCTTCTTCAGCAATGCCATTTCCCCTGAAACCTTGTACTTCGCACAGAACCGACATAATGCAAAGAGAACTTCCCCCAGCTTCTCTGACAATTCCTCATCACTGCTGAATTTTTTCTCTGGATCTTCCCCAGCGGTGCCGAGCTGTAAATTCACAACAGAAGTTAGCAGGTCTTTAAAGACATCTTCATCCTCCGTGGAAAACATTCCAGCGGCGGCAGCCTTTTTCGCGATCTTCTGGCCGCGGATGAGGGCAGGGAAACTTTCTGGAACAAGTGCAATCTCTTCTTTTAAAGAGGTCTGTTTATGTCCTTCTTCCTGAGATTTTAACTTCTCCCAGTCGGCCTGCTGCTGTTCTACACTATCATAATGGCGGCCAGCAAATACATGAGGGTGACGGTGGATCATCTTGCGGGCAATGCCATCGATAACATCTTCGATAGCAAATTCGCCATTATCTTCAGCAACCTGGGACTGCAAAAGTACCTGAAATAAAAGGTCACCAAGTTCTTCTTTTAAATTAGCGCAGTCACCAGTCTTAGTGAGGTCAGTTACTGCCTGATTCACCTCGTAGGCTTCCTCTAATGTATATAACTTAAGAGATTCATGCGTCTGTGACTTATCCCACGGACAGCCATTCTCTCCGCGAAGTGTGGCAACAATTGCCTGTAATTCCTGAAAATTAAACTTTTTATCCATTATAAATGCTCCTCCTTCAAACAGAATAAAATGGAAAATAATCTTTAATAATATGTGGTCAATATTCAGCTATCCAATTACATTTTAAGTTAAAATGTAATATTGTCCCAATATCTATAAAATCTTTGTATCAAGTAAATACAAATAAAATATAAGTAGAATGCGACTGGAATTACTATCATGCAGAAGTAATTCTTAAATATGCAAAATTATGCAAAAGACTATTGTAAAAATATGTTATTTGATTTATTATATCAGTAAGTCACGAAAAAATCTACATCAAAAAGAAAGAAGGTTTAGGATTAATGAACAACTTTGGACGGGCAGTACTGGCAGTGGGGTTAAGTGCAGTCATGACATTTACAGGTCCGGAATGCTTTTTTCAGTCAGGGGTAGAACCTGTAAGTGTTTATGCAGCAGAGGAGAAGGCTGTGCAGAGCAAGACAGCAGGAGATAATTCTGAAGAAGGCGAGAGCACGACAGAAGTGACAACAGAGAAGAAAGAAGAGAGTACGACAGCAACGGAAAGTCAGGAGAGCCAGACTTCTTCCGAAAGGGATACAAGCAGCGGTAATACAGAGCATTCGCAGACAGAACATACAACAGAAAGTACGAAGAAGAATACGTCTGGTATATCTGGTAATACAGATCAGGCAGAAGATACCGATTCTTCTACATCAGATACATCCGGAAATTCCTCTCATAGTAACGAAGGAGGAACAACTCAGAAGAAGGCGAAGAAGGACATTTCCTCAAGAGAAGATGCAGAGATTCGTACAAAGGCGATTAAGAAGATTACGGATCAGTTAGCAGAGGAAGACGCACCGGACGGAAGCGATAAAACGAGTACATTTATCCCGAAGATTTATAATGATACTCGTCTGGCTATGAAGAATAATAAGGAATACATTGCGGGATATGTATATTTTAATCAGACAGATAGTGCCTGGAATCAGAATGGCTACTGTATCGCTAAGGCTGGATGTGGTCCGACTTCCATGGCAGTAGTAATCACATCTCTTACAGGTAAGTGGGTAACTCCATTGGATACAGCCATCTGGGGCTATCAGCATGGCTTTTACTCAAGAGCAGGTTCCGCACATGAGATGATTCCTGCGATGGCAGCGGCTTATGGACTGAAGTGTCAGGGAGCAGGAACCGATTATAATGCGATTAAAAAGGCATTAAAAGAAGGCAAGCCAGTAGTGTGCCTTATGGGACCTGGATATTTTACCCGAGGCGGGCATTTTATGGTACTGGTAGCAATTGATAAGAACGATTGCGTAACAGTAGCCGATGTCGGAAGCAGGGTGCGTTCCGCTTACAAGTACAGACTGTCAGATGTAATCGCACAGTCAAAAGGTGCCAGTGCAGGCGGTCCATTCTGGATTATGTCCTATGATAAGGAGAGTAAGTCTGCGCTTCAGGAGAAGCAGGCGATTAAGGATTATACAGAAGAAGATATGGCAGAAGATTTTGCTGATGTTTCCTACATGAAAGTAAAGGGAAATCTTCCAGAAGTACTCCAGGAAGAGAAGGCAGATGTTTCTATGAAAAAGGTAGTATCTATTCTTAAGATGTCAACTGGTAAGAGCCTTTTAGATACAATCGGAGCAGGTAAAGGAACCGCATTGGCAGGCACTTCTAATGCGGGAAGTTCTGTACTTTCGCCAGTGAGCCAGAATAGCCAGGTTATTGTGGTGAACACAGATGCGAGTAATAAGAAAGCAGGTAGCCAGAGTGGAAGTACAGCACTTGCAGGAAGTGCTGCAGATACAGTGAGCCAGGGTCAGTCTGCGAAGAGGTCACAGAATCTGGCGCTCACACTGAAGCAGGATATCGCAAGAAGGCAGTGGGAGAAAAAGATTGATTTAAGCTGGATGGACAACTATATGCAAGGAACTTTGGAAAAATAATCTGTAAATTGAGGCGTGCAGGTTGTAGGAATGATTTTTCAAACACGCTCTAAGCTGATGAACAAATAAGTTGTGATAATTTAAAATAATGGACAAAGAATTATGAGAAAGATTAATTACAGAATTACAGTTAATATAACACAGAAGACGATGAAGCTTGGATTTCGCGCAAAGATGCCGGACGAGATGCAGGGAAAGCGCATCCGCGTGCAGGCTGTATTTACCCAGAGACAGGTAGAACGTCGTTTTCCGATGGAAGTAGTAATAGAAGAAGGAGAAGTTGGTGACCAGATTCGCGCAGATGCAGAGATATTGCTGCCATATGTATTTTACAGTCCGCCACGCCATAAGGTGAATGTTATTTTTACGCTTTGGTGTGGAGCGGAAGAGATTTGCTTAGATGACCAGCCATTTCCAGTGCAAAAGGAACTATTTGCCAGAGCGGAGATTGTCCGCAAGAGGAATCTGTTCAAGTTTGGACTTTGCTCTCTTGGACTGCCATTTTTACTGGTCAGAGATTATTTTAAGGAAGACAAGAATTTTATAAAGGCAGCGAAGCGGGCGAATGATACCGTATATAGAATTAGTGGTTATAATTATAGTGCCCGTCAGCAAAATACTGACTATTTTGCAGCCAGATACCGCAAATATATAGCGAAGAATAAGGTAAATCCGAATCAGATTCTTTTCCTTTCAGAGAGAGAGCCAGAGAAGAATGGGAATCTTATGCTTGTGAAGAAGTGGTTTGAGGAGAATGAACCCGAGGTAGAGATTACGACATTTATCAATACAAAGACAGTTGATCAGCTTCGCAAGAAGGAACTTCGGGATTGTGCGTTCAAATGCGCTACATCTGCAGTTATCATTTTAGAAGATTTCTATCCGCAGCTTCATAGCATTCAGAAACGCAGCGAGACAAAGATTGTGCAGTTGTGGCATGCCTGCGGAGCTTTTAAGACGTTTGGCCTTACCCGTATGGGTAAACAGGGCGGTGCGCCTCAGACATCGATGAATCACAGGAATTATGACCTCGTACCAGTCAGCAGCGATACGGTGAGAGATATTTATGCAGAAGCATTTGGAATTTCAGGAAGTAAGGTACAGGCGCTGGGAGTACCGCGTACAGATCTGCTTTTTGACTGGGATTATGAGGAGAAAAAGCGCGAGGAACTCTACGGGAAATATCCTATATTAAAGGAGAACAGGGTAATCTTGTTTGCACCGACATTCCGCGGAGATGGGAATAAAGATGCATATTATCCATTGGAAGCATTTGATGTGAATCACTTTATGGAAAGGCAGCCAGAAGACACGGTACTTATTTTAAAGAATCATCCATTTGTAAAGCAAAAGTTTACTGTGGATGCACAATGGCAGGACAGAGTACTTGATTTGAGCGGGGAAGAACATATCAATGACATCATGCTGATCAGCAACCTTCTTATCACAGACTATAGTTCCAGCGTATTTGAGGCAGCAATCCTTGAATTACCAATGCTTTTCTACGCATTTGATGAGAAAGAATACATGGACAGCAGAGACTTTTACTTTGATTATTCGCAGTTTACACCAGGCCCCGTTGTCACGGATTTTGAGGCATTATGCGAGGAATCTGCTGCCATGCTTCAGAATATTGTATCGGCAAATGAACAGGCAGACCTTAAGAAATTTCGCGAAACGTTCCTAAATACTGTCGATGGCTGCAGTACAGAGCGCATTTGCAGGAAAATAAAGACAAACTATATTGGAATCATGGTAGTTTGTTAAAATAAAAGCATTAATAAGCATGAATCTAAAGACAGCATCATGTAAGAATGCTGACAGCATAGTTGAGACATTATGAGTAACATAGGGATTCAAAGTTACTAAGGAGGACTTATTTTTATGAAAGGAATAGTATTAGCGGCTGGAAGAGGTACGAGACTGTACCCTATGACAAAGCCAGTTTGTAAACCATTATTACCAGTATATGACAAACCGTTAATTTATTATCCAATTGCCACTTTACTTCAGGCAGGAATCAGGGACATTCTTGTAATTATTCCACCAGGGGAAGAAAGAGAGTTCCAGAACCTTCTCGGAGATGGAAGTGAATTAGGACTTCATATCGAGTTTGCAGTACAGAAAGTTGCGCGGGGAATCGCAGATGCACTTATCATCGGAGAAGACTTCATTGGAGATGATTCTGTATGTCTCGTATTAGGAGATAACATTTTCCAGTGCCATAATCTTGATGAGATTATGAAAGAAGCCATCAAGGATGACCACGGCGCAAAGGTATTTGGTTATTATGTAGATGACCCAAGACCATTTGGTGTTGTAGAATTTGATGAGAACGGACAGGCTGTATCCATCGAAGAGAAGCCAAAGAATCCAAAGTCTAATTACATCGTACCAGGATTATACTTCTATGATAATCAGGTAATTGACATTGCTAAGAATCTTAAACCATCCGCAAGAGGTGAGTACGAGATTACAGATGCTAACTTAGAGTATTTAAGCAGAGGCCAGTTAAAGGTAATTCCATTTGACAGAGGACTTACATGGATGGATGCCGGAACAGCAGACAGTATGTTAGAGGCAGCCGAGATTGTTAAGGCACTTCAGAAGTCAGGATGCTATGTAGGCTGCTTAGAAGAACTTGCATGGAAAGAAGGATTCGTATCTTTAGATAAGGTTCATGAGATTGGCGAGAGCCTCAAGATGACCAACTATGGACAGTACTTACTCAAATTAAAGTAAAAAGTTGCTATTTTACACGGGAGATAATGAGACAACCCGAATCAAATAACAATTTTTTATAGAAGAAAGCACAAAACTTCCCATATTTATACTAGAATGAAAATAAAACGGCAAACTGTCATAACAATTTCAAAACAACAGTTTCTAAAACATTTAACATTTTAAAAAAGATTATCTATTTTTTGGTTGACAGACTAGCTGCTTTATGATATACTACAATCAACCCAGAGGACATTGCACGGGTGCACATCATAAGAGAGAATATTATAGCACCAGAGAGGAGTACGTTATGCAGAGTACAGGAATAGTTAGAAAGCTTGATTCATTAGGAAGAATTACATTACCTATGGAACTTCGTAAAAGTTTCGATATTGGTGAGAGAGAGCCTTTAGAAATCTTCACAGAAGAAGATAAGATCATCATTAAGAAGTATAACCCTAGTGATATCTTTACAGGACAGTGTGAAGACCTCATTGAATACAGAGGTAAGAAGGTATCCAGAGATTCTATCCGCGAGCTTGCTAGAATTGCCGGATTTAAGCTGACAGAAGAGTAATCTTCTAACCCAGCTACTTTAACGGGAGTTCCCTGTGGTAGTATACAAGAGATAAAGATATGCCTTAAAAAACCAAGAACCAGTAGAGAGAGGCAAAACGGACAGCCCCCTCCTTTGCGAAAGCAGAGGAGGGGGCTTTTTTGCTTATTTATCTTCTCTCTCAACACGGTATTTGTCTCTTGCTGCCAGATATACAAGATTAACTATGGCAGATAATTCTATTTCATTGTTATAAGATAGAATAGGAGATTCTGTATTATGAGCATACTCCAAAATTTCTGCCATTGTTTGTGTATCTCCAGCTAGTGTTGCCTTTAGCATTCTTTCAGATTTTTTTGCTAATCGATATACATATCCCAAACTTTCATTTGTTAAAAGGAGTTCATTATATTTGTACATCAGCTCTCTGTTTGGAATAAAGACTTCTCCATCTTCATAAGTAAGTAACCCGTATATGACCATTGCAGAGTATATCTGGTTTTTTGTTGTTAATTCTTCTGCGGTGGCCGCATACTCTTGTACTTTCGCCTCTATATGTTCGCCGGAAATCATAAGAATAAAGTCTTCTCTGACTTCATCAATATTCCCTTTGATATAATAAAATATTTCATCATAGGGACCAGAACCTGTCCAGTAACTGCCTAGCTGGTTATCTGATAAAGCACAGATAATTGAACGGGGATTATAAAGCTGTTCACCCGATGCCGTACAATATCCATCATACCAGATTTTTAAATCATGTCTTGTAATTCGTGGTCGAATTGTGGTTTCACTATAAATTTGAAACAGTTTATCTACCTCCTCTTCTGAAAATCCAAAATAAGAGCTAAACCGTTCTCTTGTTGCCATGTTATATTCCACAAACATATTTAACTCTGAAGCGGCAGAATATTTGGCTATTGGAAGTATTCCAGTCATATAAGCAAGCTCTACATATACCTGATCTTTCAGTAAGTTTTTAAGAAAAAGCAGGTATTCTTGTCTTTCTTTTTGGGAAATAAATGGCATATGAAATACTGCATCCCATTCATCCATTATAAACATAAATTTACGATTTGTTTTTTGAAAAATTTTTGCCAGGATATCCCAAAGTGACATTTCTTCTTTCAATTCTAATTCGGGAAAATCTTCAAACAAATCTTCTTTTATTCCTGTTTTGATTCTATTAATATATTCTTCATAAGTTTGGCAATTCTCTGGAAGCCTGCTGAAATCAATATAGATAACATCATATTTATTTATATATTCTTCATATACCGGGCTTTTTGCTATCGCAAGATGTTCAAATACAAAACTACTATCTATTGCCTTGCCAAAATATGACGCTACCATATTTGCCATTACGGTCTTTCCGAATCGACGGGGTCTTGTGATACACAAAAATCTTTGTTCTCTTCCTATTGATGGAATCAATTCTTCTATTAACATCGTTTTATCTACAAAGTATTTATCCAGGGCTGTTATCTTATATGCTTCAAATGGTGCAGTGCTGTTTAAAAAGATACCCATTATATCACCGTCCCTTCTTAAAAGATATCATTTGTATTATAACATCCTTATGGGAATTCTACTATTAAAAATTGGAATTTGCCGGGGTGAGTAAACAGACGAACCCCCAGAGAGACACTACCCTATATCTGCGACTAAAGTCACAAATATAGGGTAGTGTCTCTCTTTGGGGGCGTCTTCTTGCCTGCGGCAAATCAGAAGTTCTTGATTTTGTAGGAGAGGTGTGTTAGAATGTACACAAACAAATTTTCGGAACATATGTTTATGAAGAGGTGATACTATGACAGAAAGAGAGATTCCTTTGGAGAGAAAGTTAAAGATTTTAGCAGATGCGGCGAAGTATGATGTTGCGTGTACTTCGAGTGGGTCAAGTCGAAGAGGGAAGAAGGGGCATCTCGGGAATACGGTATCTGCGGGTATCTGTCATACATTTTCTTCCGATGGACGGTGTGTTTCTCTTTTGAAGATTCTTTTTAGTAATGATTGTGTTTTTGACTGCAAGTATTGTCCGAGTCGTGCTGCGAACGAGAAGGAAAGAGCAACATTTACCCCGGAAGAGATTTGCAGGCTTGTGGTGGAGTTTTATCGTCGGAATTATATTGAGGGGCTGTTTTTAAGTTCTGCGGTGGTGAAGAGTCCGGCATATACGATGGAGCGAATGTATGAGGCGATTTATATGCTTCGGAATAAGTATCATTTTAATGGTTATATTCACGTGAAGGCGATACCAGGGGCACCGGATGATATTATATATGCACTTGGATTTTTAGTAGACAGAATGAGTGTGAATCTGGAATTACCTACTGCCGAAGGCTTGAAGAGACTGGCACCGAATAAGAAGCCAAAGAATCTGATTCGGCCGATTCAGCAGATTCAGAGAGGAATACAGACACAGAGAGTAGCACTTGGTAAGGATAGCCGAATGGAGCGGGCGAAGGGAAATCAATATTTGTCGAATAGTATATTTAATGAGAAGAATACTTCCTTTGTTGAGGACAAGTCTGTGTTTTCTATAATGGAAGACGCGCAGAAATCTGTTAAGAAGAATGATAATGTAAATAGGCGACAAAATGATGCGGCCTTTTTCAAAGAAACTAGGTTAGAAAGAGATATAGGTAGTAATATAGATACA
>OODP01001841.1_pt1 | contig 11161 bp, 7 predicted proteins | sample 1671011 | NCBI WGS metagenome assembly OODP01 (sample SAMN06348113, study PRJEB24527) | human gut metagenome | biome: human gut; feature: ankylosing spondylitis patient; material: feces | host: Homo sapiens | place: China | collected 2015-10
TTTAATATTTGTAAATACCTCATCTATTATAACAGTTTCATCTGTCTGCTACAACCGTTTTTCGTATTTTTCTGAAATCATTTTGCTTCCACTATTTTTTCCATGATTTTTATTTTTGTTAGGTTTACGTTAAATTCTGGTTTTTATTTTTGTTAAGTTTTTCTCTCTATTTTAAATCTTTGTCATTTATTTTAAATGACTGTAAGGTCTATTGTATGTGTTTTTTTCAAATGCTACGATAACTATCGGCATGTGACCGTCTTTTACTGTCACGGCATCATACGAATAAAACAGGAACTTTTACAGGAGGTTATTATGAAAAAACGAATCGTTCAATTACAGATCGGCGCTGCGGCGATTGCAGCAATTCTCGGAACGGGAAGCGTTATAAATGCATTTCCGTGTTCCGCCGCTTTGGTCACTGCTTACGCAAAAGAGCAGAATACCGAGGAAAATGTAACCGTAGTCAATGAAAAGACAACATGGAAATATCTTGACAACAACACAGATCCGGCATCCGGGCTGTCCTCGCTCACTGCTTGGACTACTCCTGATTTTAATGACTCTGCATGGAAGTCTGCCGCCGGAAAATTCGGTGCGAAAACGGGCGCTCTTACATCTTTTAACGGATTTACTCCGACAGTTCTTTTACAGCAATATCAAGATCAAGAAAACAGCAAATGTACTCCGACATTTTTCTTCCGTACAACTTTTAATGCACAAAATATTGATCAGATCACTTCTGTCACAGGAACTCTTTTCCATGACGACGCTGTTGCCGTTTACTTAAACGGACAGTTGATCACTTCAGCCGACATGCCGGATGAAAAGCATGAAAATAATCTTTATTATGCAGGAGTAAGCGCAGGAGCTCCTAAAGAAGCTTCAGTTGTTCTTACAAAAGATCAACTGAAAAGCATCTTAAAAGAGGGATCAAACGTTCTTTCTGTAGAACTTCATCAAGACCGTGAATCCAGTTCTGATATTTACTTTGAATTTCAGAATTTGTCTTTAAACTATAATGAAAATAATACAGACGGCGATAACAGCGGAAGCAATGATGAAAAAGTAACGCAGAAATCTATTTTTCTAACTGTAGGAAACGATACGTCAAGTCAGGGAATTACGTGGTACGCCGACACAGAAACGGCAGGAGAAGTTCAGTATGCGGTAAAAACAGGCGATACATTCCCTGAAAATTACTTAACTGTACCTGCTTCTTCAACAGCTGCAAACGAAAAAGGATTCTATTCTAATCAAGCGGTTCTTACAGGACTTCTTCCTGATAAAGAATATGTGTATCGTGTAAAAAATGGCGATACAATCAGTGATATTTATAGTTTTACTTCCGGAAACAATGACGGTTCTTATGAATTCGCCTTCGTAGGAGATCCTCAGATCGGCGCCGGCAGCACAGACAGCGATATTGAAGGATGGAATGAAACTTTGAAAACTATTTCTTCAAAATTTAACGCCGACTTTCTTCTTTCAGGCGGAGATCAGGTAAACACGGCCTCAAATGAAACACAGTATACAGGATACATAAATGAGTTGTTTACTTCCCTTCCGAGCGCTACGACAATCGGAAACCACGACTCAGGTTCTGCCGCATATAATCAGCATTTTAACCTGCCAAACGAAAGCGCTGATAAAGGACAGACAACTGCCGGAAGCGACTACTGGTTTGTTTACGAAAATACACTTTTCATTAATTTAAACTCCAATGACAGATCCACCGCAGAACATAAAGCATTTATCGAAGAAGCAATCGCTGCAAATCCGAATGTAAAATGGAAAACAGTTGTTTTTCACCATTCTATTTTCTCAACTGCAAGTCATGTTGACGACGGCGATATCATTACAAGACGTAATGAACTTCCTCAAGTTTTCAAAGATCTTGATATTGATGTTGTATTAATGGGACATGATCATGTTTACACAAGAACTTATATGATGGACGGAACAACTCCTGACACAAGTAAAGGAGTTCAGAGCAGCGTTACAAATCCGACAGGAATTCTTTATCTTACCGCAAACTCTGCTTCCGGTAGTAAATACTATGATATCAAAGCTCCGAATGCCGAATATTCCGCTAAGATGGATCAATCTTACAGAAGAACGGTAACAGATATTAAAGTGACAGATACTTCTTACACAATGAAAACTTATTACGCCGATGATCTATCTTTATTAGATGAATTTACAATCTACAAAGCGGATAATACAGCTCTTCTCAATAAGATAAATGAACTTAAAAATATGAATTTATCGGAGTCTGATTATACAAAAGACAGTTGGAAGTCCTTTTCCGATGCTCTTACATCAGCAGAAGAACTGTTAAAAAATTCTGATGCCACACAAGATATGCTGGATGCATCGCTTTTAGATCTTCAGACAGCTTACGAGCATCTTGTCAAAACCGATGATCAAAACGGTAATGATAACAATGGTAATAACAATAACGGCGATAACAATAACGGCAATAACAATAACGGCAATAACAATAACGGCAATAACAACAACGGCAATAACAACAATGGCAATAACAGCGGCAATAATAATGCCAACAACAATAACAACAGCAGTAATAAAGCAAATACTTCTGCTCCGTCCGCAAAAACCGGCGATATCACCACTTTTGCTCCGATAGCTTTGCTGCTTGCCGCATCACTTTCCGTTATTGCATTTATTACAAAAAGAAGGAGATCTGCTTAAGATCAGATAGGATAAAATGATGTTGAGAAAAATAAAGCAAAACTATATTGTACTGATACTTATTTTCCTCAGTGTCCTCACTATACTTATTCTTCAGAATTTCGGGTTTAAAAGCTATTCTCGATACAGCACAGATACACTCCACTACGACAAAGGTGTCGTAGTGGAGATTTCTAATGAGGACATTGAATATGATAAAGAACTTAAAATTTACCTCGGCAGTCAGGATTTAAAAATAAAAATGTCCGAAGGAATTCAAAAAGGTAAAATTATAGAAGTAACAAATTATCTAACGAAAACACATAATGTTCATGCGAAAATCCATATGCCTCTTATTATCAATATCGATCAGCCTGATAATATTGAGCCATATTATACTGTATACAATTATGACCGCACATTTTCTCTTTTTGCATGTGCCGCCGTTCTTGCAGCCGCGATCTTTTGTATCGGCGGAGGAAAGGGATTAAAATCAATCGCAGGGCTTCTTTATTCTATGCTTCTTATCATTGAATTTCTCCTGCCTGCCGTATTCTCAGGATGGCCGCCGATCGCATCCAGTATCATATGTGCCATACTCTCCACGGCAGTTACTCTTCTTCTGTTAAACGGACAAAGCGGGAAAACATTTTCCGCGATTGGAATGTTTTTTGCGCTTATTCTTTTCCTTATCACATCTGCCATGATCCATGTGGACGGATTCAGTTCGGCAGATGCCGAAGGTTTGATTTTAATACATGAAGAAACCGGTCTACAGATTAAAGACGTTCTTTTTGCGGGAGTTGTAATTTCTTCTCTCGGTGCGATCATGGATGTCGGAATGTCTGTCGTTTCATCACTTTACGAAATTTATCACCATAATCCGACTCTTACTGCAAAAGATATTTTCAGATCCGGTATAGAAATAGGAAAAGATATGATCGGAACAATGACGAATACACTGATCCTTGCATTTACAGGCAGTGCATTCATCACATTACTTGTGTTCCTCTCATATCAAGTACAATTTAACCAACTTATCAATTCTAATTATCTCAGCATCGAAATTGCTCAGGGACTATGCGGAACATTCGGAATTGTTCTGACAATTCCAGCCGCCTCTGCCATCTCCGCATTTATGCTGACTCGAAAAGTCGCCCCACTCCACCCGTAAAAATGGGGGCTAGCAGAACGACTATAAGCCTTTATTACTAGGCCAGCGTCTCCAGACGCTGGCTTTCATCTCGGCCTCTTAAGATTGGTAGATTTGTTGTCTGTTTTCTAAAGTACTTTCTATATACATAATTTGAGGTATACAAATACAAAGAATTAGCGTTACAACGGAAATTGCAATCCACTCCTTAAAGGGGAAAGTAAATGTAAAATAGGACAAATTATTCCGAATTATCATCCCCGCTCCCACATTAATAATTTCCCCTGCCGTCAGTAACAGCACCTGCAGGATACTCCAATAGTATATCCCCTCCATAATTAACATTCCTCTTAACTGCTTTCTGGTCATACCGATACAACACATTACGGCGAATTCTGATCTCCGGGAAGCACTGTTCGCCAAAATGATATTAATATAATTGACAACTCCCAGTAAGAGGAGACTCAGGCTGAACGCACACATTACATCCATTCCGGCTTCCATATAGCTTTCTGCTTCTCTGATCTTATCGGCGGTTCGGGAAAGGTAATAAATATTATAGTCCTCCTGACCGTTATTTTCGTTTTGAACCAATTCCGCCAGTTTCTCTGCTGCCGCTGTCTCTTTCCCTTTCTTCGCATCAACGCTAGTATTAAATATCTGTTTGAGCATTCCAAGCCTTTCGTACCCCTTCTCGCTGATTAAAAAATAGTGAAAGCTCTCGTCATCCCAACTCATATTTAGCTCCGGAAAGCCTTTGGCAGTGGTATCAAGATATCCGGAACAGATAAATTCGACTCCGTTTTGCCCTGTAGTATCAGCCGGAAAAACATGAGCAGGTTTCCCTTTCATTTTAGCTGCATCCGCCTCCAATGTTTCAGATAAGCCATGTTTATGTAATACGATGATTCCACTGCCAGCCCTCAACGCATCAAAATCAATATCCTGTCGACTTTTTTTAGCATAACTATCCAATAAATCAATGGATTGATCGTCAAGCACCTGAATTGTCATTCCATTATTCGGAGCACTATTTTCATACACCATATTCTCAATCGGCTGTATATAATCCTCACTATAGTCATAGGAAGCATAGCATCCATATGTAATATGCAGACTGCTTTCCTCTATTTCAGGCAGCTCGATAACCTTTTGAACTACAGATTCATCAAATAACGGGGAATTCTGATCCGTTTGTTCCTCGTCTGTGTTTTTATAAGGAAACAGATAATTTTCAACGGCTTCCTTTTGAGTACCGATTTCAAAGTCTGGGCTTTGCGAAAATTCATTTGTCAGGTTCGTTCCATTCATAATAAATCCGGCGAGCATTATAGTTTCACATCCCATAAAGAGTGATACCACTGTTATAATGAACTTTCTCTTTGAATTCCAAAGGTTGTACCATGCCATTTTACATATAGAAGCTCCGCGGATTGATTTTCTTTCTTTTCTTGAAGAAATCTCCTTTGCCTGATATCTGTATGCGTTGAGCGGACTTATATTTTTTAATTTACTGAGTATATATTTACTTGCAGACAGCAGCATCAGACCTGAAACAACTACCGCACCAATTAAATACTGTGGGTAGAATACCATCTGCACTTCCAATTTCCCATACTGCTTCAAAAATAAATTTTCAAACAGTCCCGGGAAAACAAATATACCAACTAAGGTACTTAAAAACGCTCCTCCCATAATGCCGGACAGCAGGATGATTATATTTTGACGAAACACCATTTTCTTAAGTTGTTTACGAGTTAAACCAACAACCATCAACAATCCGAAATTATTCATATCCTTCGCCAGAGAAATAGAAAGCACATTATATATCAATAAATAGACGCTCGCCAATAATATAACTGAACATGCTATCGCCGTTCCATACCCGCCTATAAACTGCGTTATAGATTTCATTCCTGCCGAATCGGTTGCCACAAACTGCTGCTGTGCATTGTCTAATTCAATGTCTCGATACAGTTTTTTTTCCAATTGGTCACCGCTAAAAAGCTCCGATTTAACAGTAAGAGCAAGTTTTGCCGGAAACCTTGGAATTTGTCTCATATCCAGATATTTCTCTGAAAAGTATACTGTTGGAATATAAAGAGAACTATCAATATAATCAGTGTAATATCCAGATAAAGTGAATTTCTCCGTAAGTTCTTCCCCTCCATTGACAGACCAGTCCTTAAATAAAATCTGAGCTGATATTTCCATACCTGTTTGCGGATTTGAAATGCCCAATTTTTTCAATAGGCTTCTGGACATCATGATATCGTTTTCAGATTTTGGATAATTGCCTATTATATGGTCATAGGCTGGTCTGATCATTTTTTCCCATACAGTTTGATCAACAACTTTGCACGATGCTAAAAATTTTCCTTCCTGTTGCCAATCTCCTATACTATATTGCCATCCATAATCTTCAATATAGTCTGGATAGATCATCTGGTCATACTGCCTTTTGCTTGCATTCTCTAAATAAACTGCAACTGCATTCCCTGATTCCCGAATATTTTTTACAGTGTCAACAGCTATTTTCCCTTTGGCTATGCTAAACGCAGAAAAAAGGACAAATACGGAAAGGGCAACTGCAAACGATAATAGAATTATTTTTTTGTGATCCCATCTACTATTCGCTTTCGCTAATTCAGTTATTTCCTTATCTTTCATCCTTATATCCGCCCTGCCTTTCATCTGAAATTTTCCCATCTTCGATCCGGATCATACGATCGGCTCTGTGCGCAATGTCCACATTATGTGTTACCATCCCTATCGTCTGATTATATTTTCTGGCCATATTCCCTAACAGGGAAATCACTTTTTCACTATTCTCAGAATCAAGGCTTCCTGTCGGCTCATCGGCCAGAATAATTGCCGGTCTTGTAACCAGTGCCCGGGCGATTGCAGCCCTTTGTTGCTGTCCTCCCGACAGTTCATCCGGCATTTTAAAAATCTGATCGTCAAGTCCCAACTCATCAATAAGTTCTTTTACAAATTCAGAATCAATATCTGCATGATCAAGTTCCAACGGAAGAACAATATTTTGATATATATTCAAATAGGGAATCAGATTAAATCTTTGAAAAACAAATCCTATATTGCGCCTCCTGAATATTGTTAACTCTTCATCATTCATGGAAGACAAAATTCTTTTGTTTATTTCTACTACTCCTTCCGTAGGAAATTCATTCCCGCCAACTATATTTAATAGCGTTGACTTCCCACTTCCGGAAGGTCCTGTAATAGCCAGAAACTCTCCCTTTTTAATATTCAGATCAATACCGTTGATAGCATTGACTTCAATCTTTCCACTTACATATTTCTTTTTCAATGAAATTACTTTAACGATATCCATAATATACATCTCCTGTTTAGAGGAAATTCAAACTTCCATCTTAAATTTTCTCTGCACTGCTCATCTTGATTACTATAAATTTATGTATTCATCAAGCGGCGATTTATTACTTCCCAAAAACTGTAAAATTTGAGCATCCCCAAAATAAAAGTTCTCAATGTTTCCATTCTCGATGTGATATAACATTGGAACAGCCGCAATAATAAAATTATCTTTTGTTGCATCTGTATAATCTATAATGGGTGATTCACGAACTGCGTATATTTTCCCTATCACTTTATCTTCATTCAATTTGACAAAATCCTTGTCTGCCGCTTTTATTGTATAATCCAAGGGAGAGTATTTATTTTTCAGTGTATTTCTGGTAAGGCCATCATAAAAGATATTTTTCCCATTCACTACTTCACCTATTTCTTCATCATATTTTATATGATGGTTTGTCCAATCATAATCTTTGGCGTCCTTATTTTCATCCGCTTGAGTATCTAAAACAAATAAGCTATTGGATTTTGCAAATTGTATAATTTCATCTTTTACGTTATCACAATAGGGGCATCCGCTTCTTTGCGCGTACACATAAAAATTCCCCGGCTTTTCAAAAATCTCATCCATCGTAATAGTATTTAATCCCTCATATGCATTAGATCTTTCTATAGCAAAGATATTTCGATAAAGTAATACTCCTGCCATACATATTATGATAGTAGTACATATAATTCCTGCAATATACGATTTTTTCTTCATCTATATCCCTTCTCTCTTTTATATTGGCTTTACCTGACCATCTTTTACTATAAATACCGAATCACAGCTTTGCGCTGTTTCAAAACGGTGTGTTATAAAAACCACAGTTGATTTTGCCAGATAATCAATAATCGAATTATTAACTAATTTTTCTAATTCGATATCTAAGTTACTTGTCGCCTCATCTAATAAAAGTATCTGCGGTTTTCTCAATATAGCACGCGCTAACATTAATCTTTGCTTTTGACCTGTGGATAAATTACTGCCATTTTCTTCTAACACTGTATCATATTGGAATGGCAAACTCATGATATAATCATGTATCTTAACAATTTTACAAGCCTTCTGTATTTCATTTATATTATCGTAATCCTTATTTCCCAACAACAGATTTTCCCGTATAGAAATATTAAACAGCGATGTGTCCTGAGAAACATACGCGATTTTATTTCTTATAATTTCTGTGCTTATATCTTTTAAGTCTACCCCATTTATGCTGATATTTCCTGTTTCAAATGTATACAGTTTTAATAATAATTTAGCAATCGTAGATTTTCCTGTGCCGCTTGCTCCAACAATCGCTATTTTAGCCCCGCTCTTTATCTGTAATGAAAAATGTTCTAATACAGGCTTATCAGGATCGTATCCAAAGGATATATTTTGAAAACATACATCATATCCGTTATAAAACGGAGCATTAGCATGATTTGTTTCCTCTTTCTTCCTGCTTTCTTCAGGTTCTAATTCCATAATCTCTTGTATTCTTTCTTCTGCGACAAGTGCCGTTTGCAATTCCGTTTGCAAATCAATAAGATTTCTGACAGGCTCCAAAAAATATACAATTAATGCATTAAACGTAATTAGCCCGCCTATTGTCATATCACCTAAGAAAATATTATATGCTCCCAGACATAAAATAACTATTTCGCCACTAAGTCCAATCAAATCTTTCAGAGCATATTGAATATTTTCTAATTTCCCTAATTTATATATATTTTCTAAATATGCCGTAAAACTTTTTTCAATCGATTTATAAGAAAATTTTTCTGCTCTATATAACTTAGTTGTCAATGCCCCACTAAGGAAATCAATAATTTTAGCGTTGTTTTGAGCCTCGCTTACGAGCTGTTTTCTACTGTAAACCGAATACTTTCCCTTAAATATCCATACGACCACTATATACAGCAAACAAATGACAATTATTCCAATAAACATATTTAAACTTTGCGTATATAGGATATAGCCGGCTGCAATTACCGATATAGCATCTACAAATACAGTTAAAACTATTTTTGACAACAGTGTCTGCACGATTTCTATATCCTGAAATCTTGATGATATTTCTCCTACTTTGCGATTATCAAAAAAACTTTGTGACAGCTTCAGTATATGTTCATAAAATTTCATTCCGAGGTTTTGGTTTATGTGCTTTCCTAAAATTAACGACATATCTACTCGCAGGATATTCAGGATAATCTTGGCAATTATCAAAAGAAGAAATGCTTCTGAAATAATTACCAGGCTATTAAATGCATATTCCGGCAAAATTTTATCAATCAATATCATATAATAGAATGCTGTACTGATATTAAGCACTGTATGTACCAGTGAAATTACTACAATTGATATACACAATTTTTTATTTGGACGTAATAATTGAAAAAGATTTTTTACCGTCGAAAATCTTTTATAATCTTTCTTAAACTTTTCTGTAGGAGATAAGAGCATTAAAGCTCCTGACCATCTATATCTTCTGGATTTTATTTCACAATTTTTCCGTCCCCAAAACTGGTCTCTGGGGATTTCAACAATCCCTTCCGCAGGGTCTGATATAATAATGGTATTTCTTTTTATTTTAAAAATGACGACATAATGTAACAAATCTTCGTCCACAATCATGTGAGCAATACATGGTAAACTCACTTCACTTAAGCAATCTTCTCCTTCATTCTCTACACTTTTTATTGCTACCGGCTTAAATCCTATTGATGCTGCTCCATCAGATAAAGCACGTAAGCTTGTTCCCATAGAATTTGTTCCTGTTTGTTCCCGGATTTTCGCTATTGATACGCTTCCTCTATAATATCTTGCAACCATTGCTAAGCAAGCTGGACCACAATCTGACATATCATGCTGCCTTATATTAATAAATCCCATGTTACCTTTATCTCCCAAAAATTCTATTACGCATTAAGCGTTTTCCAAAGTACAAAGTCAAATGAAAACTGATATCATAGATTTAGCCTGAAAGTCTTCTTGTAACTCAATCCCGGTATAATAAAGATATCATTACCAAAATGTATCATCCATCTTATATATGTATATAGTTATTGGATGAATTATTGATTCCGGCGAAATAGGAATATTTCAGCCGGAATCAAATTTCCAGTCAGAGCTTAATTAAAGTACTTTGTGCAGTTGTGCTCATAGCAATACTTGATATACTCTTTTTTCTGCGTTTTATTAAGAGCGTTATACGTTCTTGTAAATTCGCCTTTTGATCGTGGGCACGAATAGTATCCACCCTTGATTTCTCCCATTTCTTCTTTGGTTAATTTCTGAAATCCTTTCATTTTACCTTACCTCTTTCATTTAGAATTTGTAAATCATGAGCTCCTTGATTTTACTTTTTTACAATATCATTATTTTTTTGATTTTTCAAGTTATTTTTAATTTATTATTGTTAAATTGTTTTTACAATGTCTTATTACTTTTTTTTTATTTATATATTTACAAATAACCTATTTTATGAAATAATATTAACGACTTTACGGCGAAGGAGGGAGAAAGTTATGAAAAAGCGATTTACAAAAAAAGAACTTGAAATCCTGAAAACATTATGGAATAGTGCTGCCCCCATGATTGCCTCTGAAATTGCAAAGGCGAATAACGCATTAAACCTCAACACAGTACACGCATGTCTGCGTAGTCTGTCTGATAAAGGCGCAATCAAGGTAGATGATATTGTTTATAGCGGAACTGTATTAACACGAAGTTATGTTCCTGTAATTACCAGTGAAGAATATTTTGGCGATCTTTATAATGATATTCTTGGTACAAAGAAAGAGAACCTACTGCTTCGCTCACTAATAGATACGCAAACTGATATAACAGAATTAGAAAATCTTGAAAAAATAATAGCGCAAAAAAAGAAAGAATTATCAGAAAGGAACAACTAGATGTAATATGACCCTTACGTTTGGACCATTTTTTTT
>OODP01001844.1_pt1 | contig 11149 bp, 10 predicted proteins | sample 1671011 | NCBI WGS metagenome assembly OODP01 (sample SAMN06348113, study PRJEB24527) | human gut metagenome | biome: human gut; feature: ankylosing spondylitis patient; material: feces | host: Homo sapiens | place: China | collected 2015-10
GTCGATGGGCACCAGAGGCCGCTGATCGACCAGGCCGAACGCGTCGGCCGCAGCCTGCCCTACACCGCGCCACGCGGAATCGGCGTTGGTGTGACCCACCCACAGAGCGCAGTGATGGCTGTACAGTTTGCCGACGATGGCGCCGTGCACGTCCTGTCCGGAGACGGCGTGCACGGAACGGAACAGCAGCGGGTGATGGCATATCAGCAGGTCGGCGCCGCGTTCGATGGCCTCGTCGATCACCGCCATGGTGGGGTCCGCGGCGAATGCGACCAGTCCGACGTCGGCACCGGGCTCACCGACGATCAGGCCGGGCGCGTCCCAGGATTCCGCATAGCGCAGCGGATACAGGGTTTCCACTACGTTGACGACCTGTCGAAGCGTGGTCATGGCTTGTCCTCTTTTTCTTTTCTTGCCGTCGTTGTTCTCGCCGCCGTGCCGTCGCCGTCAGTGGGCGGCGAGCTGCCAGTCGGAGCAGATGCCGGTGGACACGTCCAACGGCACGGCGAGATCGACCGCGTGCTCCATGGCGTCGCGCACCAGGCCCGTCACCTGCTCGGCTTCGCCGGGGGCTATCTCCACCACGAGTTCGTCATGGATCTGCAGGATGATACGGCTACGGACCTTGGCCTTGGCGAGCGCGTCGGACGCGTGGATCATGGCGATCTTCATGATGTCCGCGGCCGAGACCTGGATGGGCGCGTTGAGTGCTCCCCGCTCGGCGGCGTCGCGTATGTTGCGGTTCGGCGACTGCAGTCCGGGGAAGTACCGACGCCTGCCGAACATCGTCTCGGTGTATCCCTTCTCGCGGGCGCCGGCGACCAGGGATTCCAGATACTCGTGGACCTTGCCGAACGTCGCGAAATACTGCGATTTCAGCCGGTCAGCCTCGCCGGGGCTGATTTTGAGCTGCTGGGCGAGACCGTAGGTGCTCAATCCGTACGCCAGCCCGTAGCTCATCGCCTTTACGTGGGTGCGCTGGTCGGGGGTGATGTCGTCGACGGGGATGCCGTACACGAGGCTCGCCACGTACTTGTGGAAGTCAGCTCCGGAACGGAACGCCTCGATCAGCGCGTCATCGCCCGACAGGTCGGCCATGATGCGCAGCTCGACCTGCGAGTAGTCGGAGCTCAACAGCGACTCGTAGCCCTCTCCGGGCACGAACGCGGAGCGAATCTCGCGGCCCTCGGCATTGCGGTTGGGGATGTTCTGCAGGTTCGGACTGCTTGAGCTTGTTCGTCTCGCGATGGCGCAGCAGCGCGGTCAGGAATCCGTTGGCGCGCTCGTTGCCGACGGATCGGACCGCGAGATCCTGCAGCGCGGACGCATTGGTCGTGTACGAACCCGATTTTGTTTTCTTGGTCGGCTTGAGGCCCATGTCGTCGAACAGCACGGCCTGCAACTGCTTGGGGCTTTGCAGGTTGACGCGGCTCCCGGCGAACTGCCAGGCGGTCTCCTGCGCGTCGCGAGCGTCGACGGCGAACCGGTCGCGCATCTCGGTCAGGCGCATGAAGTCCACGCTGGCACCGACCTGCTCCATGCCGAACAGCACGTGGGACACCGGCAGCTCGATGGACTGCAGCAGCCTGAACTGCTCTCGTTCGTCGATCTTCGCGGCCAGCATGTCGGCGAGGGCGCGAACCATGGCCATATGAAGCAGATCCTTGCGCTGGTCGGCCGGATCGACGTCGCCGCTCAAGTCCAGCTGCCCCTGCGCGACGTCATCGGCATTGTCCAATTGCAGCTGCAGGAAATGGGATGCCGCCTGTTCCAGCGAATCGGCATGATAGTCCGGCTGGACCAGGTATCCGGCGAGTTTCGTATCGAACCACGGCTCGGCGAGGTCCAGTCCGAGCGACGCGAGGATGTGCGACTGCTCCTTGTACCCGTGCACGACTATCCGGTCGGCGTGCCCGTCAAGGAACCGCTGCAACGCGGGACGGACGCCGGCGATCACGCCGGCTTCCAGCACGGCCGCCTTGCCGCCGACCTCCAGCATCAGCACGCTGCATCCCGGGTTCCCGGGTTTGGATGAGCCTTCGGCATACAGCGCGCAGGTCGATGCCATGACGTCGGCGCAGTGCGCCCGGTTGCGCGGCTCATCATCCGAATTGTCGGCGGGCGAGCCGAGACCGTCTCGTGCGGAGTCGATCCATGCCGCCAACGCCGCCTCATCCGCGATGGTCACGGCCTCGGGAATCCTCAGGTCGTCGGAGGCGTCCTCGTCGTCTGCGTGCTTGTCAGCTGCGTCGCCGGCCTGCTTGCCGGCGTTGAACGACTTGAGCACCTTGCTGCGGGTGCGCGGGCCGAATTCGAGGCTGGTGAACAGTTCCGAAAGCGTGTCGGCGTCCACCTCGCCGAATGTCAGATCCTCGATGCCGATACCGAGGTCGACGTCGCGCCGCAGCGCGTTGACCGGTTGAGCTTGACCTGCTCGATGTTCTCGCGCAGCGACTCGCCCTTCTTGCCGCCTATCTCGTCGGCGTGCTCGATGATACCCTCAAGTCCGCCGTACTGGTTGATCCACTTCGCCGCGAACCCGTCGCCGACGCCGGGCACGCCGGGGATGTTGTCGGCAGTCTCGCCGCGCAACGCCGCAAGATCCGGGTATTGCGTGGGGCTGACATGGTACTTGTCCTCCACCGCCTGCGGCGTCATGTGCTTGAGGTCCTTGAAGTGATGCCCGGGATACAGCACGGTGACGCGCTCGTCGATCAGCTGGAAGGCGTCGCGGTCGCCGGACAGCACCAGCGTGTCGTATCCGGACCGCTCCCCCATCGCGGCGAGCGTGGCGATGATGTCGTCGCCCTCATACCCCTGCTTTTCGACGTAGGTGACGCCCAGCGCCGTGAGCATCTTCTGGATGAGCGGCAGCTGGGTGAGCAGGTCCTCCGGCGCCGCTTCGCGGGTGCCCTTGTATTGCGGCAGCATCTCGTTGCGGAAGGTGCCGCCCTTCATGTCGAACGCGACCGCGAGATGGTCGGGCTTCTCGCTGTCCAGCACCTGGGACAGCATCGTGGCGAAACCCCATACCGCGTTCGTGGCCTGTCCGGCCTGAGTACTGAAATTTTCCGCCGGTAAAGCGAAAAACGCGCGGAACGCAAGCGAGTAGCCATCGACCACCAGCAACGTTCCACGCGTTTTCGTCTGGGCGTCGTCGCGCGATTCGCTCATTCCCCTACTTCCGACGGCTTGGGATCGCCATACTTGGCGATGATCGCCATGGCCAGACGCTTCTTCGGGATGCGCTGATCCATCTGGATCCAGCGGAAGGCTCCCTGCTCGGAGAAGTCCGCCTTGTCCATGAGCAGGCCCTTGGCGCGGTCGACGAGCTTGCGCTCCTCCAGCGTGTCTTCGGCCTTCTTGAGTTTCTCCTCGGCCTTCTTGAGCTGCTCTTCGGTCTCCTTGAGCTTGTTCTCGCTGGTCTCGACGTTGTCGAGCAGGTCGTTGATCTCGGAGAAACGGCCCATCGCGACTTCCAGGGCGGGCAGCAGCTTGGATTCCTCATACGGCTTGGTGACGTAGGCCATGGCACCTGCACCGGTCGCCTGACGGACCAGGTCGGGTTGCGAGAACGCGGTGAGCATCACCACGGGAGCGATGTTCTCGTCGCAGATGACACCGGCGGCGGCAATGCCGTCCATACGGGGCATCTTCACGTCCATGCACACGATATCCGGGCGGAACTTGCGCGTCAAATCGACGGCCTCCTCACCATTGGCCGCCTCGCCGACGACCTCATACCCGTTGTCCTCCAGCATGGCCACCAGATCCATGCGGTTCACCGACTCGTCCTCGGCGACAACGACCGTGCGCTTCTTGTGCACGGCGCTCTCGACGGGCTCGCCTTCGGAGACTGCCTTCAGCTCGTCGGCGGAAAGCACCTCCTCTACCTGACCCTCTTGCTCTTGCGTTGAGGTCTTCTTTCTTGCCACCATGCTCACAACCTCTTTTCCACGACACAGTGATTCATCGACAAAACTTCATGTATAACGATAACATAGAGATTCGGCGATGCGACACTGTGGCTCACCCGATAATGCAACGTGCCCTCGGTGGGACTCGAACCCACACTGCGCAGATTTTGAGGCTGCTTCCTCTACCAATTGGGATACGAGGGCGTTTCTGGCACTCGCGATAGTTTAGCATATCGCTACGTCATTCGTCCATTGCAGGCGTGCCGCGCATCATTCCAGCGAGTCACGCCGGTTCCGTGGACACCATACGCCCCGGCACGCGATTTACGCCGGCAGCATCAACGCCGCGCCGAATATCCCCGCAACTCACCAGCGCGGACCTACAATGGAAACACATAAGAGAACTATCAAAGGTGAGGCTTATGAGCATGGACAGTGACACTTACAGACCCTTCGATCCGTGGCGTCCGACACCGGTCAAGGAGGAGTCCCGCAAGCAAATCGTCGAGACCCATTATTTCAACGTGGACAGGGTCGCGTTCAGTTCGGCGCAGGTCGGCCAGTTCGAACGGTTCATCCTGCATGAGAACAACGGGGACACCGTCGGCGTCCTTGCGGTGACCGCTGACGGGAAGATTCCGTTCGTCGAGCAGTACCGCATCCCGACCCATCGCTGGACGTTGGAGATTCCGGCAGGCCATGCCAACGCGCCAAGCGAGCAGTATCTGGACGTTGCAAGCCGCAAGCTGCGCGAGGAGGCCGGCTACGAGGCTTCAAAGCTCACCCAGTTCACGCGCTTCATCAACACGCCCAGCTTCTCCTCGCAGTACACCGCGCTGTATCTGGCGACGGGACTCAAGGAGGTGGACCGTTCCGCGATCGGCCCGGAGACGCCACGTCCCGCGGTACGCCTGTACACGCAACAGGAGGCCATGGAGATGGTGACCAACGGCACCATCGTTGATGCGAAGACGATTATCGCGATCCTTCGCCTGCATGAGGGACTGCTGGAGCACATCGGCATGTGAGCATGTGAGATTGTGCGGTTCGCCTTCCGCACGAGACAGTCGCGCATCTGCCCCGCATCCGCGCGACGACCTTCCGCATCGTCCTTGAGCCGATGCGGTTCCCTGGCGAAAGCGCGTGAGCCCCCGCTCGTTTCGGAGCGGGGGCTCACGCATGAGTATTCGGCTTCCGTCGTCACGCAGCGGAAGCCGAATCTGCTATCGGCTGAAATCAGTCGTTGGCACCGACGGTGTGCACGTAGATGGTGTCGGTGCTGCCAGAGGCGTGCTCGCCCTGAGCGGAGCTCAGCACGACGATCTTGTCGCCGTCGGAGACCTTGCCGGCGTTCTTGAGGACCTTGTCGGTGAAGGCCATGAGATCCTTGCGGGTCTTGTCGTGGTAGTCCTCATCGAGCAGGAAGGCCTCGGTGCCCCAGGAGAGGGCCAGCCAGTGGTAGGTGTGCTCGTTGGTGGTCAGGCCGTAGATCGGGGCGGCCGGACGCTCGCGGGACACACGGTGCACGGTGTTGCCGGTCTGGGTGTAAGCGACGATGGCCTTGGCGTTGAGCTTCTCGGCCAGGTCGACGGCGGCGGAGGAAACGGCGCCGGTGGAGGACATGTCGAGGTTCTTCAGCTCGGGGATGCGGTCGAAGCCGTGCTCGGTGGCGAAGCCGGAGATGCGGCTCATCGTGGCGACGGTCTCGGTCGGGTACTCGCCGACGGCGGTCTCGTTGGAGGTCATCGTGGCGTCGGCACCGTCAAGCACGGCGTTGGCGCAGTCGGAAGCCTCTGCACGGGACGGAACCGGGGAGTGGACCATGGAGCCCAGGACCTCGGTGGCGACGATGACGGGCTTGGCGTACTGACGAGCCAGCTCGATGATGCGCTTGGTGGCCAGCGGGACCTCTTCCAGCGGGCACTCGACGGCCATGTCGCCACGGGCGGCCATGACACCGTCGAACGTCTTGACGATGTCCTCAAGGTTCTCCAGAGCCTGCGGCTTCTCGATCTTGGCAATGATCGGGATGCGACGGCCTTCCTCGTCCATGATCTCGTGGGCGCGGTCGATGTCGGTGGCGAAACGCACGAAGGACATGGCGATGATGTCGGCGCCGGTGCGGATGGCCCAACGCAGATCGGCCTCATCCTTCTCGGTCAGGGCTGGCAGGCTCACGGCCACGCCGGGCAGGTTGATGCCCTTGTGGGAGGAGACCGGGCCGGCAACGACGACCTTGGTGTGCACGTTGTTGCCCTCGACCTTGGTGACCTCCAGACGGACCTTGCCGTCGTCGATCAGGATCGGGTCGCCGGGGTGGCAGTCGCCGGGCAGGCCCTTGAAGGTGGTGGAGGTGATGTGCTCGTCGCCCTCGACATCGTCGGTGGTGATGATGAACTCCTGGCCTTCCTCAAGCTGGACCTTGTCCAGGCCCTCGGCGTTCTTCTTGAACCAGCCGCAGCGGATCTTCGGGCCCTGGAGATCGACCATGGCGGCGACGTTACGACCGGTTGCCTTGGAGGCCGCGCGCACGTTGTTGTAGACCTTGAGGTGATCCTCCGGAGTGCCGTGGGAACGGTTCAGACGGGCCACGTCCATACCGGCCTCAACCAGCTTGGTGATGCCTTCGGGAGACTCGGTGGAAGGACCGATGGTGTCTACGATCTTGGCTTTACGCATGAATGCCTACCTATTCTTATGTGATTTCTTCTAGGAAGAAGTCTTGCGACTTCCACTGCCACAGGCAAGTGTACTAGGTTTGGGCGACGTGAGCCACTGTTTTCACGGGCGTGTTGTGAGCGCTCACATTTTTTTGGGCGGCTCAGGCTTCGCTCTTCGCGGCCTCGACCGACTTCATCTTCATGACGCTCGCGATGGCCGACGATCCGATGGCGACGACGATCACGACCAGCGACACCCACGTCGGTACCTCGGGCACCCAAGAGACCGGGTGACCGCCGTTGATGAACGGCAGCGTATTGCCGCTCAGCGCCTCCATCACCAGTTTGATGCCGATGAAGCCGAGCACGAACGCGAGCCCGACCGGCAGGTAGACGAGCTTGTCGAGCAGTGCGCCCAGCAGGAAGTACAGCTGCTGCAGGCCCAGCAGAGCGAACACGTTCGACGTGAAGACGATGAACGGATCCTTCGTCAGGCCGAAGATCGCGGGAATGGAATCAAACGCGAACATGACGTCCGTCGTGCCGATGGTCAGGAACACGATCAGCATCGGAGTCCAGTACGACTTGCCGTCCTTCTCGGTGCGCAGCTTCTCGCCGTCATAATCGTCGGTGATGCGAATCACCTTGCGCAGCATGCGGATCAGGCCGTTCTCATGGTATTCCTCATCATCATCGCCTCCGACGACCAGCTTGATCGCCGTATAGATCAGGAAGGCGCCGAACAGGAAGAACACCCACGTGAACCGCTGAATAATGGCCGCGCCGACCAGGATGAAGCAGCCGCGCAGAATCAGCGCGACGGTGATGCCGACGGACAGCACGTACTTCTGGAGCACTTTCGGCACGGCGAAGTTCGACATGATGATGACGAAGACGTACAGGTTGTCGATGCTCAGCGAGTACTCGGTGAGCCATCCCGAATAGAATTCGATCGCGGGCTTCGAACCGGCAAAGCACCATACCAGTCCGCCGAAAATCAGCGCCATGACCACGAAAAAGGCGATGTGCTGCACGCACTCCTTGGTGCTGGGCACATGCGGCTTGCGGCCGATGACGAACAGATCCACAACGAAAAACGCGATCAGCACCGCAAAGGTGGCGATCATAAAAGCGACAGGGGTTTCAGACATGTCTACCAGCATAGGAAAGGGCTGTGACGCTCTCTGTCACGAAATGCTCACTTGTTCGCTTCCGTCATCTGGCGCAGTTCCTTCTTGAGGTCGCGGATCTCGTCGCGCAGGCGTGCTGCGAGCTCGAACTGGAGCTGTTCGGCGGCGGTGTGCATCTGCTCGCTCAGCTGACGGATAAGGTCGGCGAGATCCTGCGCGGGAAGCCCCGCCTTGAGTATCTCCTCATGTCGCTTGTCGGCCTCCGCGGCGTCGAGGGAGGGCACACCCAGATGGGTGTTGCCGGCCTTGCCCGCGTTGCGGTAGCCGCCTTCGAGCAGCGTGGCCGTGTCCACGTCCTCCTTGGCGAGCATGTCGTTGACGTCGCTGATCTTCTTGATGAGCGGCTTCGGGTCGATGCCGTGCTCCTTGTTGTAGGCGATCTGCCGCACACGGCGACGGTCGGTCTCGTCGATGGCCTTGCGCATCGCGTCGGTGGTCTCGTCGGCGTACATGATGACCGTGCCCGATACGTTGCGGGCCGCGCGACCGATGGTCTGGATCAGCGAGCGGTACGAGCGCAGGAACCCCTCCTTGTCGGCGTCGAGGATGGCCACCAGCGATACCTCGGGCAGGTCCAGTCCCTCTCGCAGCAGGTTGATGCCTACGATGACGTCGATCTTGCCTTCGCGCAGTTCGCGCAGCAGTTCGACGCGCCGCAGCGTGTCGACGTCGGAATGCAGGTATTCGACCTTGATGCCGCGTTCCAGCAGGTAGTCGGTCAGATCCTCGGCCATCTTCTTGGTCAGTGTCGTCACCAGCGTGCGCTCGTTTTTGTCGACGCGGTCCTTGATCTCGGCGAGCAGGTCGTCCCACTTCTGATCCTTCACCCAGCCCAGGTTGATGACCATGTCCACCTCCTCGGCGCCGTTCTCCACGGCGTCCGTGGCCATGAAGCACTTGGCGGCGGTGGTGTCATACCCGTTGGGGAAGCCGATCACCGTGCAGATGGGCAGCTTTCCCGCCACATACTCCGCCGCCTGCTTGACATAGCTGGCAGGGATGCAGACGCTGGCGCAGCCGTACTTCATACCATCGTCGCAGATGGCCCGGATCTCCTTCCAGGTGGCCGTTTGGGCCAGCAGAGTGTGGTCGCACTTGCTCAGAATCTCTTTCACTTCCATTTGAAGCATCTCCTTTATCATTCATATTTTGTCGCCCACGCCGGCGAAATATACCCGTTTTCCATGTATCTCCTGGCGGAAGACCCGCCCTTGGGCCTCCAGATGGTCCAGATGGGCCAGGGCCTCTCCCACGGCAAAGAACTTCTGCGCCAGGGGAAAATCCGCCCAGTTCCGGCAGCGGATGCTCCAACGCATCCGGCCTGCGATCTGATAGGCGGTGAGGCCCGGCGCCTTCTCCACGGTCCGCAGGGTGTCCTCCAGCCGGCGGGCGTGGTGGGCCTTCAGCTCCGCCGTCCGCTGCCGCAGGTCCCCGGTCTCCGCCCGGTGGGCGGGATACAGCTCCGCTGTGTCCAGAGCGGCCGTCCTGTCCAGACTGCTGAGATAGTCCCCCAAAGAGTCCTCCACTCCCTGCCAGCGGCAGATGTTGGGCGTGATGTGAAACAGCACATGGTCGCCGCAGAACAGCCGCCGGCGGGCCGGGTCATACAGGCACAGGTGCCCCGGCGTGTGGCCCGGCGTCAGCACGCACCGCAGCATACGGCCGCCGTAATGGAGCGCCGCGCCGTCCTGCAGCTCCGTATAGAGCCCTTCCCGCCAGGGCGGGGCCGCCGTCTGGGCCGGATTGTCTCCCCACAGGGCCTCCATCTCCGCCTGGGTGAAGCCGTCCCGCACATATTCCCCGTAAAGCCGCTTCCAACAGGACGGATCCGAGGCGTTTTTCACGCCGGGGCTGTCGATCTCCCCGATACAGCTCCGGCGCCAGCCCCGTGTGGTCGCTGTGGAGGTGGGTGCAGAAAATGTCCAGCCGGTCCCGGTCCACGTGCGTCTCCGCCAGCTGGCGCTCCATGGCCTCGCGGCAGGACTGCTGGCGGAAGCCCGTGTCGATCAGCAGGCTCCGCTCTCCGGTCAGCAAATAGCTGTTCAAGTTTTTCAGCGGGTTCCCCACCAAGGGGATGTCCAGCCGCCAGAGGTCCTCCGCCAATCGCTCCGCCATGGGCCGCTTCCTTTCCAAAAGGTAGATTCAGTATAGCAGACTTTGGCCCGCCTGTCCAGTGAGACGGGCCTTGCTCCCCCGCCTCCTCCGGACGGATGGGCAGCTCCGGCGCTTTCGCTGAAGGGGCCCGCTTCCAAACCTTGAAGCAGCCAGACGTATATGATATCATATAGAAAAGCAACCATTTCCGTATAAAAGGGAGGCCATCCACATGAAGCCATTGATCTTCTGGTCTATATTGGCAATGCTGTTGATGATAGGCTGTCCGTGGTTGGCAGCAACATTTGCAGGCAGCGCGGGAATGGCCGTCTGCCTTCTGCTGTTCTTTGGGGTCAATCCCATATTTTCTGCTGTATGCGGCGTATTTGCAGGAAAGGACATCAAGCGGCTGTGGCCCCTTCCAATTGTTGTCGCGGGATTATTTCTGGCAGGGGCGTGGCTATTCTTTGCGATGGGTGAAACAGCGTTTTTGTTGTATTGCGTCTGCTATCTCATGATTGGCATGATCGCGATGCTGATGCGTTCTTTTCTGAAGGGCAGAAGAGCATGATCCCAATATACAGAATAGTGGAACCAAGGCCCTCATGTGCGGCAGCGGGGCCTTTTATATACCGTTCTGTTCCGTCTTTTCCGCCAAGAGAGTCTTGGGAACGCCCAAATCGGCCCGGGCAGTAAAGGGACCGGGCCTTGCCAAGCGCTCTGCCCGGTGCTAAAATGGAGCCATTCTCAAGATTTGGAGGCTACCCCATGAAAAAACGACTTCTTTCGCTCCTCTGTGTCCTTGTCCTGACGGTGAGCGTGATCCCCGCCGCCTCCGCTCTGGAGGGGGAGGCGGCCCGGGCCGCGGACACCCTCTCCACCCTGGGACTGATCGACTCTACATATAATCTGGACGCCCCCGCCACCCGGGCACAGGCGGCCGTGCTGCTGGTGCATCTGGCCGGGGCAGAACAGGCCGCCGCGGCAGACAACTGGCGGCTTCCGGGATGTTCCCGCCTCCATCGCCCAGGAGGTGAACTACGCCGCCCGGCAGGGCTGGATCACCGGCGTCACGGCGACAGCCTTCCGGCCGGATGCGGCCCTCACCGCCAACGCCTGGAGCGCCTTCCTGCTGCGGATGCTGGGGTATTCCGACAAGGCGGGCGACTTTACCATTGCCGACGCCGCGGGTTTCGCCCAGCGGATCGGCCTCTTCCCCATCGCCTATACCGGCACCCTGACCCAGGGGGACCTGTTTGAGATGGCGGCGGACGCTCTGTCCTTCTCC
>OODP01001845.1_pt1 | contig 11143 bp, 7 predicted proteins | sample 1671011 | NCBI WGS metagenome assembly OODP01 (sample SAMN06348113, study PRJEB24527) | human gut metagenome | biome: human gut; feature: ankylosing spondylitis patient; material: feces | host: Homo sapiens | place: China | collected 2015-10
AATGTGGATTTGAATGCCGCCAGAGGGAAATTACCGGTCGTACGCGTGCCGGCCTACTCACCCTATGCGGTCGCTGAATATACGTTGGCCTTGATGTTATCGTTAAACCGTAAGATACACCGGGCATACTGGCGTACGAGAGATGGCAACTTCTCCTTGAATGGCTTGATGGGATTTGATATGCATGGCAAGACCGCCGGTATTATCGGTACCGGAAAGATCGCCAAGATATTGATTCATATCTTAAAAGGATTGGGGATGCGTGTATTGGCAAACGACCTGTATCCGGATGAGAAATTCGCCAAGGAGGAAGGGATCACCTATGTCTCTTTAGACGAGTTATACAAAGAGTCCGATATCATTTCCTTGCATTGCCCGTTGACTGACCAGACTCGTTATCTGATCAACGACGATTCGATCGCCAAGATGAAAGACGGCGTAATGATTATCAATACGGGACGCGGGTTACTGATCCATACCAACGCCTTGATCGAGGGATTGAAGACCAAGAAAGTCTCCGCCGCTGGATTGGATGTCTACGAGGAGGAAGGAGACTATTTCTACGAGGATAAATCGGATAAGATTATCGATGATGATGTCTTGGCCCGTCTACTCTCGTTCAACAATGTGATCGTTACTTCCCATCAGGCGTTTTTCACGAAAGAGGCTCTGCATAATATCGCCGATACTACCTTGCGGAACATCAAGGATTTCGAGGAAGGCCGTCCCTTAGTGAACGAAGTGACCAAGTAAATTCTAAAAAGGAACTATTATTTATCGCTGATTTATTATATTTTTGTGGCCATTGTCCGGTGTGAGCCAGGCAATGGCTATTATTTTTATGGTAAACAGATATGGATATAGACAGTCGCACAGGTCTGGTGCTTGAAGGTGGCGGAATGCGTGCTATATTTACGGTGGGAGTATTGGATTATTTTATGGATCATGATATTTGGTTTCCTTATACGATCGGAGTATCGGCGGGCGCGAGTAACGGAATCTCGTATGCTTCCCGCCAGCGGGGACGCTCTCGTTTTAGCAATATCGACCTATTGAAGAAATATAAATACATAGGTCTTCGTCATTTCTTACGGGGAAGGGGATATATCGATCTGAATTTCTTGTTTTATGTCTATCCGGATTTGTATTATCCGTTGGATTACGATACCTATTTCAAGTCCAAGGATCGGTTCGTTATGGTCACGAGCAATTGCTTGACGGGTAAAGCGGAATATTTCGAGGAGAAGAAAGATAAGAAACGTTTGGTGGATATCTGTAAAGCATCTTGCACCTTACCGATCCTCTGTCCAATTACGTATGTAGACGGGATACCGATGGTCGACGGAGGCGTATGCGATGCCATCCCTATCCGACGGGCTATCGCCGACGGCTTCTCCAAGAACGTCATCATCCTTACCCGTAACAAAGGCTATCGGAAAGAAGAGAAAGATTTTTACCTTCCCGGCTTTATTTATAACAAATACCCGGCGATCCGGGAACAGTTGCGACTACGATACCGGCGGTACAACGAGGTCTTGGATTACATAGACCAACTGGAGGCCGAAGGAAAAGCCTTCGTCATCCGTCCGCAAAGCCCGATTAAAGTCGGCCGTACCGGAAGCGACACAAAGAAACTGGAAGAACTATATGAGGAAGGCTACGAATGCGGAAAACAAATCACTCAATTGTAGAGACGGGGCATGCCCCGTCTCATCCCCTCAAAACAGTATTTTATTTACAACCTTGCAAATCCTTACTTAACCGCATAGCGCAGAAATTAGGACCGCACATCGTACAGTACTCTCCATCCGTAACAGCACTCTCCTTATAATACTGTAAAGCCCTTTCCGGGTCCAAGGACAAATTGAACTGGTCTTTCCAGCGGAAATCAAAACGTGCCTTGCTCAACGCGTTATCACGTACTTGAGCGCCGGGATGCCCTTTCGCCAAGTCAGCGGCATGCGCCGCTATCTTATAAGCGACCACCCCATTACGCACGTCTTCCTTATTCGGCAATCCCAAATGCTCCTTTGGCGTAACGTAGCAGATCATGGCCGTCCCATGCCAAGCAATTTGCGCGCCACCGATAGCCGACGTGATATGATCGTATCCAGGAGCGATATCGGTCGTCAACGGGCCCAGCGTATAGAACGGCGCTCCATGACAGGCATACTGTTGTTCCTTCATATTCTCATGAATCTTATTCATGGGAACATGGCCCGGGCCTTCGATAATCACTTGTACGAACTGCTCCCAAGCTATTTTCGTCAGTTCTCCCATCGTGTGAAGCTCGGCGAATTGTGCCGCGTCGTTCGCGTCATAGATAGAACCGGGACGAAGCCCGTCTCCGATAGAGACCGCCACGTCGTATGCCTTCAGTATCTCGCAGATCTCGGCGAAATGCGTGTACAGGAAGTTTTCCTCGTCATGAAGCTGCATCCATTTGGCCATGATCGATCCGCCTCTGGATACGATCCCCGTCAGGCGAGTCGCCGTCAGCTCCACATGCTTGCGCAACAAACCCGCGTGGATCGTGAAATAATCCACGCCCTGTTCCGCCTGCTCGACCAACGTATCCCGATAGATCTCCCAAGAAAGATCCTCTACCTTACCATTCACCTTCTCCAAGGCTTGATAAATAGGAACCGTACCCATCGGAACCGGGCAGTTACGGATAATCCACTCGCGCGTCTCATGGATATGATCGCCGGTAGAGAGATCCATCAACGTGTCGCCGCCCCATTTACAACTCCATATCGCCTTCTCGATCTCCTCGTCGATACCGGAGGAAAGAGCGGAGTTACCGATATTGGTATTGATCTTTACCAAGAACTTCTTACCGATAATCATCGGCTCGGCTTCCGGGTGATTGATATTCGCCGGGATGATCGCGCGACCGGCGGCGATTTCCTTGCGGACGAACTCCGGCGTGATATACGACTTCAGTCCCAAAGCCTCGATTTGCTGGTTCTCACGAATCGCCACGTACTCCATTTCCGGAGTGATAATACGCTTCTTCGCATAATACATCTGGGTGATATTCTTACCCTCTTTAGCCCGGAAAGGCAAGTATCGCTTGGGGAAACGCAGGGAATCCAGAGTCGCGTCCGCCAATCGCTCACGACCATAAGCGGAAGTCAATTCCGGCAATTGAACCACATCCTTACGCTTACCGTACCACTCCTCACGTATACGAGGAAGTCCTTTAGCGATATCAATCGATATCTTGGGGTCGGAATACGGGCCGCTCGTATCGTAAACGATTACCGGATTGTTCTTCTTGAAGATTCGTTCTCCATGCTCATCCAAGGTTACCGTGTCCAACAATTTAATCTTACGCATACCAACCTTGATCTTATTGATCTCGCCCGGGACATAAATCTTTTCCGAGGACGGATAGGAAATACGCATATTCTTTTTAGTAGCCATATGTATTTAGTTTAGTACTTATTGATTTCCTCTATAAACCGGCGGGTTTCCTCCACGGGATCGGGGGCATTGATAATCGCGCCCGAAACAGCGATTCCGGTTATACCCGTCTCCATCAAAGGGCCTACGTCTTCCAGCGTAATACCACCTATCGCAAAGATAGGAATATCGATGCCAGCCTCCTTGCATTGAGCGATTATTTTACGATAACCATCCAAGCCTAAGATGGGACTCAAATTCTTCTTGGTACCCGTAAAGCGATACGGCCCTAGTCCGATATACGAGGCGCCTCGTTCTACGGCCAGCCGGATATCCTCAAAAGTATTCGCCGTAGCCCCGATATAGAAGATGGCATTGGAATCTAACTTGTCTCTCAGTACTTCCCAAGCGATATCCAAGGGCATATCATTCTTACCCAGATGACAAGCCGTAGCGCCACATGTCACGGCAGCCTCCAGATCATCGTTTACGCAGAAATCCACGATTCGCTCACATTCTTCCGCGCAGATAGTGGCACATGTACGTACGGTATCCTCATAAATCCCATCCTTCATGCGCAACTGTATCCATGAGCACCCTCCTTGGATTGCCATGCTTACCTCGTCGCATTCCGTATATTTAGGCGTACGATGCGTTATAAACATCAAGCGATTGTTTCCACCAAAAGGGGGGCGTAATCCGGTTGTTCTCCGACCGACTCTTCCATTCTCATCATATCCGAAATAATAATTTAAGGCCATACTTGTAATCGTTTGAATTGTTTTATGAGTTGATCCGCAACAAGAAGGGAGGGATCGTTTCCCCAAAGGGCCCCGAGAACGGCGACACCGCCGAAGGGGATATCTTTTAATTTCGTTATTGTCCGCGGGCAGATTCCTCCCAAGGCAATCACCTTATCATCGATGATGCCCTTCGCGTTTCGCAATCCATCTAAGGAGAATCCGCTACCATATCCTTCTTTGGATATACTCTGAAAGATCGGGCTAAGGAACACATAGTCGCATACCGGTTTATACTCGATAATCTCTTCCAGACTATGGCAAGAACGACTTATACTACCTTTATATAAAGGTGGAGCTTCCGGGTTCCTCTTGTTCAAATGGATTCCTCCTAAAGCCCTTTCTTCTGCCAAGGTAAACCAATCATGAAGAACGATCCTGTCGTAATAAGCCGGAGAGATCTTATCCAATAAGCCCTCCAATTCATCACGTTTACAATCCGGTTTACGTAGATGTAAACGAGACATTCCTTCCGCGAATAGAAGTTCGATCAAAGAAGCTTCATCCGCGAAAAAATAAGGTGTAGTAATTACGACCAGCTTATTCATGATTCCATCGGATTTTATGAAGGGCAGAGGGTGAGAAGAAGTGGTTTACAGGTCCGTGCCCTTTTCCCATGCATACATTTGCCCCGTGAACGAGCGCGTTATTCATATATTCCTTGGCTAATCGTACGGCTTCCACCAATGAATGGCCGAGTGCCATATAAGCGGCGATGGCGGACGATAGCGTACAGCCCGTTCCATGGGTATTGAAGGTCTCCACTGTTGGCGAGGCCAGACAAATCGGATTATTCTCATTGATAAATAACCGATCCACCGTTTCTACTCCGGGAATATGCCCCCCTTTGATCAATATAGCGTTACATCCTTTTTCCTGCAATTTCCGGGCGGCACATAAGATATCCGCCTCGTTATTGATTTTTATACCGGAAAGATATTCCGTCTCGGGAATATTCGGAGTAAGCAGTGTCGCTTTAGGGAACAACTCATCCATGATGGTTCGGATGGCGTCATCCTCCAATAATTTACTTCCGCTCGTGGATATCATCACCGGATCTAAAATGATAGAAGTTCGTCGGAAGGAAGGTAAAGTCTCAGATACAACCTTTACGGCATCCTTGTTATGTAGCATCCCTATTTTTATGGCATCTACGATGAAGTCCTCAAGAATAGCTTCGATTTGTCCTCTCAAAATCTCGGGAGAGATCGCTTGGATCCCTCGCACCCCCTGTGTGTTTTGAGCGGTTATAGCCGTTATCGCCGAGGCTCCAAAAACACCCAGCGAGGAAAAAGTCTTAATATCCGCTTGTATTCCGGCACCACCGCCACTATCAGAGCCAGCGATCGTTAAAGCTACCGGATAACGGTACGTTTCATTTTTATCCATTTAACATTCGTTTTTCTTACGGCGGCATTACCCGCATCAAGTAGTAAGGGTATGATCTCAGCCCATATAGTATGGCACCCCTTCGATGACGCAAACTTAGTGAAAAAAATCGATATTAAGATATTTCCGGCTTTTAAACGATAATTTTAACGCAAGGTTATACTTCCATAGATCGTAGACGGGAGCCTTCTGGTTTTAGAAGGCTTCCGTCATATTCATATAAACCGCCATTCCTTTTTGGTTCGGGTCTTTGCCTACGTCTAGGCGGAAGTTCTTGCCGGGTTGCATTTGGATACGTAGGCCTACGCCGTAGTTGAATTTCCACTTATTCCAGTCTACGATAGGAGCGTTTCCGATCGTACCCGTGCCAACCCAACCTACAAAACCACACTTCGCCCAGAAATTACCGCTCTTATATTTCTCCACGCTGCCGAACATATGACGATACTCCAGAATCCCATACGCCATGGTCTTGTCACGGTACTTCCCCCAATAATATCCGCGAAGATCGAAAGGGGAACCAAATGAAGGAAGCTCCGTAAAAGGAACGTTCCCCACACCGATTTGTGTCTTGGCGATCCATGCCAAGGTGCTACGAGGACGAAATACTTGCTGGAATTGGCGGTATTCCAGTTCGAACATCTCATAATTATATGCACCGCCTAAATACTTTCCGTACACCTTGGCGATCGCGCTTAGTAACATACCGGAACTTGGGGTCGCCACATCATTTCGTGTATCGTATTGAATCAAGCCGCCGACACCGATATTGACATAATCTCGTTTGAACTTATTGAAATAAGGATCTTCGGCCATCACCGGGTTGATATCATCTGATTTGCTGAAATTAATATCAAAAAGAGGACCCGTATATAAATGAGGCCTAACTTCCCATACGAAACGGGGATATAGTTGGAAAGAACTCTTATGGAATTTCGTTGTCGAGTCGCTCTTCTCGATTTGCTCGATCGTCTCATAGCCTTTCCCGAAATAATGCGAAGGTTCGTTCCGATAACCGTAACTGATATAAATACGGAAGCGATTCTCGTTGAAGAATAAGGTACCAGCACCGGCAAAAACGAACGTCCCGATTAAGGAGATGTTAAATCCCGCAGGGATAAACGATCGTTGGGATATCGTATCATTCTTGTTTAAGCGAAAGCTAGCCAAAACCGCGCCACCTACGCCAAAGGAGGCTTCCGGCGTGTAAGACGGTCCGCCAAGGATAGACCACCAGATCCTTTTGTTGGCCCGTATGGAGTCTTTATGTAATTGTTTATGATAACGTTGTATTTGCTTTTCGGTCATAGGCTTACCGTCCAGCATCAGCACTTCTTTCGGAATCGTGTCATTGGAAATACCTTGCGCCTTTACGGAAAAGGCGAATAGAAGGCAGGCCATATAAATTAAAAGATATCTAAACATTATTTTAATCAATATTTAGAGGGCAAAAGTACGAAATCCTCCTAATATGTATTCTTAAAGAATCCCTAATAAAAAAGAATAAACAGCTAAAAAGAAATGCTATTACAGTCTGGGGGGTGTAGAGACGTAGCGTGCGTGCTGCGTCTCTAAAGCTAAGATTGGTATAAGACCTTGCCCTCTTCGGATATTAACAGCAAGGTTAGTTCGCCGTCGGGAAGGATAGGAGCGCAATACGATTTACATTTTTGTAAAAGTAATGGGAAGAAACGATTTTGATCTTTTTCCGTAAGAAGCTCCCATAATTCACGGGCCAACGTAATCCGATTGATTGCATCTACGGTCGCCTCCTCGCATTTCGCTTCTTTCGCTACATCTTGAAGGAAGCCTTTGTTCATGACGACTTTTTTGCTGTGTGTATCCGGGAAACCTTCCGCAAGTTTCACCGCCTTGCCGATCATGATGCCTAAGATAACCTGCTTGAAACCTAAATCGGCAGCGATCTTTAGCGTCTCTCCGATAAAATTCCCGTAATGGACGAATGATTGTGGAGGCAAAGAAGCGTATAAGCTCCGAAGGTAGCGTTCACTCTTCGCCCCGGAATTAATAACCAACGTCTCGCAACCTATCGCTTTGGCGACACTGGCTTCTTTCCGTATCGAGGCGATAAAAGCGTCCGATGAGAAAGGACGCACGATTCCGGATGTCCCGATAATAGAGATTCCCCCGATAATTCCAAGTTTCGGATTGAAGGTACGTTTCGCCAACTCCTCGCCACCGGGAACCGAGACCGTGACAATAGCGACGGAATCGGGTGAGGGCAGGAGTGGAATCAGCTCTTGCCGGATCATCTTACGGGGCGTGGCGTTTATAGCCGGGCCACCGACTTTCAAGCCGAGTCCCGGAAGGGTCACGGTTCCGACTCCTTCACCTGCTTGGAAGATGACTCTTCCCGTATCGTCGCTTTCTGTTTCTTGACAATGTTCTTCTTGTGCCATTACCGTGGCACGCTTGTGCCATCGGCTTGGCACAGCTGTGTCATCATCGTGGCACGACTCTGCCACGGCGATGGCACAACCGGATGCATCGGGAGATAATTGAACAGTAACCCGGATCCGGCTATGATTCGTCACGTCCGGATCATCCCCAGACTCCTTGATCACGGTACAGGTGGCGGCGGAACACCCGGCCCATTCGGTATAGGCTACCGGCAACGTTATCTGTTCTCCCGAGGGTAATGTTATCTGGCTTTCTGTTTGTTCCTTCCGTGATAATAAGGCCAATAAAGCGGCTTTTGCGGCGGCGGTAGCACAAGCTCCGGTCGTATATCCGCTTTTCAAGGGAAAGAATTCTGGTAATAGGCGTTCAATTTGTTTGCGCAATCCGTCTTCACCATACACTCGGTAGAAAGTTTCCGGTAATGCGGGACGCTTCACGACAAATACTGGTATTCCGAATTGGCGGGCAGCGTTCACTTTATCCGTAAAATAGCCGGAGAAACCACTTTCCTTTGTCAAGATGGCGTCCGGATGGAGTTGCTCCAACAACTTTAACTCATCCTCGCCTTCTCGATAGAAAACCAGACTTTCTTGGGGGAAGCCCTGCTTCTCGGCCAACGACAAAGATTCCTCCCGCTCCAATATACGTAACCAAGTGGTATGCGATCGCCAATAAGGACGGAGCGGGGCAAGGGTGTTCACGCCACTGAGGGCAAGTAGCCGTTGGATACCTTTATTTTCCATTTGGCGAATTGCGTCTGCATAACTATCGCACCAAATCAAGTCCTCATCACGAAGTGGATACCGACGTTCGTAACGAATCACCGGAATCCGTAAGCATTTCGATACCTGTTCGATCGTTTGGTGTAACACTTGAGCGAAAGGGTGTGCCGCATCGATCAATAGCTTAATTGCGTGGTCACGACAAAAACACTCCATTTCCTCCGCATTCATGGCTCCGGTCAAACGGATTCCATGAGCGCATTCAATGGATTGCAAAGTTCCTTTCGTAGAATAGTAATAGGTAGCGGCTGCCTCGTCCGCTACCCGCACAGCCACACGGCCTTCTGTCGTTCCTCCAAGAATCAGTATCATTACTTACGGAAAAGATGTTTGAATTCATCCGCATATAAGCGAGATAGGCCCTTGCGGTTATCGATGGCATCCCCGACGACAAGTAATGTCGTCAACGTAAGATGATTCTCCTTTACGATCTTGGCGAGATCTTTCAGTTGCCCACGGTAGATCCGCTCGTCTTTCCATGTCAATTTATAGCAAGCGGCTACCGGAGTGGTTGGAGCGTAATGTCGCAATAATTCCTCTTGGACCTTCTCTACGACACCGGCGCTTAAGAAGATACACATCGTACTTTGGCTTTGAGCCAGTTTGTGCAGTTGCTCTTTCTCAGGCATGGGCGTACGTCCTTCGCCACGAGTGAGGATGATCGTTTGTACTTTCTCCGGAATCGTGAACTGGGAATAAAGAGCGGCGGCGGCGGCTTGGAAAGAGGAAATACCCGGAGTGATATGATAATCCATCCCGTATTGATCAAAGTAATTCATTTGCTCTTGAATAGCTCCATAGATGCAAGGATCGCCCGTGTGCAAACGAACGACAAACAATCCTTTATCATAAAACTCTTTCATCAACGCGAACTGTTCTTCCAGATTCATATCCGCCGAGCTTCGCACCGTAGCGCCTGCCTTTGCGCATAAGGTAAGTTCTTTCGGGACGAGGCTTCCTGCATACAGGATCAAATCAGCTTTCTCCAACATTTGCCGCCCGCGGATAGAGATCAAGTCCGGATCGCCGGGACCGGCTCCTACGATCTCGATATGTCCCTCACGGCAGGCCGTCCGATCTAACGCTACGGCAAAGGTATATTCATTTCCTTTCCCTAAATCCGCTTTTTGCTTCTCGACCAAAAGCGGACCGCCATGAGCCGCATAAATGGCGGAAGCTTCCGATACACTTGGGGATTCGGTTACCTCCAGTACTTTCTCCGAGGGATTGGGTACCGGGATTTCTTTCAGCTCCTCCGATGTATAGGTGTGGAAAGGGCATTCCATAACTCCATAAGCCAGTAATGTCAGCACCGGTTCGCATTTCTTCAAATCGATTGTATTTACATCCGCCAAGGCCTCCGGATACAGGCGTTTATCACGCAATACATCTTTAATATGTTCGTAAACGACCGTAGGATCGCCTTGCATATCCTTGCGGCAACCCATTCCTAGGTGGAGGACTTTCGGTATATAGGTGATCGTATGGATGGATGTATCGTATTGTTTGGGACTGACGATCATCAATAACTCATAGTCTTGCTGCGGTATCGCCTCGAAGGAATAAAAGATAGAGACATGAGACGGGACCGTACGCTCCAAATAATCCGTTCCTTTATCTCGTATATCAAGGAGTAGCGCTGTCGGTTTTCCATTGACAAAAGTGGAGATGGCGGCATTGCTATCTTTGACGATCAAGGTCCAATCGTATTTCTTCCCTAATGTATCGAGCGCCCATAGGTTTGCGTTGTCGCTTTGTGTCGTAATAATCGCTTCGGCTCCTAATAGGTTCGCTAACTCTTTGGAAAGATCGTTCGCTCCACCGATATGTCCGGATAAGACAGGAATCACGTATTTGCCGGTACTATCTATACAAACCACGGCAGGATCAGTATGCTTATCTTCCGCGAAGGGAGCGATACTGCGTACGCAAATTCCCATCGCTCCTATAAATACCAAACTACTGGATTCGTGAAAAACCTCTTTTGAGAAAGAGCCGAATGGTAAGATCTTCGCCTCGGGATAAGAGGCTAGAATTCGCTCAGCAAGCACCCGGCTGCTATCGGATATTGGAATAATTGATATTGTACTCATAATTTATAAATAACATTCACGGTAATCGTATTAAAATCATCAATCGTGATACGGGTTTGGGCGGATATCCGAAGACCGGTTTGGCGGACCGCTTCCTCTAAAAGCGCTTTGCTTTCGTCGGATACGGAGTTGAAGACGATGACACCGCTCTCTTTCATCTTTTTGGAAACTACCATAAGGATCTCCACTAATTTCCCAGATCGGAAGAGCGTCGTGTAGGGAAAGAGTGTAGATCTCGGTGGTCGCCGTA
>OODP01001854.1_pt1 | contig 11089 bp, 7 predicted proteins | sample 1671011 | NCBI WGS metagenome assembly OODP01 (sample SAMN06348113, study PRJEB24527) | human gut metagenome | biome: human gut; feature: ankylosing spondylitis patient; material: feces | host: Homo sapiens | place: China | collected 2015-10
AGCTCAACAGAAAAGATTATAGCACTGAAAGAGCTTTGACAACTTTGGTAGGTAAGCGTCGTTCTTTGCTGAACTACCTGAAGAGCCGTGATATCGAAAGATACCGTGCTATTGTTAAAGAACTTGGTCTTCGTAAGTAATCCGTTACTTGCTGCAGGCAAAAAAATAAGCCGCTTTTCCTTCAAGGGAGAGCGGCTTATTTTTTGTACCCTCGTCGGGAATCGAACCCGAATCTAAAGTTTAGGAAACTTCTATTCTATCCGTTGAACTACAAGGGCAATCTTCCGCAAAAGTAAGTCTTTTTATTGAATATCCATGATTTTGGTATGAAAAAAGCGGTTTCCTGTTGATTTTTACACCTTTTTTAGCTGCTATGGAAAACCTCGAAGCGTTTAGAAGAAAACGCCAAAGCGTTTTGTTTGAAACGCAAGTTCATTTTACTTCAAACGCACTTGCGTTTCATATCGAATGCACTTGCGTTTTTTTAAAACGTACTTGCGTTCTGCTGGTGCGAAAATAAACCTCGTATTTCGGGCTCGTTTTGTTTGAAAAATTGATATTTTTGGAAGAACGAATTCTAAAAATTACGATATCTATGGGAAAAATAAGTCAGTTTGTAAAGGTGGGGCCTTGCTTTTAACGATGGCAGGATGTTCTTCACCGAATTCCGGGGGAAAGGATGCGGAGATGGACCGCTTTATCAGTGACCTGATGGGAAGGATGACCTTGCAGGAAAAGTTAGGACAGTTGAATCTGCCGGCTGGGAATGACCTGGTGTCGGGAGCGGTGAAGAACAGCAAGATGGCAGAAGCTATCCGGGCTGGAGAGGTCGGCGGCTTTTTCAATGTGAAGGGAGTGGATAAGATTTACCAGATGCAGCGTATGGCGGTGGAGGAAACTCGTCTGGGAATTCCTTTGATAGTGGGTGCTGATGTGATTCACGGGTACGAGACCATCTTCCCGATTCCGTTGGCCCTGTCTTGTAGCTGGGATACGGCGGCAGTAACGCGTATGGCACGCATTTCTGCCACGGAAGCCAGTGCCGATGGAATCAGCTGGACATTCAGTCCGATGGTAGACATCTGTCGGGATGCCCGCTGGGGACGTATTGCAGAAGGAAGTGGAGAAGACCCATACCTCGGTGCGCTGATGGCCGGAGCGTATGTGCGCGGTTATCAGGGTGACGGCATGAAGCAGAACAATGAAATCATGGCTTGTGTGAAGCACTTTGCGCTGTATGGAGCTTCGGAATCGGGACGTGATTATAATTCGGTGGATATGAGTCGTAATCTGATGTATAATGTGTACCTGGCTCCTTACAAGGGTGCGGTGGAAGCCGGAGTGGGCTCGGTGATGAGCTCGTTCAATACCATCAACGGGGTGCCTGCTACAGCCGACAAATGGCTGCTGACGGATTTGCTCCGCAATGAGTGGGGATTCACGGGTTTTGTGGTGACCGACTACAATTCAATTGGTGAGATGAAGGCTCATGGGGTGGCCGACTTGAAGGAGGCTTCTGCACGGGCGTTGAATGCGGGAACGGACATGGATATGGTGGCACATGGTTTCTTGCATACGCTGGAAGCTTCACTGAAGGAGAAGGCCGTGACGCAGGAGCGGATTGACGAGGCCTGCCGTCGGGTACTGGAAGCCAAGTATAAGTTAGGATTGTTTGAGAATCCTTATAAGTATTGTGATACGCTTCGAGGTCGCAAGGAACTGTTTACGGAGGCGAATCGTAAAGCGGCACGTGAGATTGCGGCCGAAACGTTTGTATTGTTGAAGAACGAGGGTAAGTTGTTGCCTTTGCAGAAAAAGGGACGCATTGCATTGATTGGGCCGATGGCCGATGCGCAGAACAATATGTGCGGCACGTGGAACATGGATTGTCAGACAGACCGTCATGTGACGATGTACGAAGCTTTCCGTCGTGCGGTAGGTGATAAGGCTACGGTTTCTTATGCCAAGGGAAGCAACGTATATTATAGTGAGCATATAGAGAAAGGGGCGGTCGAACCTCGTCCGCTGACACGTGGCGATGACCGTCAGTTGCGGGCTGAGGCTTTGCGCGTGGCGGCTTCGGCCGATGTGATTGTGGCTGCATTAGGTGAGAGTGCCGAGATGAGCGGAGAGTCTTCTTCTCGTACGGATATTCAGATTCCGGATGCGCAGAAAGATTTGTTGAAGGCACTGGTAGCTACCGGAAAGCCGGTGGTACTGGCTTTGTTTACCGGTCGTCCGCTGGATTTGTGCTGGGAGTCTGAGCATGTACCTGCTATCCTGAACGTGTGGTTTGCCGGCAGTGAAGCGGGTGATGCCATTGCCGATGTGATGTTTGGTGACGTGTCTCCTTCGGGTAAGCTGACTACGAGTTTCCCGCGTGCGGTGGGACAATTGCCGCTTTATTATAATCACCTGAACACAGGTCGTCCGGATACGGATGATACCACGTTCAACCGTTATGGCAGCAATTACATCGACCAGAGCAATGAACCGCTTTATCCTTTTGGCTATGGTTTGAGTTATACCACTTTCCGTTACGGTAATTTGCAGTTGAGTGCCGAGCGTATGGCCAAGGGTGGGCAGTTGAAGGTAACCGTGCCTGTAACTAATTCCGGCGAGTGTGACGGAGTAGAGATTGTGCAGCTGTACCTTCACGATGTGTATGCAGAAATCTCCCGTCCGGTGAAAGAGCTGAAAGCTTTCCGTCGTGTGGCCCTTAAAAAGGGAGAGACGCAGAATGTGGAGTTTGTGCTCGACGAGGATGATTTGAAGTATTATAACTCTCGTCTGGAATATGGATATGAACCGGGAGAGTTTGAAGTGATGGTAGGTCCGGACAGCCGGAATGTGCAGCGCGCGACTTTTGTGGCTGAATAGCAGTCAGGTCATATAAAACAAAAAAATGGTCCGTCTCTGTGAGAAGATTCAGAGGCGGACCATTTTTGTTTTATTCAAGTTGGACGTTGCGTACATGTACGTCTGTGCAGTGTAAGAATACCGAAGCCGATTCCCGGAATTTCTCGACCGATTCTGTGGTGAGAAACTCCCGTCGCTTGTTCTTGGAACAGCGTGCGTCCATGTCTGGATGACGCGACAGATAGTCCTTCAGGCTTTCGCTTACATACTCGCCTTGCGTTACCAGTCGGATGTGCGAGGGGGTGTACTGCCGTATCTTTTGCAGAAGCAGGGGATAGTGCGTACAGCCTAAAATCAGGGTGTCGATATCCGGGTCTTTCTGCAGGATGGTATCAATGTATTTCTTGACGAAATAGTCGGCTCCGTCACCGTCGTATTCCTTGTTCTCTACCAGTGGCACCCACATGGGGCAGGCCATTCCTGTGACCTGAATGTCTGGAAAAATCTTTTTAATCTCCAGCGGATAGGATTCGGAGCGTACGGTGCCGGCTGTGGCCAGCAGGCCTACGTGCCCGTTGCGGGTGATTTCACCGATGCATTCCACGGTGGGGCGTATTACTCCCAATACGCGGCGGGTCGGATCCATGTGAGGAAGGTCGTTCTGCTGGATGCTGCGGAGCGCTTTGGCGGAAGCCGTATTGCAGGCCAGGATGACCAGCGGGCAGCCCAGCTCAAACAATTTCTTGACAGCCTGCAGGGTGAAGTCGTAGACCACTTCGAACGAACGTGTGCCGTATGGAGCACGGGCATTATCTCCCAAGTACAGGTAATCGTACTGTGGCAGTCGTTCGATGAATTTTCCTAAGATGGTAAGACCTCCGTATCCGGAGTCGAATACTCCGATAGGGCCGGTGTGAGGGGCAGATAGAGGGTACATGGGAAAACAGTTGAAAGGTTTGAAAAGAAAAATGTCATTCAGAGAAATCTTTTGTGTGTTTCTCTGAATGACATGTAGTCAGTACGACAAAGAGTTTCTTTAATTACTGTGCAGGAGTTGCTGCAGGTGCTGCTGGAGTAGCAGGAACTGCTGTCAGGCTGATGCCCAATTTAGTCTTGATGTCGTTTGTAATATCTTTTGACTGAGCTTCGTCAATGTAAGGAATATCAGTACGGTTCAGGTCGAATACGTAAGTATAAGCACCTGCTTTACCTACAGCCTGTACGGCATCTTCCAGTTTTTTGTAAATCGGTTCCATCATGTCAGCGTATGCTTTCTGCAACTGCTGCTGAGCATCCTGCTGGAACTGCATACCTTTTTCACTCAGTTCCTGCAATTCTTTCTGGCGGCGTTCCTGAATGTTCTGCGGCAGGTTCTTCTGTTCCTGCTGGTATTCTGCATATTTCTTGTTGAATTCGTCAGAAGCACGTTTGATTTCGTCCTCATATTGTTTCTGCATAGTCTGGATGTCTGTCTGTGCCTTTGCGTATTCCGGCATTACTGGGATGATATCCATTGATTTAAAGTGCGCAAATTTTTGTGCGAATACACTCATCGGTGCGATGAGTAAAAGTAAAAAAGCAATTTTCTTCAACATAATCTCAAGTTTCTATTTGTTATTAATTAATTCGATGTATAAAACAGGGCTTATTATCACCCGGTTGCAAATGTATAAAATTAATTTGAATATCCTAGTTTTGCAAGAACCTCATTGCTTATATCAATGCGTGGAGAAGCAAAAATCATGCTCTGTGCCGAGGCACGGTCTATTACGGCATCGTATCCGCGCTGGGTAGCAATTTCTTTCACTGCATTGTAGATGGCATCCTGAATTGGAGAAATCAGTTCCTGACGTTTCTTCATCAGTTCACCTTCCGGTCCGAAATATTGCTTGCGGAGCTCTGCCGCTTCTTTCTCTTTGGCTACGATAGCTTCCTCTTTGCTGGTTTTCTGAGTAGCAGAAAGCGTGTTGGCGCTTTTCTGGTAATCTTCGTACAGCTTCTTCGCTTCGTTGGCTTTAGCCTCAATCTGGCTTTGCCATTGCTTTGACAGTGACTCCATCTGTTGGTTGGCCTGTTGATAAGAAGGTATCTGCTTGAGGATATACTCCATATCTATCAGGGCGAATTTCTGTGCTGAGGCCATACCCACGGCGGCCACTAACAGCATAACGGATAAAATGAGTCTCTTCATAATCATTGGTTTTTAAGTGTTAGAATTCTTGTCCGATGATAAAGTGGAACTGGCTTCCGCTGTATTGCATTGAACCGTCAATCTTGTCGAAACCGTAAGCCCAGTCAATACCCATCATACCAATCATCGGCAGGAAGATACGTACACCGAATCCGGCAGAACGTTTCAACTGGAAGGGGTTAAAGTCGGTCACGTTGTTCCATGCGTTACCAGCTTCCACGAAGCCCAGCGCATAGATACTGGTAGAGTTTTCCAGCATCAGCGGGTAGCGGAGCTCGGCACCCAGACGGATGTAAGCATAACCTTCACTTCCGTACGGAGTCAATGAACCGTTTTCATATCCACGAAGGGCGATGGTTTCGGATGCGTAGTTATAACTGTAACCAGTCATACCGTCACCTCCCACGTAGAAGGTTTCAAACGGTGAACGTTTGTATTTGTTGAAGTGACCGAGGATACCGAATTCTGTACGGGTCATGATAACCGGGCATTTCTGGATATCCATCAAGGCTGTATAAGTCTTGGCTTTGAATTTCCACTTGTGGTATTCAATCCACTTGTACATGCTGGCAGCATCGTGGTAGTTGTCTTTACCGTAAGTAGAGTAGTCCTTCTTGCTGAACAGAGAGTACGGCGGAGTAATCTGCAAAGAAGCCGAGAATTCTGAACCGTAACGCGGGAAAATCGGGTTATCCGTAGAGTTACGTGACAAGGTCAGGTTCAGGCTCAGGTTATTACAGTTACCGGTGTTCATGTACTGTCCGTTGTTCAGTTTGATATAGAGGTAACTCCAGTCTTTCAACATGAATCGTTGGTAAGACAATTCAGCCGACAAAGTAAAGTAGTCATCCGGCCAGCGCAGACGTTTACCCCATCCTACAGATACACCGAACATCTTGATTGACTTGTCGGGGTCGTAGTAAGATTCGTAGTTATCATAATAGTTTCCATAACCTCCGTAGTATCCGTATCCGCTCAACATGTTGTAGTAGTTGTTCATGTAAGCAGAGTTGTAATACTGGCTGCTTACGTCGGTCTGGATAGAGTAGAAGGCCGAAACAGAGAATGAGTTCGGGCGCTTGCCGCCAAACCATGGATCGAAGAACGATACACTGTATGACTGATAGTAGCGTCCGTTGGTCTGCCCACTGATGGTCAGTGTCTGTCCGTCACCTTGTGGCAGGATACCGCGGTAGTTATCGTTTTTGCGGAACAAGTTCGCAAATGAGAAGTTGGTGAACTTCAAACTCAGCTTACCGATGATACCAGTCTGTCCCCAACCGGCAGAGAATTCCACCTGGTCGTTGGCTTTTGATTCCAGTCCCCAGTTAATGTCGACTGTACCGTCCTGGAAGTTAGGCTGTACATCCGGTTTGATATTTTCAGGGTTGAAGTGTCCCATCTGTGCAATTTCACGGTAAGAACGTTCCAGTGCTTCCTTACTGAAGAGGTCGCCCGGACGTGTACGCAACTCACGACGTACGATATTTTCATACAGACGGTCATTACCGTTGATGCGTACGTGGCTGATGCTGGCCTGCGGACCTTCGGTGATACGCATTTCTAGGTCGATAGAGTCACCGTCAATGTTTACTTCCACCGGATCGAGTCGGTAGAACACATATCCACGGTTATAGTAGTTGTTACCGATTGCATCTTCATCGTTAGAGATACGGTCGTTCAGCAACTTCTGGTTATATACATCACCGCGCTTCATGCGGAGCTGTTCGTTCAACAGGTCAGAAGGATATACCGTGTTACCTACCCAGGTGATGTCGCGAAGGTAATATTTCTGTCCTTCGTAGATTTTCATGTAGACATCTACCGTTTTTTCATCGTATGGCGATACACTGTCTACTACAATCTGTGCGTCACGGTAACCTAGCTCGTTATATTTATCGATGATTTTCTGCTTGTCTTCTTCGTAACGTTCATTGATGAACTTCTTGGCACGGAAAAGGTTAATCAGCTTACCTTTTTCGTTGGTTTTCTTCATGACACGCTTCAACTTCTTGTCAGTAAGTACCTCATTCCCGTCAATGGTAATCTGGTGGACTTTGACTTTAGCTTTCTTGTCAATGTTCACATCTACATATACCTGCTCCTTATTTTCCGGGTCTTCGCGTTCAATGATGTTTACTTCCGCATTCTTGAAACCTTTCTCATCAAAATGCTTCTTGATCAAAATCTTGGCACGGTCAATCAAGTTCGGTGTAACCTGTGTACCTTTTGCCATACCCAGTTTAGCCTGCAAATCCTCACGTTCACTCTTTTTCACACCGTGAATTACGATGTCGGTAATACGCGGACGCTGTGTCAGCTGGATAGACAGGTAGATTTTATTGTCTACAATCTTATCCGCAGTGATTTTCACGTCAGAGAACAAGCCATGACGCCAGTATCTTTTTACTGCTGAGGTGATGTCATCTCCCGGTACGGTGATAGTTTGTCCGACAGCCAGACCGGAAATACCTATCAGGACATAATCCTCATAGTTCTTTACTCCGCTGACCTTGATGTCGGCGATTTCATATTTTTTAGGTGTTCCGTTGTAAAGGATAACTGGCTTATCGCTTTGTTCAGTTGTATTATTGTCCTGTGCATATCCCCCCATTGGAGCAGATGAAAGACATGCAGCAATCAATAGAAGAAGTGAAAAACGGTTTTGCATTGTTCTTTGTTAAATTTGTTCACTAGTTTTGCCGAATCGGCGTTCTCTTTTTTGAAAGTCACAAATAGCCTTACATAATTCTTCGGCTTTGAAGTCCGGCCAGAAAGTGTCACAGAAATACAGTTCCGCGTAGGCGCATTGCCAAAGCAGGTAGTTGCTCAGACGGATTTCACCGCCTGTTCTGATTAACAAGTCCGGGTCGGGCATATAATGAGTAGCCAGGCATCGATCGATGGTCTGGTCTGTAATTTCTTCGGGAGAAAGGCTTCCTTCCTTCACTTCACGGGCAATTTTTTTGACAGCCTCCGTGATTTCCCATTTAGAAGAATAGCTTAATGCTAATGTCAGACACATTCCCGTGTTCTTTGATGTACGTTCGATACACTTGTTCAGTCGTGCAAGTACGTTTTCCGGCAATTTTTCTGTTTCACCGATGATGCGGAAGCTGATGTTGTTCTTCATGAAGGTTTCTTCTTCAATGGAGTCCATGAGCAAACTCATCAAAGCGGCTACTTCGTCTACCGGACGATTCCAGTTTTCAGTAGAGAATGTATAAAGAGTCAGATATTTCACGCCTAGCCGTGCGGCTTCTTCCGCAATGACATGTACGGTCTCAGCGCCAGCCTGGTGTCCGAAAGTACGGGCGTGTCCCTGCTGTTTGGCCCAGCGTCCGTTACCATCCATTATGATGGCAATGTGTGCCGGTATCCGATTTTTGTCTATTTGGTCTTTATATAGCATGGCTTGTTGTTTTTCAGGGTTCTTAGATTACCATTTAGGAGTAAATCCCAATCGGTTGATGCGTCCTCTGCAGATACTTCCATCTTCCCACACAATCCAGATAAAGTTACCTCGGGAGGTTCCATTCTCCAATTTGGGAGTTACGGCACATGAGTAATTACCATGGTGTGTGTCGTATAAATCAGGGAAATTAATATACTCTCTATTAGGGTTTTCTGTGTCAGGAACTTCTGCAGGGAAGGCCATACATTCAGTCACAGGTCTCCAGCAAAGTCCGTTGTCGGTAGAGCAATAGAATTGGCTGAAAGGTTTAATTTCTTTGTAACCTCCTCCGAAAGCATATAACTTACCGTCATAGTAAATCATGGTAATATTTTCCAAATTAGGAAGCGGAAGGTTCTGCATTCTTTCTTCCCATTTGTTGTCACTTGATATACGATTGAATACCAACGCTGCCGTATCATTAGCAGGAGTACCTGGGTTATTGCAGAGTGCTATTGTTGTGGTAATATCGCTGTTGTAAGACGCAGTAGTTGTATTGGAGAAGAAAGGTTTACCTACCGGGAACAGTGTGAATGAGTTGGCATCTTCTGTCCATACGCCATTTTTATAAGTATGACTTACGCTGTTGCTTACTCCGTTGCTTATTTTGTTGATTACGGCATAAAGTTCCTCCTTTGTATCGTTTCCACCTATCAGCACTTCAAATGTTTCTGTGCCTACAGGTTCAATCTCATCGGTGGTTACGCTTAGTTTATAAAGCTGTTTGTCATTAGTTCCTCCTGCCAGGAAATAGATGTTGCCTGCCCATGCGGTAGCAGAATAAGTATCAATGTTTGAAGGTATCTTGTCTGTAACAGGTGCCCAAGGACTAGGATTGTCATTTGAAACATCTGAGTATTCAATATGAGTACCGTTTCCATTCTTTCCGAATACATATACCTTTCCGTTGGCATATACAGCTTTCTGTTCACTTAAATTTCCGGCATTGAATAGTTGGGTATCAAATTTCTTCCATGAAATTGTGTCCGGTTCCTGCTTATGTACGTTAATGGTAATTGTATAAGGTTTTCCTTCTACACCACTATATGCATACACTTTAAATTCCACCGGGTCAGTAAAATCGATAGAGTCAGTTGATGTCCAGATGGTATCACGTTCGGAGCCTTTGGGTTTGTAGGCTAGCATTCCCGCATCATATGTGATACTGGTAATAACCTTATCTATGTAGGTTCCTACGGGGAGTGAGTCTTTATTTGTGATGGTTCTATTGATTTGGTCAATGGTGAATGGATAGTTAGAACAATCAAGTGTATCTACATAAGGACTATCTAAACCATTTTTGTCTTTTCCCATGCGATTGATATTCAATGTTCCCAGAGAGAATCCCGTAATACTGGTTTCAGATGTATACGTAATCTGTTCTACATCATTGTCCAAACACGATGTCATTATAGATGTTGCAGCAAAGAATACTGCAAGCAATGGCAAAAACTTTATTTTCATTTGCAAATGAGTTCTTTTAATTACAAGTTGCAAAAGTAGAAAGTTTTTCCTCGATTCCTCGCTTTTAGGGGAAGTTTTATATAAAATTATATTGTTATCTCCTCTTTATCAAGCTCTGTTGCATATTGTCCTGTTTTGTTAAAGGGCACAAGACTGTGCAAAAAGTCGCTTTTTCAGCATATTATAAGAACTTTTTATGGGTAAAAATTGTTTATATCCCCTTTGTATATCGATATTGTCCTGTATAAAACGGTTTTATGCAATTTGTTTCCTGAAAGAACGGATAATTTTGTAATCCAATAAAAACGAATAAATAACTATGTACAGACAATTAATTTCTAATTCATGGAAAGCATGCCTTCTTTTCGTATGTGTATTCTTTTCCGGTATAACAGTGAAAGCAGATGATAGTTTATACTCTCCTAATAAGAAAATAGGAGTGAGCTGGGATAATTCTGCGAAAGAATTGCGTGTGATTTATAAAAAAGGAGATACTTCGGTTCCGGTAGTTCAGTTAAAGAATATAGGACTTCAACTTCAGCCTACATCCGGAGATGAATTTAATTATGTGTCTTCTTCCGCCGTGACTTCCATACGTGAGGATTATACCATGATAACGGGTAAACGCCGTCATTGCACGAACAAAGGAAACCAGCAGGTATTTCATTTCAAGAACGGCCAGAACGTATCGTTGGATTTAGAATTTCGGGTGTATGATGACGGTATTGCTTTTCGTTATGTGTTTCCTCAGCCGACAAAAGAGATATGTGTGACCGATGAAAATACAGCTTTTGTCTTTCAGGAAGGAATTACCCGATGGACACAGAAACTGAATCAGGCCTATGAAGACTTCTATCTGAAAAATAAAGGACGTGTGCAGGGATATACTGCAGGACAATGGGGCTTCCCGGCATTGTTTGAAGTGGCAGATTCTGTTTTTACCCTTATTTCAGAAGCGAATGTGGCGAAAGGTAACTGTGGGTCCTGGTTGAACAATGCCTCCAGTGCGTCGAGCTACAAAGTAGAGATGGCAGAGCCGACCAACGTTTCCGGCAGATGGTGTTCGCCTTGGCGCGTGGCCATTATCGGTTCTTTGGCTGATGTGGTAGAGTCTACCTTGG
>OODP01001871.1_pt1 | contig 10997 bp, 10 predicted proteins | sample 1671011 | NCBI WGS metagenome assembly OODP01 (sample SAMN06348113, study PRJEB24527) | human gut metagenome | biome: human gut; feature: ankylosing spondylitis patient; material: feces | host: Homo sapiens | place: China | collected 2015-10
ATTAAAATCAACTTATGCTGACGGTCTTTTGGCTGTAATATCTGATGACGGAAAAATACATTCTACATTTAATCAGACAATTACTACAACAGGCAGAATAAGCTCAACTGAACCTAATTTACAGAACATTCCTGTTAAAATCGAATTAGGCAGAGAACTTAGAAAAGTATTTATACCTCAAAAGGATTGTGTATATGTTGATGCCGATTACTCACAGATTGAATTAAGAGTAATGGCAGCTATGTCAGGAGATGAAGTTCTCATAAATGCCTTCAAGGAAAATCAGGATATTCACAGACTTACAGCATCTCAGGTATTTGGTGTGCCATTTGATGATGTAACACCTTTACAGAGAAGTAATGCAAAGGCAGTAAACTTCGGTATTATATACGGTATTGGTTCTTACAGCCTTAGTCAGGACATAGGTATAACTAAAAAAGAAGCTGACAAATATATTGTTATTGTTGACGGGCAACATAGATATTCAGCAGCAATAGAGAAAAGTGTTTCTGATGAAGAAATATATCTTTTTGAAAGCTATGCTAAAGCTTCAACAAAAGAGTTGTTAGCAGAAGCTAATGTCGAAGTAGAAAAGTGGAAAGGTGAGGATTATATTGCTGGTGCTACTCTGGCTAAGCCAGAGAATGAACTTTTGCAATTTGCAAACTCCTTATCTTTAAGAGGATTTCCGATTAGTACAATTAGTCTTATTTTATGTTGGGATAAGCACAAGTTTACCTCAAAAAAATTAAGTAAGCTAATGAAAGGTGAAACTGTAAATATAGAGTATAACTTTGAAAGAGCTAGAACTTTTTTGGATGCTATGTCTAATTTTACAGATAAATTTGTTGCTAAGAACTATGCTATTAATGTCGTCATAGACTTATCAAGCGAAATGGGTTACAAGCCTGTTTGTGAAGCATTGTCCAAAATTTCAGAAACTACCATACAAAGAATTGAAGGGATAACTGGAGAGGAAAATGTAAAAAGCTTTTTGAAGGATGCAATAAATAAAGAGTTAGGTAAATAAAAGTTTAATCACTTAAAACCATAGGTTATGTAACCAAAGTTTAAAAGTGCATATTTCATAGCCGATTATCAGAAATGGTAATCGGCTTTTTTATTGATTATAGTAACAAGATACATAAATAGGGTTAAATAGTACAACCGGCACAGTATTGGAATCTGCTATGAAGGTGGACTGGATGAAGAAGGCCGTCCGGCGGATACGAGAACACAGGCACAGCGTTTTGCGTTGCTTGACTTGTTGACGATTCTCAAACATCAGTATCCGGAAGCACAAATCATGGGGCATTATCAACTTAGTGCTTCGATTCATAAGGCTTGTCCCTGTTTTGACAGTCGCAAGGAATATATGGATATATAAAAGAACTACGGGAGCTGGCGAAAGTGCAGTCTCCCGTAGTTCTTTTTTATGTTTATATCATTTAGAGATTCAATTATTACAGCATTTATAGCTCTCCCGGCTTTCCTAAATAATAGGTAATAAGCCGTACCTCTCTCACAGAAAATGCCTTTGTCTTCGGATGAAAGTCGGTAGACAGTATCTCATTCATCAATGGCTTGCATCTCCTCATCCAGCGCCGAAGTTTATTAACCGAAGCACGAATCGTCAAATCAGGAAAATACATCTGCGCCAACTCTTGTTTATTATAACATTTCACTACAAATTCTGAATGTTCCATCGTTTTTTTATTACTGTTTTATATGCTATAAAGTTACAAAAATTAGAACATATAAACAAAGAAAGAAGAGGCTATTATCCGGTATAATGGGAATAAAAAGAAATATCAACGATCTTCACAGACAGTTGATATAGTGGGAAATTCACATCGGCTTTAACCTCCGATGTCAGGGCGTAGATCAGAAATGTACCGTCGTACGATTTCTAATCCACAATGTAGGAGAATCATGCTGTAAACAGCATGAAGCTAGGGACCTACATTTTTTTCATCTCACATACGAAACACTCACGTGTTTATTACATCTCAACATTTTATTTTATACCCAATTCTTTATTACTATCTCATTTAAAGTTTAAAATAGAATGGTTTCAACTATTTCTCATTCTGATGGCAAAGCAATTTATTATATCTTTGCCAAAAAAATCTTTCCCCAATAAATCTTAGCGGGAACAAGAAAGCTGCCAATAGATACCTCTTGCGAGTATGTTTTTCCTTATACATTCTATAGACGAATCTCATATTAATCTTATCCACCCATTTGGGATAATAATTTATTTCACTTTTAAAAGTTTGATGAATAAATCCACCACATGTGAATCCTACACCTAAATAGCCGTTTTTCTTCACTCTAAATAAAAAATCTTCTTGCATCAATACTCCCATACCAACAATTAAGAAATCTGGATTCAATTCTACAATATGCTCTGCCTCCATTCTCATTTCCTTTTCTGAGGAAAAATATCCATTTCTGTAACCAATAATTTTCACCGCAGGGTAGCATTCTCTAATTATCTCAACCGCTCTCTCTACTGCTTCTTGTTTTGAGGCCACTATATAAATGGTTTTATCATTCTCGATTACATAATCTAACAACTTAGGAACAATAGATGTCATATCAAAACTACGCCTTGTGATTCGTTTACTATATAATAAACGTATGGCGGAAACCAATATTGAACCATCAGCAAAAATGCCATCGAAACTACCAAATATCTCTTTATTTTCTAAAGCAAGCAAATATGACACTGGATTCAAAAAAGTATATATTCGCCCCCGTCTCTCAAATATTTCATTAAGAGAAAAATCCTCTGTAATAACTATTTTTCTAATCAATACAGAATTACATTTTATCATAGTGAAGCAATAAATCAATATAGATTAAAACTATATTTGACACTGGGTAGGATTAGGTATTTTATTAAACTGTATATACAAGTACTCCCCGTACAAAAATAACGACATATTTAAAAAACAGTTCAAAAGAAAAGTTTCACTTATTCCATAGATAGCATACATAACCAATATAGCTACCTCGACCATTCTGTTATTATTATACATATACTTTATTAGTGCAGTGCTAACAACAATCCATAATACTGCAAAGATCAATCCTTCACAAATCAACATATCAAGATATGCACAATCCAAGTTCCAAAAATCACCATTTTCAGCCCCCTCATATATATGTTGTCCAAATAGCTTTATGTCATACCGATCTAAATAAGCATTATTCTGAGCAATTCTGCCCTGTAACATCATATCTAAAATTTTAAGAAAGCTATATTCATCATACTTCAGCCCAGCAAAAATAGAAAATACCATACAAACAAGAGGTGCAAAGATACATCCATATTTAATAATTTTCAATCTTCTAAAATACTGATTTCTAAACAATAAAACAAGAATTACAAGAAAGAAAATTGAAACAACCCCTGTTCTTGAACCGTAAGCATCCGATAAAGTACCCGTTTTCTTTGTTATATTTTCATTGCACCTTTGCCTTTGCAATATTGCATGAACTTCTAACATATTTTCATTATGACACAAGAACAATTTAGCTCTTTACAGGAACTGCATCGTTTAAGCGGTCTGAGTCTTGTGAAATTTCTGCAACGTGAACATGTCAGTTACTCCACGTACAATTATTGGAAACGTAAATCTTCCAGTGTTCCCGATCACGAAACATCTGCTCCCCAATCAGTCTTAGCTCCCATCAGCCTCAAGTCCCCCTGTATTGCTTCCTCCTCTTCCGTTTCCGGAATGACCCTGTTGTTTCCTAATGGCGTCCGCGCCCATTTGGGTGCCGGTATGGAAGAGGCCGCTTCCCGTTTGATTAACCAATACACCTGTTGCCATGTTCTGTCTGAATGATACGATGCGGTATTTTCTCTGCCCCGGCAGGACTGATATGCGCAAGGGTATCAGTTCCCTCTGCGGTGTGGTACACGAGCGTATGGGCTGCAGTGTCAGGAACGGTGATGTATTCATCTTCATAGGCAGCAGCCGTAAGTTGATGAAGCTTCTCCATGCCGAGGATGGCGGTCTGGTGATGTATGTCAAACGCCTTGAAGCCGGTCATTTCAAGGTTCCCGAATATGATGAGAAGTCGCGCAGCTATCCGATGGAATGGCGCGATCTTGTCATTATGGTGGAAGGAATCCGGGAATCTCCCGGGCAGCGTTTGAGACGTCTGAGGGCGGAACGAAATGTATATACCGTATAAAAATAGATGTCGTATTCCTTGTCTGTCCGGGATATATTTTGTACATTTATAGTGTAATTAAAAGAAACGGATTATGACTCAGGAAGAGATGCTTTCACAGATGAACTCAATGCTGCAGTCCCTGCAGCAGGTGAACGCATCCCAGGCTGAGACCATCATCAGGCTTACCCGGCAGAATGAATCCTTACAGAATCGTCTCAATGAGCTGACGGCTCAAGTCGCATGGCTGAACCGCCAGCTTTTCGGTCACAAGTCAGAGAAACTCCCGTCTCTTGATTCCAGCCAGCCTGACCTGTTCGGTGACTTTCTTCCTGATAATGCGGCTGAACTGGAAAAAGCGCGTGAAGCAGCGGTGCAGACCATCACAAAAGAAACGGTGGAGAGCAAGAAACGGGAACGGAATAACCGCAGGATAATGGAAGGTCTTCCCGTACTTGAAAGGGTAATCATCGAGCCGGAAGACATTGACCTGGAACTGTACAGGAAGATTGGTGAGGAAGTGACCCGTGTGGTGGAACATAAGCCCGGACAACTGTATATAAAGGAGATTGTACGCCCCAAGTATGCCCTTAAAGACAACACTTCACTTCCACCCCTCGGCAGAAAAGGAGTGGAGATAGCAGCCATGCCGCTGTTGCCTATATACAAAGGGATAGCGGGGCCTACACTTTTGGCGGAGATACTCCTGCAGAAATATGAGTATCATCTTCCCTTCTACCGCCAGGTGAAACAGTTGCATCACCTGGGCTTCAAGGCCAGTGAAAGTACCATAGACGGATGGTTCAAGCCTGCGGTTGAACTTCTCAAGCCACTTTACGAGGTACTCAGGCAGGAAATCATGAAATCCGACTACATACAGGGGGATGAAACGACCGTACCTGTACTGGACAAGGCAGGACATCAGACCAACAAGGAATACTTGTGGATGGTCAGGGCAGTAGTCGAACGACTGGTGCTTTTCCATTATGACAAAGGATCACGGTCAGGTACGGTGATAGGGCAACTGGCTAAAGACTTCAAGGGTTATTTCCAATGTGACGGCTTTGAGGGTTACGAATCTGCTTTCAAGGCCAACCCGAACGTGCGCCTTGTTAACTGCATGGCTCATATACGCAGGTATTTTGAGCAGGCACTTGCTGAAAACAGACAGATGGCGGAACATGCCTTAAAAGAAATACAGCTTCTATATCGCATAGAACATGACTGTGACCAGATGCAGCTTACAGAAAATGAACGAATGGGAAAACGTCAGGAACTTGCCGGCCCCATTATGGATGCCTTGAAGCTATGGATGGAAACAGAAGGGATAAAATACAGCCCAAACAGCCTGACCGGGAAGGCGATAACCTACGCCTATACCCGCTGGGAGAACATGATGAGGTATCTGCAGGACGGACGTATCCATATTGATAACAATCTGGCTGAAAATGCCATCCGACCAATCACACTGGGTAGAAAGAACTACCTGTTCTGTGGAGACCATCAGGCGGCCGTCAGCATGAGTGTCGTCTGTTCGTTGCTGGCAACGTGCAAAGCGCATAAAGTAAATCCGCGCACGTATCTGAATGACGTTATAGCAAGAATGCCATATATGCAGAAGGCAAATTATGAGGAACTGCTACAAATGTTGCCACACAAATGGAAAGAAAGGAATAAAGAATGATGGAGATACAACCATAGATGGCTGCTTAACTTGAAAGGAGATACAGCCTTTTTTTATAGTGTACTTTATCGGATGCTTACCTTGAACCTACATACATATATATTAGATAGTTAACAATAGCAACACCCAATATTCGCATATTATTTAATTTATCTCTATATATCAAAAGGTATAAAGAAACCAAAGCTGTGAAAGCAACATATAATATATTACTACGTTTATTCATATTCACCCATTCTCCATTCATAAACCGCACAGCTTCTGCCCCATCCTTATTTAAGTAACATGCAACAATAAAAAAAACGGCTCCGACCCAGAAACAGATCTTATAATTTTTATTATCCATATTAATATCTTTCATAGCTAACAACATCACAACAGAAAAAAACGCTCCCTGTTTGCCACAAGTAAAAATGAGTATTACCGTATAAATCAATAATAAAAGAAACAATTTCAACAACCGATTATTGAATTTCATGTAAAACATATACATGGCAAACAATATAAAACAACAGCCTGCTGTTATCTTCAATAGATTATTATCAGCAGTAATGTCAAGCATTTTCAATGCAAATAATGGCAGAAAGTACACAAGAAATGCCAGTTCCCTAGTACTTATTTTCATCTTAGCAATTTTCTATTAATACAGTTTTTCAGCACTATGCGATATTTTGTCAATCAAATAAATCTTAATTGCTAATCTTCTGCTTTAACCAAGCAGCCAAACGAGGAAACTTTATAGAAAATGGCACCCATAAATAAAGTAAAGTTTTTTTCCACCCTGGTTGCCAAGTCCCTGCAAAATGATGAATTGAATAAGTATTCTCCGTAATTACTATTTTTTTTGTTACATAGTTTTTAGGGCTGAAATAGTCCATCGGTAACACGAAAACCGTATTTTTATTTACATTAAATTCTAAAGGACTATCGATATAACAAATATCAAAGTTTCGAGAAATACAATCCTGAAGAATCGATGGCAACACTGCTGTTTGTTCCTTGCCACTACTATCAACAAATGTCTTCTCGTTATAATATTCAAGGCATTTTATCAACCAAGAAGTCCCAGCCTCCGCTCCTATTGTTGCAGCTTCAACACCTTGGGGACTATTCTCCTTACATATAAAAAATGGAAGATGCAGTAAGTCATCAAAAGTTTTCAATACCTCAACATCACTATCAAGATATATACCACCTTCCGTTACAAGAGCATATAGTCGAATATAATCAGCAGCAAAAGCATATTTCTTTCTCTCATAAGCTTGCCTAACCCAAATACTTTTTTCTAATGGAAACTTTTTTAAATCCCATTTTATAATCTCATAGTCGGGAAGTTTCATTTTCCAACTATCTATACACCGTTGCAGTTTTTCAGGCATAGCATCATTACTCAACCAGCAGTAATGAATTTTTTTGGGTATCATTGCTCTATTATTATCTACTAAGTGTCTTCTAATTAAAATAAATGCGACAACAGCTAATTGACACTAATTCCTAAAATTCTCCTGACGAATCTCTTTATCATAAGCAAACGGCTGAAATTCTGCTGTGACAGATGACCCATCATATAACAAAATCCTTTATAATAAAGAGTAATTATTTTTAACTTTCTATATACTTTCAATTCATGTAACAAATTAAACTGCTCTTCTCCATATATATTCTTCAAATAGCTTTCTTGTTCTTTCTTATATAAAATGGAATTGTTACTACTTGTTCCATCCATTTTAAAATGAGCCACCGTTAAGTCAACATATTGGGATTTTACATTATGAAGCACAACACAATCGAAAAAGAATTTCCAATCTGAACATAATCTATAGTCTGTTGAATACAAGCCAAACTCTCTGAATAAAGAATTCTGTATAAGACAAGCCTGATGATGAAAGGTATTATCAAACATATCCATAAGATCAGGCTCCTGTGTAGTAACACCAACAGATTTTACTTTGAATTTAGGGTAAATTCTTATGATATTACCACGTAATATTCGAGTTCCAGGCTTTATTGCATCCGACATTTGTTGCAAAATGGTTGTCGACGAAAATAAGTCACCTGCATTCATAAAGTTTATCCACTCACCTGTAGCTTTCTGTATTCCCTTATTCATCGCATCATAAATCCCCTTATCAGTTTCACTCTGCCAATAAGTTATTTTATCAGCATACTTTTTAATAAGATCAATAGTCCCATCCGTACTACCCCCATCAATGATGATATACTCTATATTGCTATATGTCTGATTAAGAACAGAAAGTATGGTTCTTTCTAAATTATTCTCAGCATTATAACATACAGTTATCACAGAAATAAGATTTTCTTTTATCTCAGCCATAATATATACTGGTACTTTAAAGACTCTTGGATGAAATATAATAATCCTTCAACTTATCAATATCAGAAAGTAGTTCCCAATGTTTAAGAAACCACTCTTTATCATTATCCCACCAATGGATACCCAACAAAAAATTTATAGTTTCTTCATCATAACGATAACGCAGAATCCGTGCTGGAACTCCACCAACAATAGCATAAGGTGGAACATCTTTAGTTACTACTGCTCCTGCCAATACCACAGCTCCATTGCCTATCACAATACCACCAACCAAAAATACTCCCGTACCAATCCAACAATCAGATCCTATTTTCACATGGATTCCGCGCAATTTATCGGCATAGGCAAATTCCTCAAAAAGTTGTTTTTTTGCATAAGTAGTACCGCATTGGTCGTGCTTCGAATTGAGTGAAAAAAAACATGGTGAAGTCGTTGCAAACGGAGATTGATATGGATGTCTTCCAGCAGTACTGCGCACAAAAGCACCAATAGAAGTAAATCTCCCTATATCAGCAGATAATATAGACCCACAAGCTATATATGAGCCCATTCCCATACGTCCTCGATATACTACGTCAGAATGTATTTGACATGGTGCTTCGAATTCCGATTTAATACTAACATTAGAAGTTATACTAATACGAACTCCCTGATACCATTTTGAATTCCAATATACCTTTTTCACTATTTTCTTTAAAATAGAGAGTAAATCCACATGCATTATTATAACTTATTTATCAGATATTCTCAAATTAAATTTATCAAATATTTTAACTTGCAGTACAAGCTTCACTAAAAATATATCATTGTTATAATTAGAATCTTTAATGGCAGATAATAAGATATCTTCTGGCAAATAGCTATATATTAAATTCTTATTCTGGGGATTTTCTACTAAATCCGCTACATAAGACGGATAAATAGTAAACGTTTTTTCAATTCCTACTATTTTTTTTAGTCGCTCTTTGAATTGATATGAAAGCGTTCTCGAAATGCGATTTTTCAACGTCCAAGAGTAGTAATCCACAATTTTCATTTGACTCTTTACATATTTTTGTTTCTTACAATGACTAAAGAAAGGGATTTCTAATGACTCACTATATAGTTCACTTAAAATTTCAAGCATAAATTTAGCGGATAATTTCTTATTTATAGGAACATAAGCTCTTCTAACAATTTCGAATTCCGACATCAGATAGTGACAATATTTCATCCTATTCAAAAGATTCACAGTATGCACATCGGCTCTTCTTCTATACTCCATATAAAAATAAAAAATATCATCCTTATTAATTGCTTTCGGATTGAGCCCATATTTAGAACAGATATTTATAATCTTATTTTTTATATGCAATTTTAAATCAGGATAACTATCAATTATGTTTCTGTTTTGAGACTCATAATACCAACCATCTAAGAACTCCTCTACAGTAATTACATCTTTCTTACACTTAGTAATCCAATCCGTTTCACGATATAACTCCCCCCAATACCCATAAATAACATATGGCTCACAAGGGTTCTCAAAATATTTCATAGCATCATCACAACCTTGATATACAAATATTCCATCTCCATATAAAGAGGTGTAATAGTCCCAATATTTATCCAATGGTAAAGTTTCATTCCATGGATATTCCTCAAAAGTCAAATGAAATTTATCACTAAAGAGTTTATCTATTTCTTTATCTTCTTTTTTAGAAATAGCTAATATACTATTTCCTAATCCGTATGTGAGTTTAGGTTTTGATCCAGCAGCTAAGAAAGCAGCTAGACACATTCTTGAGTCTAAGCCTCCAGTAGCACCCAATGTAGGATCTCCTAAACAATTGGAAAAAATCTCAGCATCACTCTTCATTATTGAAGCGATCTCTAAAATATTATTCGCATAATTTTCACTGGTTATTTTCTTAATTGGTAAACCGAGCTCTTTAATACTAAACTGATCATTAATAATTTGAATACATTGCTCTCCGGACAATCTTTTAATTTCATTAAAAACAGTCTCATCATTCAGAATGGCATGGCGACTAAACCATTCTAATACATTCAATTTATTTATTGAGAGTTTTTCTTTTAATGGTTCAACCAAATCATACAATGAAGAAGATATAGCCCAAATATCATTATCAACATAATAAAAAACATCATAACAATTACTTTGTTCTGTAAAAACAGTCAGGACATCCTCTTTAAATATACCCAGAACATAATTACCCAAAGTATCATTTCTTATGGCATTGATGTTTGCATTATATGCTTGAAATATATCTTCCAGAATCGTTATATCATTTTTTTTATTATAAACTATTGTCCCATTTTCTATTACAAAACCATCATGTAGCAATAATGCATTTTGATTCTCAACAGAAATTTTTTGAGTAGTTAAAGCGTAAATATTATTATGTGCATATTCAAATAGTAGTTTATATGGAGATTTAGAGATATCTCTCTTAAATGACGAATATAAGTATTCACTATTTGTTAAAAACATTTTTGACATAACCGGATATATTTTTATTAAAATTGATATTTAATATCTTCAAAGAAACAAAGACATACATAGCAATTACTATTATCTTTAGCATCAGAGTTCCCCAATTATCTTCTAAAAATAAAAGCAAAAGCATAACTACAGAAATCGAAAATATTTTAATTAAAGAAATCCAATCATAATGTATTTGCATCGCCTTATTGCTAAAGTACAAAATCAAAACAAGGGTAAGAGAATAAGAAGTAAGTGAAGAAAAACATGCTCCATATATTCCGTATCGTGGAATTAGATATATA
>OODP01001886.1_pt1 | contig 10875 bp, 5 predicted proteins | sample 1671011 | NCBI WGS metagenome assembly OODP01 (sample SAMN06348113, study PRJEB24527) | human gut metagenome | biome: human gut; feature: ankylosing spondylitis patient; material: feces | host: Homo sapiens | place: China | collected 2015-10
TGGCTTTGACTTTGATTACCTTTATCAGTTTTGTGGATGACATTCGTTCCACTTCCCAAGGTTTGCGTTTGGCGTTTCATTTCGCGGCCATGGCATTGATGTTCTACCAGTGGGGATTGTTTTCGCTTCCTTGGTGGACGATTCTTGTGGCACTGATAGTCTGTACGGGTATCATTAATGCATATAACTTTATGGATGGCATCAATGGAATAACAGGAGGCTATTCTTTAATAATACTGGGTACGTTGGCTTATATAAACATTAAGATTGACTTTTTTGCAGATCAGCGTTTGATCCTTATAATGCTTTGCGCTGTATTAGTCTTTAATTTCTTTAATTTTCGAAAACGTGCCAGATGCTTCGCAGGTGATGTTGGCTCTGTGAGTATGGCTTTTGTTATTTTGTTTTTGATTGGTAAGTTGATTATAAAGACTGAAAATTTTAGTTGGGTTATTTTGTTAGTTGTTTATGGAGTTGATAGTGTCTTGACAATTATTCATCGTTTGCTGCTGCATGAGAATATCGGTTTACCACACCGGAAACATCTATATCAGATTATGGCGAACGAACTTGAAGTTTCTCATGTGATGGTATCTTTGATATATATGGCGGTGCAACTTGGAATTATTATCGGGTATATCAACTGTTATGCTTATGGGTATACATATCTTGTAGGAAGTATTATTCTGTTAAGTGTTATTTATATTTGGTTTATGAAGAAATATTTTAGTTTGCATTTACGGAAATAGTTAATGTGTTACTCCTTATTTATAATTTATATAATAATAGCCGGAACCTACGTTTTATTGGAATTCCGGCAGTTATTATTTATCCTATTTCTAAATTACTCATCCTCTCTGTCATTTGGAATTCGAACTCAGGATATTCATATAAACTGAACCGGGGTTCTGTTTTACCTGCCGTATATTTCCAAATGCTGGAATAGTCTTCCGGATCTTCTCCCATTTTTCCTAATTGCCTGAGATATGCGGCAATAGATTTGTTTTCTACTATGTAAATCTGTCCCATTTTGTCAATAATCGGGCTATGGCGACGAGTATCATCATGGTCGAAACGTAGAATGCGTTTACCATCTTCTGTAATTCCTATAAGATTGAATGTCATACTTTTGCCGATTGCTGGTAGATTGAGTACGCTTCGGTCGGTAGCAAGGAAGGGAAGATGGTGTTTTTTCATGAAACGACGGATGTGGGAGGCACTGTCTTCACCTCTCTCAAGTAAAGTGTAGAGTTCGGTAGCTTGTTCATTTGTCAATCGGCCAAATACCTTTTCTTCATATTGTTCTTGGAGTGAACGGCTGTTGGGTGTGAACATAGCGTAGTTTTCGTTGAAGCCTTTTACTGAGAATGTATAATAGCAGACCACCCCTAATGAATTGAGAATCTGGCGTAGTCGGGTGGTATGTCCCCTGCGTGAAGCTGCTACGGTATAGACCAATTGGTTAGTGATTAACCATCCGGCTGATAGTATTTTATCGATTGCTTCTTTAGTTTCGGGTGTGATCTCTAAAGGAGTCTGTAAGTGTGTTTGGATAATGAACTGTTTAACACCTATAGCGGACGCTTTGTCTTTAAATTCACGCAGTATTTCTATCAACTCATCATTAATCCGCATAGGAAGATAGGCGGGTAATCTGGAACCAAGACGTACTCGCTGTAATTCAGCATATTTTTCTCCTTCCGGCCGTCCAAGGTTTGCTTTCCGTTTTCGTGCTGCCATGCGGTAGACCGCTTCAAGAATATTCCGTAGTGTTTTGTTTTGGCTCATTAAGGCATCACCACCCGTAATTAGGATGTCACGCAGTTGTGTGTCTTCTTCAAAATAATTCATGAGCCGCCGTAGTTTATGATCCCAGCTCTCTTTGGGGCGTAATGTGGCAAACTCAAAATTGAGACGTTCACTTTGAAAGTCGTACATGCGTTGGCAAGAAGCACACAACCCGCCACAGGCGCGTCCCATAGTGTCCGGAATTAAAATTGCAACTTCGGGATAGCGGCGGTGGATGTTGTGTCCGTCCGGTAATAACCATCCGGCAGCATTGGGCTTTCCGGCTTCAACAATATCTTCTTTTTCCCAAGCATGAATATTTCCGTATGTCTCGACTAAACGTGGTGAATAGAGGATATAACTGCGTATAGCATCATCGTTATATCCATCACCGGTAATATCGAGTAATGACAGATAGTAAGGTGTGGCGAAGAATGGCATTCCCTTTTTGCGGGCACGTGAAAGCAGATACATCGTTTCTGATGATAATGAGTTGCCTAGAAAACGATTTAATTCGGCAGGGCTTTTTATCGCCATCGATAAATGGAAGCGGAAATCATTCCACCATTGACTGACAAGTAAATATTTCTCTTCATAACTTAATCCTTCGTCAAACCGAAAACGGGTGGAACCTGATTTCCGGTTTTCTATTTTTTGGATTAACAGATGTAACATTCTCTCTTTGTTTTGGTTACGAAGTTCTATGACTTCTTTATCCAATCCGGTGGGCCATCGTTCGGTCCGGTTCTTTATTCGTTGGGAGGAAGGAAGTTGCCTATCCGGTTCTTCCAGACGTTTGAAAAGATAGAAAAGATCGATGAATAAATCTGTCGGCATCTCAACATTCTCTAAAGTTCCTGTGAGGAAGTGCCGGAGAAATACAAGTGTCTGTACTGACATGTCTCGGTCTGTAGACAGTTCATGTATCTGTGTGCCGTCATAATCAATCAGGAGTCGAATTTGCTTGCCTGTACTACTTTCAACTTGTGGATGAAGTGACAAGAAGCTGTCGAGGCGGTTTCTGAAGTCTTCGTCACTAAGACTTTCAGTTGCCAGCTGGCATAACTCCGGTAACTCCTGTTGATAAAGTTGTTTTAATTGGGAAAGAGTAAAGGTTAGCATTTTCTTTTGTTTCATAAGCGATTGTTTTTGGGAAGGTTTATAATCAGAATAGTTGCCTAAAAATAACAAAAAAAGCGGAGGTAATTATCCTCCGCTTTTTGATAGCCTGTTTCTTTTACGATTCTTTTTTGTTTCGTAACATTTATGCTTTTGTTTCGTCGTCTTTACGTTTTGGCTCTTTTTTTGCCAGTAAAACGATGTTGTAGACATATTCTGTCATCCATTGTTCGGAGTAACCAAGACGTTCTTTGTACTGCCGTACAGTAGCTGCTGTTTTGTGTACGTCATCAGCTTTCCATACGGTTTTAGTACATACGTCATGTACGGTCTTTTCCGTCATGGAACGAAGTGCTTTCTTGAAGACGGAAGGCATACGGAATTTCCATTGCATAAGATTTCCCATCAACATCATTAAGTCGTTAGAGAAACCTTGATACATGAAAAGGTAGGGTTGGATGTCGTTTTGGTTACGACAGTTTTTCTTGATGGAAGTGTCGATTTCCTTGAAAAAAGATTCACTAATGCCATAATCCTCCATTAGCATTTTCCGAGATGCCGATTTTTCAGCTAATCCCAGTTTTCCACCTTGTGTCGGGACTTTAAAGAGGCGTTTGAATTGTGCCACATCCGGTAAAAATCGAATGTTAGTGATACCAAGATTGACGGCAATGACAGATTGAAAATATACGCGCGTCAATGACACGAAATCTTCTACATTGCCAACTGCTTTACCATCGGCTTCAGATTTTTTCTTGAATAAATTAGCGAATATGCTCATAGTTATGATAATTACAAATTAGAATCTTACTGTTGCGAGTGCAAAAGTACGAAATAAGTTGATTTACACCAACTATTCGTAATTCGTAATTTATACTTAATGTTCTTTACCAGCATTCAATGTCTTTTTCAATATCTTTCATTTTGTCTTTGGTGAAGACAGGGCTTTTGATGCCTGCTTTCTTTTGCGCGCGATAATCCTTTAATAATCTGAATGCATATTTTCCTAGAAAACTAATAGCTATCAGATTGCAGATCGCCATTAGCCCCATGGTGATATCCGCTAAGCTCCAAACAAAATCAAGGGTGGCAAGCGAACCGAAAAGTACCATCCCACCTACTAAAATTCTATATCCATAGACCACCCATTTCCGTTGAGTCAGATAGCGAATATTGGCTTCGCCATAATAATAATTTCCAATGATACTGCTGAATGCAAAAAAGAAGAGAGCGATCGCCACAAAGATACCTCCGGAGGCACCTATTTCGTTATTTAGGGCATGTTGTGTGAGTTGTACGCCATTGGCAGAACCATCGAGAGGGGCACCACTGAACAGAATTATAAATGCTGTACAAGTACAGATAATTAATGTGTCGGTAAAAACTCCTAACGTCTGAATCAGTCCTTGCTTCACCGGATGGGATACAAAGGCAGTGGCTGCAACATTCGGAGCTGAACCCATACCGGCTTCGTTACTGAATAACCCGCGTTTGATGCCCTGCATCAATGCTACACCAACACCTCCGGCTATAGCCTGTTGCCATCCGAATGCATGGCTGACGATTGTTTTGATGACTCCAGGCAGATGTGTAATATTTAATAATACAATGATGAGTGCCAAGCCTATGTAGGCTAATGCCATTACGGGAACAATGATACTGCTAACCTTTGCTATGCGTTGGATTCCCCCAAAAATGATGATGAGTGTAAGTCCGGTAATAATAATTCCCATAGGTACGTGATTGAATCCGAAAGCATGTTCGATAGCTGCACATATGGTGTTACTCTGTACCGAATTGAAAGCGAATCCAAATGTAATGGTGATGAGTATCGCAAATAAGATTCCCATCCATGGCTTTTTCAATCCTTTTTTCATGTAATAAGCTGGTCCGCCGATAAAAGAATCTTTGCCCTTTGTCTTGTATAACTGCGCTAAAGTGGACTCTACAAATGCACTTGAAGCTCCCAATAAAGCAATAATCCACATCCAAAATACGGCACCGGGTCCTCCAACCGCTATTGCGGTGGCTACACCTGCCAAGTTACCGGTTCCTACGCGACTGGCCAACGATATGGCAAAAGCTTGAAAAGAAGAAATATGCTTTTCTCCTTTTTCTCCTTTCCCTGTGGAATCACCTAACAGGCGTACCATTTCACGGATCATGCGGAATTGTACAAAATGCGTCTTAAAGGTAAACCATATTGCACATCCTAACAACAGGGCTATCAGGATATAAGTCCAAAGTACATCATTAATTGTAGTTATCCAATTATAAATCCAATTCATTTATTTCTTATTTCAGTCGGAAGTAAAATTTATGATTCTCGAATATCGGTTCCACTATATCGAATCGGATAAATTTTGCCAGCAGGTGTTCTGCTGCCCGGCGGGATATATTGGCTTGGCGACAGTAGCGATTCAATGAAAGTGATGAATTTTGTTCCAATAAGTCGAGTAGGAGCTGTTCGCGTTCTGTATACTCTATCAGCTCTCCTATAGGGCTGCCACTTTGTTGCCATACTTTCAAATGTACCGGAGTGGCCAGTATATTCTCATCTTTAATACGTATGTAAGCAAGTGGTTTACCTGTTTCATCTTTGGCGTATACAGGTTTGGTTTCACTTTCATCTATCTGCACTACTAATACAGAACGTCCATCTACGTGAAATGTTTGCATGGAGTAGTGAACTTCGGGCAAACAATAGAGTTGAGCCGCTGCCTCAATCATATATTTCTCTTCGTCTGAACGTACACCGGCAATTTTGCCATTATCTTTAACGCCGATTAGTAAGCGTCCTCCATCAGTGTTTGAGAAAGCTGACAGAGTTTTTGCTATTTTACGGGCATCGGAAATCTCGAATTTAAAGTCTTGTTGTTGATGCTCTCCTTCAGCTATTAAAACATGTATGTAATCGTTGTCAGTACGTGGTTTCATAGATGCAAAAGTACGGAAAAAAGGCGAATACATAGCTTTTCGATTTATTTTCGGTGATTATTTCAAAAAAAATATTGTTTTTATGTGTTTATTTCGGGAAAGAGTGTATTTTTGCCAATCATTATTAACGAAGAAATAAAAAGAATTATGAAAGAATTAGTAGAAAAGATTGCAGCTTTGGTAGCTGAATTCAACAAGGATGCAAATGCACAGATCGAGAACGGTAACAAGGCTGCTGGAACACGTGCCCGCAAGGCTTCATTGGAAATTGAAAAAGTAATGAAAGAGTTCCGTAAAGTATCTTTGGAAGAATCTAAGAAGTAATTTGCCGAATAGCAAGAAACGTGAAAGCCAAACCTAAAGAGGTCTGGCTTTTTTATTTTCCATTCAAGTTTTTATAAGTTTGATTCTTACCTATGATCATAGGTAAGAATCAAAACATTATCCGGCATATTTTTATGCCTTTGATTTTCAGTTTATCCTTTCACTGCTACCTTGAATACGTTTTCTCCCACTTTGACAATATACATGCCCTTTTGAACAGGGAAGTCTGCTCTTCCTGTAACATTGCGAGATATGATGGATATACCATCCATAGCATAAATGGTAGCCGGTTGCATGTTTTCAGTGATGATGGTGATATGATTCTTTTCACCATATACTTGGATTCCTGCTTCAATCTCACTAATGCCGCTTAAAATAGAAACTTCAACTGCTTCAGAGGCATTAGATTCACCACGATCATAAACGACAGACACCTGATATTTATGGTTGCCTTCCGGTAGATTAGTATCTACGAAGGTCGGTTCGGTCAATAAGGCGTCATTGATTTTCTGACCGTTTCGGAAGATATTGTATCCGCTTACTTTGAGTGCATATATTGCAGAAGTGTAGCTGATATCATCAATCAATATACCCCACCCGTCTTCTGCCATATAATGGATTGCAAAATAGCGGGCTTCTTCCGGTAATGTAGCTTCTACCTTTTCCCACTCAAATCCAGCTTCGCCCTCTTGAAGTACTTTGAATTCTTTGGGATCTTGTGTGGTGGTTGAATACATTATCTGATAATATTCTTCTGTTGTTTTTTCGTTGATACGATGAATATAGAAACTAACTTTTGTTCCTCCTAAAACTTCAGGGGAAATCAGGTAATCATCATTGTAAGGTGCTACTCCATCAATATTAACATTTGCATACCAAGAAATGAAGCATTGATCTCCTGTTCTTGGTTGTATGGATGGATACAATTCCGGGGTCGCTTCTATATAGGCGGGTGCCCAAACTTGGAAGGCTTGGTTTACTCCTTTATTGGGATAATCTGGCAAATCGCTCATAGAGCCGCAACCATGTTGGTCTCCATCATATGTTATCCAATTGCCTATATTGTTGATAGCGAATGGTTCATAATCTTCTACACTATCCTCGGTTTCTTTGACATCAGTCGGAATTACCGGAGGTGTCCAGGTTAAAGTAACTTCGTCCCCTTTAGCTGTACCATTTAAGTTTTCGATTCCCGGATACCAGGTACCTTTAATGGTTGTAGTAACAGAGGACGTTTGGTTGTTTTCCGTGTTTCTATCTTTATCATACGTAATAACAGCGTAGAATACGCTCTCTTTATCTGCTGTGGAAGCATTTAATATCACTTTGGCATCTACTGTTTTTGCCTCACCCGGTTCGATGTCATCTCCTTTTAAAGATTGTATCAGGTTGTCGTCCTGATATAAATCGATAGTATATCCGGAAGCTGCTTGCAGACCACGGTTAAAATATTCTATAGAATAAATACCTTCTTCATTGACATTTGCGTTGGTAGTACCACTGAATCCGGCAATTGCTAAATCGTAGTCCTCTTGTTCGTCAATATGAATATTGTCAACGTAGAAATACATCCAGTTATTATCGGTAGAACCTCTTAGACCAAATTGTACTTGTTTGGCATTTTTGAATTCGGATAAATCTATTCGGTGTTCTACCCATCCTTCTCTGTCATAAGCTGCTGTAATTGCTTCGCCTACTTGTATGAATTCACCACCATCAACTGAAATTTCAATTGCTATTTTTGTCATACCACCGTCAGCCTCTACGTCATCTGCATTCCAATGGAACATAAAGAAGCTGAAAGTGGGGTTCTTGCTACCACTCAAATCAAAAATAGGAGTTTTCAAACGGCTGTCTGCTCTGTCATCCCAACTGTTTTGGAATTTAATAAATCCTTTATCATCATCTTGCGGATAGACACCGGCACTTTTATCATTGGTGAGACATTCCCAACCGAATGATCCTTCTATTGACTCTGTAGTCCAAGGATATATATGGAATTGTCCTTTGGGGAAAGATTCCCATTCAGGTGTTGTGTATGGGGTACCTACAACGATGAAGCGTGCATCTGCGCTGCTGATTCCACTCTTTGTATCTGCAGTTACCGCATAATAATAACTTTCCTGTTTTCCTGTAACTTCCTGTTCAACTTGTATATCGGTATAAGTCAGTACTTTCAGGTCTTTTTCCAATTGCTCAAATTCGTCTCCATCCAAACTTCGCCATACGGAATAGGTTACATTATTAATATCGAAATAGCCTCCGTTAGCTCCTTTTTCTGGGGCTTTCCAAGTGAGACATACATGCATGTTGCCATCAACTGTTTTGGCTGTCATATCCTTGACAGGTTCTGAGATATCTGGGCCAATCCAGACTGTTTTAGAGTGGGCTAATCCTTCTTTTTGATCTATTAAAGCTACTATGCGATATGTGTTTTGGCCTAAAACAGGATTTTCATCTTTCCATTGAACAGGACTACCGGGAGTCGTTTCAATCTCTTTTGCTAATTCATCATTGCGATAAATATTAACTTTCAAAGGATTGGAAATTTCCGTATCGTTAATCAATTTATTCGGAGCATTAAATGATAACTCGGCAAAGGCTTCTCCCATTTCTCCCGGAATAACTTTCAGATTGTATACGGAATCTGGTATTTCGGAGGACATACCTGCTTCTAATTTTATGTCAAATAGATTTAGGTAAAAGCCTTCCAAACCGCTATAAGCATAAAATCCAATGTAATAATTACCGTCTTTCGGGGCTTTTACGACTGCTGAATAATCTGTTCTCCACCTATCATTAATATTTTGCAAATCAAGAACGGTTGAATGATCTTTCGGATCTGTAGATGTACCGATAGTTACTCTTAGATTAGAAGTAGCTCCCATATTGATGCTGAATCCGAGATCATATAAATTCTTACCGTCCAGATGAATAGCCGGTGTTATCAGCCAGTCATTGCCAACATGCTCATTATCGGAACAGAATTGCATTAATTTCTCATCTTCTTTCCAGAACCATAAGCTCATATTGTCATGACCGTCATTGTCAATGTCCAGATAGGTATATAATGCCTTGCATAACTCGCCATCACTGAAATCATCGTAAAATGGTAGTTCATACGCTCCAACGGAAAGTACTTTATTCGAAACTCCGGTTCCTCCCTCTTGTCCATTATATATGGCAGTCACTTCATAATAGTATTGTGCAGTTGCATTAGTCACTACATCCTCACAGGAAGTTACCCCTGCCTGAGTTGTTGTGATAAGCAGTCCTTCATCATCGCCAGCGTGGCGTACGACTTTATAGGATATTTCAGCCGGATTGATATATCCGTCATTCAATCCTTTTACCGGAGCCTTCCAAGTCAATGTTGCTTTTTTATCTTCTATATTAAGAATGATATCAGTCGGTGCGCTTGCATTGTCTTTCCCGATATAAACAGTTATACTGTTTTTAGGACCGTTACCGGAAGCATTTGATGCAATAGCATAGAGGGTATAAAGCTCGTTGGCTTTAAACGTATAGTTTTCTTTTTTCACGGTGGCACCAGGTGCGACATCTTGTTCGATTATTTTTTCTCCAGCTGAATAGATGGTTACTTTTACCGTACCGGATAGGTTATCTCCTTTTCTGTCTTTTATCGGTGCTACGCAGGACAGTGTTCCTGTTAAACTACCATTTTGGTCGGGCGTAAATTTAAGATCGGATACAGATGATGGTGCTGTCTCTGAAATTTCCGGGGTTTCGATAAACATTCCTACAATTTCTTCACCATTTGGCATATCATCAATTTTATATGCAGCGCCACTCTGGGTATTTACTTCATATAATGCAGATTCGGTATCATTGATAAACGCCCAGTATAGTTTTCCGGTAATTGGATCACAAGTCATGGATTGGGCATATTTAGGAGCTAAGCCCGTACTTCCAATATAGGTTTCTTTTCCATCTTTATCCAATTTGTAAAGCGCTCCGTTGTCTGAAATACCATAGAGCGTACCATCGGGTGAGGCTGCCAAAGTGATAAATGACATACTGAGGTCACAAACTTTAGTAAAAGATCCATTCTCTTTATCCATTATACTAAGATAGAAGCTGTTTGAGTCGGCTCCATATGTTATACCATAAACATTGTCTGATATGGGATCGTAAGTTAGAGAAGAAGCATAAGGAATATTGCTCCACACCGTTTCGTTTTCGTATGAATTTATTTCTTCCCAAGTGTCACTGTTGTATACAGTGCATGATAAATATAATATTGATCCAAAGAATTCGGTTACAGAATAAATATAATATTTTCCTTTTGCGAAGACCGCTCTTGGCGAATTGAAATTCTCATTCTCTTTAATTGGAGTGAGAGTGAAATTACCTTTAGCCTCGAATGAATATATACCATAATGAAGGTTTTCTTCTGTCCAATTGTTTGCGGAAATTACACAGCCATTGATAATAGTCCCATCTCCGACAGATTTAGCAAAGTGCTTACCTGATGCGTAGTCCTTGGGTAATTTGAAAGGCATTGGTGTTTTGAAAGAACCGGATAATGAAAGTGGTTTACTTCGCGTCCATTGTAAGCCTTTAGTTGTCCCAGTTCGTTGGATTGGAACTTTAGCATTGGAAGATTTTTGTGCATTTACATTCAATGAACATAAGGCACCAATAACCAAAAGTAGTGTAAACAGATGTTTCATGTTTTTTTGATTA
>OODP01001887.1_pt1 | contig 10874 bp, 9 predicted proteins | sample 1671011 | NCBI WGS metagenome assembly OODP01 (sample SAMN06348113, study PRJEB24527) | human gut metagenome | biome: human gut; feature: ankylosing spondylitis patient; material: feces | host: Homo sapiens | place: China | collected 2015-10
TCTAATTAAAAAAAGAAAACTTATCTATTCGATATTTTTTGATAAAGAAGCGATAAAAAAAGAATATACTGGAAAAAATGATATAATATTTCTTCGATTGGCTAATACCATTCTTGTTATAGTAGCTATTCTTTTAATCTTATATTTGAAAGATTTTGTTTTAGATATGCCTTACATCATAAACAAACAGTATAGTTATGCAGAAGGATATGTAACTGAACAATCTCATGGTGGTGCAGATATATCTTCTGAAAGAAGAAGTATTTTTCTATATGATAAAGTTAAAGATGATGAAATCGAAATCACAGTATTTTCAAGGTATATTGATAAAAATACTTATTTAAAGGTACAATATCTTCCGCATACGAAATATGGTGCTATTGTAGAAATTAAATAATTCATTCTAAAAAGAAAATTTCCAGTTTGTATAACTGGCAACCCAACCACAATTAAATCTTCACAGCTTTGCTAAGCAGGAAATCTGAAAAGGTCTCCTGCTTCTTTTGCACCTAAAATTAAATATGGAACTTTAAGGCACTTGCTATTTTCGTTTTGAAAATGACAGGTGCTTTTTTCGTTTCAGGAAAGGAGTCACATGAATGTATTTGAAGTTGTAAAAGAAAATGTTACTGCCCGACAAGCCGCAGAAGCCTATGGCTTGAAAGTGGGTCGCACAGGTATGGCGTGTTGTCCGTTTCACTCGGATAAATCCCCCAGTATGAAGCTGGATGAACGCTATTACTGTTTTGGCTGCGGAGCAACCGGAGACGCTGTTGATCTGACAGCGAAGCTATTCGGTATCGGGCTGAGGGAAGCTGCTGTCAAACTTGCTGAAGATTTTGGTCTTAACTATGACAGCCGACAAAAGCCCAGTGTCCGCCCTCGTATTCGTGAGCCGACACCGGAACAGAAGTATCAAAAAGAAGAAAATCATTGCTACAAGGTGCTGACGGATTATTTTCATCTTCTTAGAGAATGGGAAAAGAAATACGCTCCCAAACAGCCTGATGAGGAATGGAATCCCCTGTTTGCAGAAGCACTGCATAAGAAGAACTATATCGAATATCTGCTTGATATTCTTCTGTATGGTTCATTGGAGGAACGAAAAGCACTTGTGGCAGAACAGAGAAAGGAGGTGTTAAAACTTGAACAGCGAATTGCAGAACTGTCAGCAGACAGAACCATGCACAGTAGAAGAAATCCGAAACAGCTTAGAGCAGAGCGAGAAAGGTAAGGTTTATAATACTGCCGCAAATTATAAGCGTGTTCTGCAATATGACCCACTTTTGAAAGGGGCTATCCGAAAAAATCTTCTGACCGAAAGAATCGACATTGTGAAGCCCCTCGGTTGGTATCGTGACAGCCCGACATTGACGGATGTGGATGTGAAATATCTGCTCCTATATTTTGAAGAAAACTATGGATTGACCGTAGAGAAGAAAATCATAGACGCAGTTGCGGTTATTGCCAATGAAAACCGTTACCACCCTGTCTGTGATTTTCTCAATGCCCTGCAATGGGACGGAACAGAACGCATACGCTTCTGTCTGCACCGCTTTCTCGGTTCTGATACAGATGATTACACCTATGAAGCATTGAAGTTGTTTCTGCTGGGTGCTATCTCACGAGCCTTTAAGCCGGGGTGTAAATTTGAGGTAATGCTCTGTCTTGTAGGCGGTCAGGGAGCCGGAAAGTCCTCTTTCTTCCGTTTGCTTGCGGTCAATGATGATTGGTTCTCTGATGACTTGAAAAAGCTGGATGATGAAAATGTGTACCGCAAAATGCAGGGGCATTGGATTATTGAAATGTCGGAAATGATTGCAACCGCCAACGCTAAGAGCATTGAAGAAATCAAGTCCTTTCTGAGCCGCCAAAAGGAAACCTATAAGATACCCTATGAAACACATCCGGCAGACAGAAAACGACAATGTGTGTTTGGAGGTTCTTCTAATACCCTTGACTTTCTTCCCCTTGACCGAACAGGCAACCGCCGCTTCGTTCCGGTTATGGTCTATCCTGAAAGGGCTGAGGTTCATATTTTGGCGGATGAACAGGCTTCCAGAGAGTATATCAATCAGATGTGGGCAGAAGCTATGGAGATTTACAGAAGCGGCAATTTCCGTCTGAGATTCAGTCCGGCTATGAACGATTATCTGAAAGCCCACCAAAAGGATTTTATGCCGGAGGACACAAAGGCAGGACAGATTTTAGATTATCTGGAACGCTACTCCGGCAGCATAGTCTGCTCCAAACAGCTTTACAAAGAAGCACTGGGGCATGATTATGACGAACCGAAACAATGGGAGCTGCGAGAGATCAACGACATTATGAATAACGCTGTCACAGGCTGGAGGGCGTTCAGCAATCCGAGATATTTTCCAGAGCCTTACCGCAGGCAAAAAGGCTGGGAGCGTATCAGGAACGACAACGAGCCTGACAACAGCATGGATGGTTTTCAAGAAATCCCGACAGAGGAAATGGAACAGTTAGGACTTCCGGAAGAATGGTTGAAGCAAAAATAAAAGCCCGTTGTCGCTTCGGTTGTCGAGCCGGTTGTCGGTCTGGTTGTCGGGCAAAAATCCCGAAAGCCTTGATATTGCGGCACTTTTCCCTCTCTGACAACCATGACAACCAATATTATAAAGAAAAAGGAAATAGTAAAAAGATAGTATCGCCCGATAAAGAAAAAAGGTTTTCTGATGTCCGTTGTCGGAACTTCGTTGTCAGACCTTTCCTTGTCGGGCTTTTTTCATTCAAGGAGGAATATCGTATGACAAATATTGTGAACAGTACACTACCCACCCCAAATAACCATTCGGAGAAAAACAAACCGGATGGAGTTTTTGTGATTAAGCAAGGCAAAACAAATTATAAAGTCAAAGTGTTTTTTGACCATAGTAGCGGTTTGACTGCTGAGGACAGGTTGAAACGCATTATTCAGGCAGAAGCAGAGAGAGAATCTGCGTAAGTAATACGAAAAATATCCACGCACCCCCTTGACAAAAGCTTTCAGAAGCGTCGCTGCTCTCTGCTATGGAACGCGCCGGAAGTGAGGACACCGACCCGGACGCAGAACGCAAAGGGCTTGGCACTCCCGCCACCCGCGCCGCCGTCATTGAAAAACTGGTAAAGGGTGGCTTTGTGGAACGAAAAGGCAAGCAGCTACTTCCCACAAAGGACGGTATCAATCTTGTGTGCGTCCTGCCGGACACCTTGACAAGCCCGCAGCTTACCGCAGAATGGGAAAACAATCTGACGCAGATAGCAAAGGGAGCCGCAGACCCCGGCGAATTTCTGTCCGGCATTGAAGCTATGGCGCGGGAGCTGGTAAAGGAGAACGCCACCGCCGACAAGGACAAGGTAGCTTTCACGGGCGGGGAAGAAAAGCCCTCTATCGGGAAATGCCCCCGGTGCGGTTCTCCCGTCCATGAGGGCAGGAAGAATTTCTACTGTTCTAACCGGGATTGTGCTTTTACCATGTGGAAAAATGACCGTTTCTTTGAGGAACGCAAAGTAGCCTTTACCCCCAAAATTGCCGCTGCACTCTTAAAATCCGGCAAAGTAAATGTGAAAAAGCTCTATTCCCCAAAGACGGGCAAAACCTACGACGGAACTATCGTATTAGCTGATACGGGCGGGAAATACGTCAACTACCGGGTGGAGCTTCCGAAGAAAAAATAACTGAATAGCAAGCATAGGAAAAGAGTACCCTTTTCCGTAAAATCCATGCTTTCTCTACCGAGAACGGCGGGGATTTTTGCTTGTTGGGAAGTGTCCCAAACCCTCTGTTTTGTAGAGGGTTTTACCCTCTGAAATCTTGAAAAAATATCTAAACTCTTTGGCAAAAACGCGGGCGCGGGGTACTGAATGATGAAACCGGAACATACAGCGTCCGCGCTGCCGTTTGGAAAGGAGGTTACACATGGCAAGTTTACGGGACACCGTAAAGGACTATCAAGAAGAATTACGGGACGGTATCGCTTGGGTGGCGTTTTGGAAAATGGGACGTTCTTGGAACGCTGAATATTTCCACCTTGAAATGGGCGACTACCTCTACCCGGAGGACAGAAGCCGCATGGAAGAAATCAAGCAGGCTGACCCTGCCGCCGTTGTGGTAAACGGGTATTATTCCGGCTATCTTGGCGAGGATAGGAACCTTGACGAACTAACCGCCGGGGTGCGTCGCCACTACGAAAACGGATATAGCAATATCGGGGAATTTATCGAAGCCCACGACGACAGGCTGCCGCCGGAGCTTATCGAGGAAGCAAGAGCCGCCGCCCACGCTGCGGGGCTGCCTTTTTCTGAAAAAGCCTACCGGGACGGCGAAGAACCCGACCCCTATCTATTTGACGGGAGCATGAGCATGGAGGACTACGAGCTTATGCACCGCATGATTGAAAACGAAAGGAGTGAACGCATGGAAGAAACGATTTTAAGCGGGTATCTTTCTAATCTTGGGAAGTACACCGAGGGCAGACCTGCGGGCGAATGGGTATCATTCCCCACGACTGCCGAGCATTTGAAAGAAATCTTTGACCGTATCGGGATAGACGGCAAAAACTACGGGGAGCTACATATCACAGAATACCAGTCCTCTATTGCGGGACTGGCAGGGAAATTGACGGAGCTTGAAAGCCTTGACGAGTTGAACTATTTGGGCGAACTTTTGAAAATGCAGTTTGACGACGACCGGGAAAAATTTGTCGCAGCTATGGCATACGGCGACCATACAAGGAATTTGCAGGACATCATCAACCTTGCACAAAACCTTGATTGTTACTGGCTTTATCCGTCCGTACAGAGTGAGGAAGATTACGGGCATTATCTGATTGAAGAACTGGACGAGTTGGAGCTGCCCGAAGAAGCAAAAAAATATTTCATGTATGAGGAATACGGGCGGGACGCTGCTATCAATGACGGGGGCAGATTTACCGAGCAGGGCTATATCTACAACAACCGCAACACCTTTACACAGTGGTACGACGGGCGGGACGTGCCGGAGGAATACCGGGTAACGCCGCAGCCGCCAGTACAGGAAAAGGAACAGGCAGACCTTGACGCTGCTGCCGTACAGCCTGCATTTGCCACAGAGCAGCCCCCGGTTCTCCCGATTATCCTATCTTCTGAAAAGCCCGCCGATAAAATGAAAGAGATTACCGACCGACTGGAACAGGGCATTTTGGGGATTTATGAAAGCGACCGCTACGCCGATTATCTGCGTACCATGTCAAAGTTTCACAATTACAGCTTTAACAATACAATCCTTATCGCCATGCAGGGCGGCAATCTTGTGAAAGGCTATAAGCAATGGGAAAAGGAATTTGACCGCCATGTAAAGCCCGGAGAAAAAGCTATCAAGATACTTGCGCCGTCCCCGTTTACCGTCAAGAAACAGGTGGAAAAAATCGACCCGGACACCCAAAAGCCTGTTTTCGATAAGGAGGGGAAACCTGTTACCGAGGAAAAGGAAATCAAGATACCCGCCTTTCGTGTAGTATCTGTCTTTGATATTTCACAGACCGAGGGAAAGGAGCTTCCTGCCCTTACCTATGAGCTGACGGGCAACGTGGAACAATACAAGGATTTTTTCGCTGCCCTTGAAAAGACTTCCCCCTTTGCTATGGGATTTGAAGCACTAAGCGGCGGCGCAAAAGGACGCTGCAATTATGAGGAAAAGCGTATCATCATCAATGAGGGTATGGACGAATTGCAGAACATCAAGACCGCAATCCATGAAATCGCCCATGCGACACTCCATGACATAGACAAAGACGCGCCGGAACGCCCCGACCGCCGCACCCGCGAGGTACAGGCGGAAAGCGTCGCCTATGCTGTCTGTCAATACTACGGGCTTGATACGTCGGACTATTCTTTTGGGTATATCGCCGGGTGGAGCAGCGGAAAAGAACTTGCAGAACTGAAAGGCTCTCTTGAAACAATCCGCAGTACCGCCGCAAGTCTGATTGATACCATAGACGGGCATTTTTCAGAAATCCAACAGGCACAGGATAAGGAACAGACCACCGAACAGGCACAGCCCCCACAGGAAGCAGCCAAACAGCCCGAAGCAGAAATCGCCGCGCCGGAGCTTCCCGTAGAAACAGCCCCGACACAGGAAAAAGAAACACAGACAGAACGGGAAGCTGATAAGGGCGCAAGCAACGAAACACCGCAGACCACACAGCCGGAACAGGCAGCCCCCGCCGCCCCTTATTACACTATCAATGAAGCTGCCGTCAAACGTGCAAAGGAAGCAAACAGCTTTTCCGATTATAAGCAAGGCAGCGCGACGGCTGAATACAGGCATTATGTTGATGAAGCCGTACAGCTTGCAGAAAGGCAGAAACAGCGGGTAGACCCGATGTACCATGAGAAAATCGACAGTCTGCTTGATACCTACGCTCGAAAACTGGCGGTGAACATGAACAAAGGCTATGAGATTGACGCGCGTGTTCCCTCTATTCTTATCGCGGGTGGCTCTAATTTCCCCACAAAGAAGAAAGAAAAGCAGAACGCAGCCCGCGACAGCAATTACCGGGAATGGCAGGACATACAAGGACTTCTTGATAAAATCCGCAGTACCGGCATGGGCGGTATCAGTGCAGACGACCCGCAGGCAATACAGAAGTTGGAAAAGAAACTGGAAAGCCTTGAAAAATCACAGGAAACCATGAAAGCTGTAAACGCCTATTACCGCAAGCATAAAACCTTTGACGGCTGCCCGCATTTGTCGCCGGAACAGCTTGAAAAACTGAAAGCAGACATGGCGAGCAGTTGGCATTTAGGGGACAAGCCCTTTGCGACTTGGGCGTTATCCAACAACAGCGCGGAAATCCGGCGCGTGAAAGACCGTATCAAATCCCTTTCACAGCAAAAAGAAATCGGTTTTGTGGGTTGGGAATTTGACGGCGGCAAGGTGGAAGCAAACACCGAAGTGAACCGCCTGCAAATCTTCTTTGAGGATAAGCCGGACGAAGCCACGCGGGAAGCCTTAAAAAGTAATGGCTTCCGTTGGTCGCCCAAAGCCGGGGCATGGCAGCGACAGCTTACCAGTAATGCTTATTATGCGGCTGATTATATCAAGGCGATTGCACCCCTTACCGGGGAAAAGCCAACCGAGTTACAGCGGGCGCATATCCGGGTGCAAAAGGTAGCGGCGCAGGAACAACCCGCACAGGAGCAGCCGGAAAATTATCTGAAAGCTGCCGAGCAGACCACCGAGCAAAACTACAACATGATTGACGGACAGATAAACAACACCCCGACCGCCACAGAACTGGAGGAAAAGGCAAAAGCCGGGAAACAGATTTCCCTTGCAGAATACGCCGAAGCCCTCAAAGCAGAAAAGAAACAGACAGAACCGGAGAAAAAGCCCTCTATCCGGGCGCAGCTTAAAGCAGCGAAAGAACAGACACCGAAGAAACAAGCAAGACAAAAAACACAGGATTTGGAAAGGAGCTGACCTATGAAGTTACAAAAATTTGAAAATGTGGACGTTATCGCTTCCCTTGAAGCCATAATGAAACAGAACACCGCTTTTTATCAGAGCGATTTTGACATAGACAAACAGATTTTGCAGAAAGCGTCGGGAAGCCCTGTCCCGGAGGACAAACGGCTTTTGTGGTTTTCCCGCCCGTCCGGGACGTGCTGCTTCCGGGAGCGGGACGTTTTTCTAAAGGACACAAGGCAGCATAATACATGGAGGTTTTATGGGGAACAAACCCGCGATACTATCCTTGCCTATGCGGTGGAACTGACAGGCACAGAGCAGGAAAAAATCAAGGGCAATCTTTATGAACTGGACTATTTGCAGCATTTCCGGGAAGTAATCGAAAAATCAATCCCTGCCGACAACTACACGCTGATTTATGAGCATGGGGAGCTGACAAAGCCTGCCGGACAATATTTTGACATAGACATTGACCCGCAGCTTGGAAAATTTATACGTTTTGAAGCACAGCCAAACAACCCGGAAGCCTTAAAAAGCCTTTTGAGGGAACAGTACCAAAACCGAATACCACATACACAGGGGGATTTTCAGCTACATATCGCCGTCCTGCATGACAGACGGATTAAAACAGAAGCCCGCTGGATTGTGGAAAATGTAAAAGGGCTTGGAGAGCCGGACAGCCCCGAAAAGACCCATTGTGCAGTAGAACTTTCTCCCTACTTTGTGCCACTGGCAACGGATAAGGATATGGAACGGCTGCTTTCCATGCTCCCTTACAAAAACCTTTCTTTTTCCACTTTGGAGGGCAAACATGGCGTTTATGCACTGATAGATAAAAGCGAGAGGAATAAAGAGCTGAAAAAGTCCCGTCCCTCTATCCGGGCGCAGTTACAAACAGAAAAATCCCCAAAAGTCCCGAAAAAGACAGCAAAATCAAAACATCACGAATTGGAGGTATGAGCATGATTAGACTGACCGTTGAAGAAATGAACCTGTTGAGTATTTACCATGAGGGAAGCAAGGCACAGCTTATGGAAAATATGACGGCTGCGCTGCCGTTCATGGACGAGGATATGCGCCCCTTTGCAGAGCGCACCTTACAAAAAATCTCCCCGCTAACAGAAAACGAGTATGCGGAGCTTGCCATTTTCGCCGCTGATGAGGTATGACCGGGGGTAAGCGGCTCACGCCGCCACAGAGCCGGAAAGTCAACAGCCTTGTAAAAAAGGAGTGCTGCAACTGCGAGCGCGGACACTGTATCTTACTGGACGACGGGGAGAAATGTGTCTGCCCGCAGCTTATTTCCTATTCGCTTTTATGCAAGTGGTTTCAGATTGCCGTACTTCCTCTTGATAAGCTACTGTATGCAGAGCTTTTCAAGACCGAGGACAAAAAGCGTTGTACCGAGTGCGGCACGTTCTTTGTATCAAAATCGAACAGCGTCAAATACTGCCCGGACTGCCGGAAGCGGATTACCCGTAAACAGGCAGCCGTGCGCATGAGGAAACGGCGCGCCGCGGTTACGCAATAAGGGCAAAAAAAGCCTTGATTTATAGGGCATAAATGGCGTGAAACTGGCATAGGCGATACAGAATACCTTTTCCCTTAAAATGGGGGTTCTACTGCGTAACATTTTAAAATCAGTACCTATAAAAGAACAGGGTGCGGGAGGTCATTACTGGCTTCCTGCGCCCTGTTCTTTTTGTGTCTGACTGTCTTTATCCTGCATTTCCGGCTTCGGCTGTAATTCTTTTTCTATCCGGTTCCGGTAATGGGTTTTCCTGCGGTAAAAATATTTTGTTACTTCCTGTTCCGGCAGCCATATCCCCGCAGCTTCTATCCGTTCCATAACAGCGGCAACGATTTCCCGGTTGTTGTACTTATGCGGCTCCTGTCCCTTTTCTATCCAAAGACGGCGGTATTCCTCATAAAGCCATGTACTGATAGTTTCTTTCTGCCGTTGCTTCAAATGCCGGAACTGCTTATCTGTCCGCAGCAGCTTCCCGTCTACCTTTTTATGATTTTTTGTCCCGATTTCTTTTTTCCTCTCTTTCCATTTCTTCAAGGGGAAACTGGGGGAGGGCTTCTATCAGCTTCTTTGTGATAGACTGGCGCATATCTTCGTTGATTTCCTGTTTCGTGCTTCCGTCCGGCTGTCTGACCGCTACCGTCGATAGCCTGTCGATTTCGTCCTTGTAGCACTCCACGACTTTCTCCACCGCCCATTTCTCCCCGGCAACGGCGGCGCGTATGGTTTCATATTCCGGCATTTTCTGGTTTTCCATGCTCAACGCTCCTGTCTGTATTTGATAGCCTTATCATAGCACAGCGGCGGGGATTTTGCTATCCTTATCCGCGTTCTGTTTCCTTTTCCCGTTCCGGCTGTCTGTCTGCCTGTAAAATGCTGTCAATGTTCTGCTTGATAATATCATATTCCCGGACTTTCTTTTTCAGCTTCCCATAGTCGGCGTAAAGGGCTTCTTTCTGCGCTTGGAGGGCTTCATACTCCGATTGCAGCGCGGCAAGGTTCGGGAGCTTTGCAATGCCCGCCGCTTTCAACGACCTTGCGGCGGCTTCATGTAGGATAATCGCCTGTTCCTGTCCGGCGCGGTACTTCTCCCTGTTCCTTGCCTTGCGGTATGCGTCATAGACGGGCTTTGTCTTTTGGTAGGTGGAAACATTCTTGATAAGCACCGCCATGTCCGCAAGCCGCTTTTCCGCGTTCTTCAATGCGTCTGCCGCCTGTCCGCTTTCCGCTGACATTTCCTCAATCCGGCTGACTAAATCCGCGTACTGTTCAATCTTGTGTTCCGTCAAGAAATTCATGGTTTTAGCTGCCTGTTTCAGATTGTGGATTTTCGCCCACTGTTCATAGCCCTTACTCTGCGCCGCCTTGATACTGTTCTCAATGTCGATAAGCAGACTAACGCCGCCGCGATCTGCGCGGGGAGCTTTCGCAGCGCGGGCGCGTTTGCCGCTTATCCGTTCTCTGATAGCTTCCTCTGTATAATCTGCGCCGAGGGTTTTAAGGCGGGTAAACCGTTCCTGTCCGGGAGCGCGGCAGGAAATGTATTTACCCGGTTTTATCTCATAGCCCGCAGCTTCTAACCGCAATAGCAGTTCCTCAAAACTTGACACTTGGGGAATAAGCGTGTCCACGGCAATTTTGAGCTTGCCTTTCCAACTGGTACCCGTTTTCTCTGCCTGGTACTCCGCATAGCTTTTTCCCTTGCTGCCCCTGTTCGGAGCGATAACAGACAAGCCATGTTCCCGGCACAGCTTATCGCTCATGTTCCGTATGCCGTAATAGCTGCGCTTATTGGAATTGTACTTGTGGTGGTCTACGAAATTGACCGCGCAGAAAATCACATGATTATGGATATGCCCCTTATCAATATGGGTAGTCAAAACATATTCGTGC
>OODP01001889.1_pt1 | contig 10860 bp, 9 predicted proteins | sample 1671011 | NCBI WGS metagenome assembly OODP01 (sample SAMN06348113, study PRJEB24527) | human gut metagenome | biome: human gut; feature: ankylosing spondylitis patient; material: feces | host: Homo sapiens | place: China | collected 2015-10
GAGAACGAACGGATATTGAGAGTTCCATGCAAATATTTAACGCAGCAGAAGCTGCATTATTGATTAAGTTAAAAGCTTAAATTTTATAAGTTGGTTACTTTATAACCGGTGCGTAAACAGCACATCAACTTGTGAAACGGTCAATAAGAGTATTAAAAGTAAAATATTTGCTATATAGACTCGAAAACCTTTATATCTGTAGTGCTTATACTTAGAAGAAAAGACAAAGCTCCTGTACTTAAGCAGGAGATTGGCATTATATAAAGAAGCATAGCAAGCGCAAGAAAGAATGTAGATGTAACGTACGTTTTTCTGCGCTTTTTTTATATCACAAACATTCAGAAGTAAAGGGGAATTGACAAAAAAGGGCGAGGTGAAAGAAAGATGAAGAATTTATCACAGGAGAATGCTCCGATCTATGAAGCATTAGAGCGGTTCCGGCGGATGCGGATCGTACCGTTTGATGTTCCGGGACATAAGCACGGAAGAGGAAATAAAGAACTGGTGGAATTACTGGGAGAACGCTGTGTCAGTATTGATGTCAATTCCATGAAACCGCTGGACAATCTGTGTCATCCGGTTTCTGTTATCAAAGATGCAGAACAGCTGGCAGCAGAGGCATTTCATGCAAGTCATGCATTTCTGATGGTAGGGGGAACGACATCCTCGGTGCAGGCGATGGTACTTTCCTGCTGTAAGAAGGGGGATAAGATCATATTACCGAGAAATGTACACCGCAGTGTGATCAACGCATTGGTGTTATGCGGAGCGATTCCGATCTATGTCAATCCGGATGTGGAGCACAGTCTGGGAATTTCACTTGGTATGAAAGTGTCTCAGGTAGAACTGGCGATTCAGAAGCATCCGGATGCGGTAGCTGTATTTGTGAACAATCCGACGTATTACGGAATTTGTTCTGATTTACGTTCTATCGTAAAAAAAGCACACGCTCACGGCATGAAGGTTCTGGTAGATGAAGCCCATGGAACACATTTTTATTTTGGAGAGAATCTGCCGGTTTCAGCAATGGAGGCAGGGGCAGATATGGCATCTGTGAGTATGCACAAATCAGGCGGAAGTCTCACACAGAGTTCCTTTTTGCTTGTAGGTCCGTCTATGCATGCGGGTTATGTGAGACAGATCATCAACCTGACGCAGACCACCAGCGGTTCCTATCTTTTACTGTCCAGTCTGGATATTTCCAGAAGAAATCTGGTGTTGCGCGGCAAGGAATCTTTTGCAAGAGTGGCGGCGCTGGCGGATTATGCAAGAGAAGAGATCAATCGGATCGGAGGATATTATGCATTTTCAAAAGAGCTGATCAATGGAGACAGTATTTATGATTTTGATACAACGAAGCTGTCCATCCATACGCTGGAAATTGGTCTTGCGGGAATCGAGGTCTATGATATTCTGCGGGATGAGTATGATATTCAGATCGAATTTGGAGATATCGGGAATATTCTGGCATATCTGTCTATCGGAGACCGGATCCAGGAGATTGAGCGTCTGGTAAGTGCACTGGCAGAAGTAAAGCGCAGATATCAGAAAGACAAGACGGGTATGCTCAGCCAGGAATATATTGAACCAGAGGTCATCATGAGTCCGCAGGATTCTTTCTATGCGGAAAAAGAGGCAGTGCCGATCCGGGAGTCAGAAGGCAGAATCTGCAGTGAGTTCGTAATGTGTTATCCGCCTGGAATTCCGATTCTGGCACCGGGAGAGAAGATCACAAAAGATGTAATCGAGTATATTCTCTATGCCAAAGAAAAGGGGTGTTCCATGACGGGACCTGAAGATGCGGCAATCGAATATTTAAATGTTCTGATATAAGGGGGATAAAAGTGATGGAAATGTGGTTTTCAGATGAACACACGGACAATGTGAAACTGTCCATCCGTGTGGACAAGCAGCTGTTCAGTGCGCAGAGCGAGTTTCAGCGAATCGATGTTCTCGAATCAAAAGAATTTGGTAAGATTCTCGTAGCGGACGGAGATCTGATGCTGACAGAAAAAGATGAATTTATCTACCATGAGATGATGGCGCATGTTCCTATGGCAGTACATCCGAAGGTAGAGAATGTGCTGGTCATCGGCGGAGGTGACGGCGGATGTGTGCGGGAGCTTGCAAAATATAATACCATTCAGAAGATAGACGTCGTAGAAGTAGATCCTCTTCTGGTTGAAGTCTGTCGGAAATATTTTCCGCAGATTGCAAGCAGCCTGGATGACGATCGCGTGACAATCTATAATGAAGATGGACTGCGGTTTGTGCGTTCCAGATCCAATGTGTATGATCTGATCCTGATTGATTCTCCAAATCCGTTTGGTCCTGCGGAGGGATTGTTTACAAAGGAATTTTACGGCAATTGTTACAATGCCCTGCATGAAGACGGGATCATGATCAACCAGCATGAAAGTCCGTTTTATACAGAAGAGGCATTTCAGTGTCAGAGAATGCACAAGAGAATTATAGAATCCTTCCCGATCAGTAAGATTTATCAGGCGCATATTCCGTCCTATCCGTCAGGACACTGGCTGTTCGGATTTGCGTCTAAGAAATACCATCCGCTCAATGACCTGGATGGAGTTTCCTGGAATCTGCGGGGGATTCATACAAAATATTATCTGCCGAGAGTGCACCACGGAGTCTTTGCATTACCGGCGTATGTGGAGGAGCTTGTAAAAGATGTTGAATAAAAATGTAATGACGTTCATCGGATGTGATGCGGAGTATAATGAATCAGAGATCGTGTTGTTCGGTGCACCTTTTGATTCCACGACTTCCTACCGTCCGGGGGCAAGATTTGGAAGTCAGGCAATTCGCAATGAGTCTTATGGACTGGAAACTTACAGTCCGTATCAGGGAAAAGATCTGACAGATTATAAGATTTTTGACAGTGGAGATCTGGAGCTGCCGATCGGAGATACGGAAAAAGTGCTGGCTGAGATTCAGGATTGTACCGAGATTATTTTAAGCAGCGGGAAAATTCCGTTTATGATCGGCGGAGAGCATCTGGTGACACTGGGAAGTGTCCGTGCAGCAGCAGAGAAATATCCGGATCTGCATATCATCCACTTTGATGCACATGCAGATTTAAGAGAAGATTATCTGGGCGTTCAATATTCTCATGCCTGTGTACTGAGAAGATGCTGGGAGCTTTTGGGAGATGACAGGATCTATCAGTTTGGAATCCGATCCGGTGACAGAGAAGAGTTTCGCTGGGCAAGAGAAGGGCATGTGAAGATGCATAAGTTCAATCTTGACGGACTGGCAGAAGTAATTGAGAAACTGCAGGGAAAACCGGTATACATCACACTTGATCTGGATGTGCTGGATCCGTCTGTATTTCCGGGAACAGGAACTCCGGAGGCGGGCGGTGTCACATTTGTGGAACTGATGAATGCTGTGATCCAGACAGCACAGGGAGTCAACGTGGTCGGATGTGATGTGAATGAACTGAGCCCGGTTTATGATCCAAGTGGAGTTTCCACAGCAGTAGCCGGAAAGATTATCAGAGAATTTTTACTTGCACTGCAAGTTTAATAGAAGAAAAAACAAGAAAGAAGGAGATAAAAAAATGGGAAAAGTATTGATTGTTGGATGTGGCGGAGTTGCAAGTGTAGCTGTACACAAATGTTGTCAGAACAGTAAAGTGTTTGATGCGATCTGTATTGCCAGCCGTACGGTTTCAAAATGTGAGGCATTGAAAGAAAAACTGCAGGCTTCCTACAACGGAACGATTACAACTGCACAGGTGGATGCAGATAACCCAGAAGAACTGATCGCACTGATCGAAAGGGAAAAACCGGACGTAGTACTGAATCTGGCACTTCCATATCAGGATCTTACAATTATGGATGCCTGCCTTGCGACAGGAGTGGATTATGTAGACACTGCAAATTATGAGCCGGAAGATACTGCAAAATTCGAATATAAATGGCAGTGGGCATACCGTGAGAAATTTGAAAAAGCAGGAATTACAGCGTTGTTGGGAAGTGGATTTGATCCCGGAGTAACAGGAGTATTTTCTGCATATGCGCTGAAACATTATTTTGACGAGATTAATTATATCGATATTCTGGACTGCAATGGAGGAGATCACGGCTATCCGTTTGCAACGAACTTCAATCCGGAGATCAACATCCGCGAGGTTTCTGCAAAAGGTTCTTACTGGGAAGACGGACACTGGGTAGAGACAGAGCCGATGGAGATCAAGAGAGAATACGATTTTCCGGAAGTGGGAATGAAAGATATGTATCTTTTGCACCATGAAGAAATCGAATCTCTGGCACTGAATATTCCGGGAATCAAAAGAATCCGTTTCTTTATGACATTTGGACAGAGCTATCTGACACATATGAAATGTCTGGAAAATGTAGGAATGACATCCATTGAGCCGATTATGTACGAAGGAAAAGAAATCGTACCGCTTCAGTTTTTGAAAGCTGTTCTTCCGGATCCGGCATCTCTTGGACCGAGAACAAAAGGAAAGACAAATATTGGATGTATTTTTACAGGAAAGAAAGACGGAAAAGAGAAGACGATCTATATTTACAATGTATGCGATCATGAAGAGTGCTATAAAGAAGTGGGATCACAGGCCGTTGCCTATACTACAGGCGTTCCGGCAATGATCGGTGCTATGATGCTCATGACAAAGACATGGGACAAAGACGGTGTTTACAATATCGAAGAGTTTGATCCGGATCCGTTTATGGATGCCCTCAATGAGTTTGGACTTCCATGGAAAGTGGTAGAAAACCCTCAGATGGTAGATTAAGAAACGGACATCAGAAATGAAAAGAGAAGAATTAAGGACTCCATGCTATGTCATCATGGAGTCAGAAATGAAAAAGAATCTGCAGATTTTACAGGAAATCCGACAGCAGAGCGGATGTAAGATCCTGCTGGCACAGAAAGCATTTTCTATGTATTCCTGTTATCCTCTCATCGGAGAGTATCTGGATGGAACGACTGCCAGCGGCTTGTATGAAGCAAAGCTCGGGAAAGAATGTATGGGCAAAGAAAATCATATTTTTTCTCCGGCATATCGGGAAGATGAATTTGAAGAGGTGCTGGAAAGCTGCGAACATCTCGTGTTTAATTCGTTTTCACAGCTTGAGTGTTTCGGAGAACGTGCTGCAAAAGCCGGAAAAAGTGTGGGGATCCGTGTAAATCCGGAATGTTCCACGCAGGGAGAGCATGCGATTTATGATCCTTGTGCACCGGGCTCCCGTCTTGGGATTCTGGTATCCGAATTTCCGGAAACACTGCCATCTTACGTAGAGGGACTGCATTTTCACACACTCTGTGAGCAGAATGCAGATGCTCTGGAAATCACGTTGAAAGCAGTGGAAGAAAAGTTCGGCAAGTGGATGAAACAGTTAAAATGGGTGAATTTTGGCGGCGGTCATCATATTACAAGAGCGGATTATGACAGAGAGCTTCTGATCTCCTGTGTGCGCAGGATTCAGGACACCTACAATGTACAGGTCTATCTGGAACCGGGAGAAGCGGTGGCGTTAAATGCGGGCCATTTGATCACAACAGTGGAAGATATTGTACATAATGATATTGCGGTACTGGATGTCTCTGCAGCGTGTCATATGCCGGATGTGATCGAGATGCCGTATCGCCCGCCTCTGTTTGATTCTGGAGAGGCGAAGGAAAAAGAATATACGTATCTGCTTGGCGGTCCGACCTGTCTGGCAGGAGATGTGATCGGAAGTTATTCTTTTGATCAGCCGCTGAAAGTAGGAGACAGACTCACATTTGGAGATATGGCGATCTATACGACTGTAAAAAATAATACATTCAATGGAATGCGTCTTCCGGATATTGTGTGGGAACGCGAAAGTGGAGAATGTGAGATCGTGAAATCGTTCGGATATGAAGATTTTAAATGCAGATTATAAGATCTTCAATAAGTGAATAAAATAACAGGAAAGTCAACAAAATAACGATTGTTGACTTTCTTTTTTTGTGTGATAAATTGTTATTGTGCATAAAAATACAAATCATCTATCCGGATAACAGATCGTAAAATAAGGAGTTGTAATAACAATGGGACTGCATGTCATTGATGAAGCAAAAAGATGTTTAAACTGTAAAAAACCGAGATGTCAGGAAGGGTGTCCGATCCATACCCCGATTCCTGTGATGATCCAGATGCTGCTGCAAGGAGAGATGCCGGAGGCGGCAGAAATGGTGTTTGCCAACAATCCGCTGTCTGTCATCTGTTCTCTGGTCTGTGACCACGAAAAACAGTGTGAAGGGCATTGTGTGAAAGGCATAAAAGGAGAACCGGTGCATATTTCTTCGATTGAAAATTATATTTCAGATACCTGCTTTGACCGGATGAAGCTGGAGCAGCTTCCGAAAAACGGCAAACGGATCGCAGTTGTCGGCGCGGGTCCGGCAGGAATCACAATCGCTATTTTGATGGCGTGCAGAGGATATAAAGTGACGATTTTTGAGGTAAAAGAGAAGATCGGAGGAATCATGCGTTATGGAATTCCTGAATTTCGTCTGCCAAAGTCCATTTTAGACCGCTATTATGTAAAAATGAAAGAGCTGGGTATCTTATTTAGGCCCAATTTTGCGCTGGGTGGTTCCACAGGTGTGGAAGATCTTTTAAGAGACGGATATCATGCCGTATTTATCGGAACAGGAACCTGGAGACCGTATCAGCTGCATATACCGGGAGAAACATTTGGAAATGTGCACTACGGAATCAATTATTTGAACAATCCGGATGTCTATGATCTGGGAGAACGGGTACTTGTCATCGGTGCGGGGAATGCGGCAATGGATGTGGCAAGAACGGCAATTCGTAAAGGCTCCCGGCATGTAACCGTCTATTCCATCACAGAAATTCCGGCGGCATCCCCAAAAGAGGTGGAGTATGCAAAACTGGACGGAGTAGAGTTCGAATATCTGCAGACGGCCATTGAAATCCGGGATGAAGGAGCCATTATCTGTGATGTGGAATGGACCGAAGATGGAAAACTGGTGAAAAAAGAAGAGACTGCCAGGCTTGTTCCGGCTGACAGTATCATTATTTCGATTTCTCAGGGACCGCAGGATCGGATCGTGAACCGGGATAAAGAGCTGCAGGTAGATGATCGGGGATTGCTCAAGACAGATGCAAATGGAGAGACCACCATGCCGGGGATTTTCGCATCCGGAGATGTAGTGACCGGGGCAAAGACCGTGGTAGAGGCGGGGAAGGATTCGAAAATGATCGCAGATGCGATGGATGAGTATGTAAAAACACATTATGAATAGAAATACAGGCTGGTGTTCTTTGCAAAACATCAGCCTGTACTTTTTTTACTCTAAAATAAAATCCATATAAACCGGATTATGATCACTCCATTTAAAACCGGTATCCAGAACCAGTGCATCTTCTACAGTCACATTATCAGATACCAGAAAACCATCTACTGTTACAACAAAATCAGATTCGCTGTAAGGCTGATCTGCATTTCGGCAGGATGGTACCGGATTTTTCTCATCAAACGGTGCGATCAACTGCATGAAATCAGGAATCAGTTCTTCGGATATCGGCTTTGCCCAGTTGTCTTCTAATTCCTTGTGACCAAAAATCTCAGCAGAATTTCCAAGCAGATCTTTGTTGAAATCACCGCCCGCAACAATATAATTTCCAGCGTCATATTCTTCTTTCATATCCTCAAACAGCATCCGCAGCTGATTGTCCGCGGTGCTCGGATCAGATGTATAAGCGGAAAGATGCAGATTGTACAGGACAAGTTCCTTTCCGTTTTCTGTCGGAATCCGGTTGACGCTATAACAGCGATCCAGATCCAGCAGTTTCATAAATCCATCTTCGATCGGTAAAGAGCGTCTGATGGATTCCGTGATCTTCATGTTAGAAACTGTAAGCATACCGGATTTGTTCTTTCCGTGTGGTTCCAGAATCGGATAGAACAGATAAGGGCTGTCATAGTTCTGAGCAAATGTGTAGTTTCGTGAGGTGTTATCGGTTGAAAGTGTCTGTGAAAGCAATAATTTGCGTTCATCCACATGATAACTTCTTGTTCCGTCAATATCCACTTCCTGGAACAGCATAAAATCCGGGTTTAATTGAGCTACAGCTTCTGCATAGCTGCTGACGTTTTCAATGACGGCATCTTTGGAACGGGCACGGCTTTCTTTTCCACCGTCCATAAAGAAAGAATAGTCGTCACTGTATGCGCCGAAACCGATATTTCCAGATGTGATGCGGTAACTTTTTTTGGTTTTTGCCTTTTCTGTAGATTTTCCGGTGATCGTCAGTTTTTGCTTGTCTTCCAGACGATAGTAACTGGAAAATACATAAACAACATAGCCGACTACGATCAGTATCAGAGTTCCGAGGAAGATTCCCAGGCGTTTCAACCATTTCTTTGAATTTGTTTTCATAAATATATGGTCCTTCTTTCTGTATCATTTTTTTTGAACAACATTTCGCAAAATGATTATATCATATCCCGACTGAAATGAAAGAAATTGTCAAAAATAAAATTGCCGATCGTGCGAAAAGGAATCAAAGATGAATTGAGAAGGCGATACGGCAGTGTTATAATTGAGAAATATGAACATCCGAAGAAAGGAGCTAATGTGTAAAAAGATATGGAGAAAAATAGAATGTTTTCAAAGTTAACAGAGGCACAAAAACAATTTTTTGAAACCGGACGGACTCGGGATCTTGCATTTCGTATCTGCCAGTTACAACTGTTGGCAGATGCAATGCGAAAAAATGAAACGGTTTTGGAGGAGGCATTAAAGAAAGATCTTGGAAAATCTGCATTTGAATCTTACGCCACAGAGATTGGATTTGTACTTGCTGATATTCGATATACGATTCAAAATCTTCAGAAATGGTCGGCTCCAAAACGTGTGAGAACACCGCTGTATTTATTTCCGGGCAAAAGTAAGATTCAAAAAGAACCTTATGGAAGTGTGCTTATTCTGGGACCATATAATTATCCGGTACAGTTGTTGGCAGAGCCTCTGGTTGGAGCGATTGCGGCAGGAAACTGTGCAGTACTCAAACCATCAGAACTTACCCCACATGTTTCAGAAGCAATGTATCAGATCGTACACTCTACATTTAAAGAAGAATATATTGCCTGTGTGGAAGGTGGAGTGGAGGTCAATCAGGAATTACTTTCTCAGAAATTTGATTATATCTTTTTTACAGGGAGTAATCAGGAACATGCGCACATGGAGAATGTGCTGCAGGAACTGGAAGGTGAGCGCCGCCGTTATGAAAGCGGCAGCAGAAAATCTGACGCCGGTGACATTGGAATTAGGTGGAAAAAGTCCGGTTATTATCGAAAAAACTGCAAATATAAAAGAGGCAGCAAGAAGAATTGCGTGGGGAAAACTCATGAATGCGGGACAGACCTGTGTGGCGCCGGATTATGTGCTTGTGGATGAGAGCAGAAAACAGCAGTTCTTAACAGAGATGAAAACAGCATTTTCTCATCTATATGGAAAAGAAATAAAAAAGAATCCAGATTTCGGCAGGATTGTAAATGAACGGCATATGGAACGTCTGCAGAAAATACTGGAGCAGGATGCGAAATATTTGTTCTGCGGAGGAGGGGCAGATACACTGCAACGTTATATCGAGCCGGCCATTCTGGATCTCGGAAAGGATCAGAATGCGGCGTCTATGCAGGAAGAACTGTTCGGTCCGATATTGCCGGTTCTGTCATACCACAAGCTGGAAGATGCAGTACGTTTTGTGAATAAAAGAGCAAAACCACTTGCGCTGTATCTGTTTACGAAAAAAAGATCTGCAGAAAAGTTCGTTTTGGAACGGGTGTCTTCGGGCGGTGTGTGTGTCAATGATACGATCAGTCATCTGATCAATCCAGATCTTCCGTTTGGGGGAGTCGGAGCATCCGGAATGGGACAATATCACGGAAAGTATAGTTTTGATACATTTACTCATGAAAAAAGTGTATTTTATAAACCGGCTGACTGGAATCTTCCGGTCTGTTATCCTCCATTTACAAAAGGGAAGATGAATCTGGTGAAATTCTTTCTCAAATAGGCGGGAAAATGTATTGACTTTGACACGGCGTCAACTTGTATACTAAAATCCGGCAGGAGGTAGAAAGATGGAATACAGTATTCGGGAAGTGGCAGAAATGACAGGAGTGAGTACACGTACACTGCGTTATTTATGATGAAGAAGTGTCAGGATGTGCAGAGTTTTTGAAGGCTGCTGTTTTGTATTGGGCGAAATAAAGGACAACATATGAGCAGCATGATACTGTAAGTAAAAAGAAAAGTGAATTATCTGAATTGTGCGAAAAAAATAAAAAACAGAAAAAACATTGACAATTCACTTTTCCCGTGATAAGATACCACTTGTCGCTGAGGCAGACCGATGAAAAGAACAAGCCCAAGGGCCGCTGTGGGACAGGATGCGAGAGCAGATCGCTGTACAAAGTGAAAAAAGTTCTTGACAGAAGGATGCGGATGTGATAACCTATTAAAGCTGACTTGTGAGGGAGAAACACTTCCGGAACAGACAGCAAAAAGAAAATGAAAAAAGTTCTTGACAAAAGGAAAACGGCGTGATAAAATATCAAAGCTACTTCTTATCAACAAGAACAGCGAAGAACCTTGATAATTAAACAATAGACAACAACCTTGAAAATTTCTTAAGAGAAGATTTTTTAAGAACAGCATCTAAAAGATGCACCCGTCACATTTAATGTGACAGACAGTAAAAGGGATGAATTAGCTAGTAGTTAATTCTGACCGGAACGAACACTTTTAACGAGAGTTTGATCCTGGCTCAGGATGAACGCTGGCGGCGTGCTTAACACATGCAAG
>OODP01001893.1_pt1 | contig 10848 bp, 9 predicted proteins | sample 1671011 | NCBI WGS metagenome assembly OODP01 (sample SAMN06348113, study PRJEB24527) | human gut metagenome | biome: human gut; feature: ankylosing spondylitis patient; material: feces | host: Homo sapiens | place: China | collected 2015-10
TGATGAGGGCACCGGAACGGCCATCGACCCGATCTCAGCCGCTTTGATCCTTGCTGATAAAACAGATGTCAGAAGAAACCGGGTACAGAATCCCAACAAAGCCAAATTCGATATCCACGACCGTGTAAATTATGCGGCACTCTCTTCCAGCCTTAAAATTGACCAGGAAAAGCGTCTGATCCAGATGAACCTGGAGCTGGATGATTCCATCTGCAGCCTGATGGATTATTTTGAGATTTTTCTGGAGCGCATGCTCATGTGCAAAAGGGCCGCGGAGTGTCTGAACTGCCGGTTCCGCCTGGTGGCGAATGGAAGTAAGCTTTGCTGATTTTACATGGATTTAACATTCTCATGGGGATGATTTTACAAAGTATGGTTATGATGAGAAACAAGTCAGGGATATGTATCACAAAAAACATATATATACCTGCACATGTCTGAGACTGCCAGCAGATGGCAGAAAGTAAATAACCGTATACTTATGAAAAGGGAAAAGGAGAATAATCATGGATTTATTCAGTATATTAACATTGATCGGAGGCCTTGCATTATTTTTGTATGGTATGAATGCAATGGGAGATGGTCTTGCGAAGGTTTCCGGCGGAAAGCTGGAGAAGATTCTTGAAAATCTTACTTCAAATCCGATAAAAGCAGTGCTTTTGGGAGCAGGAGTAACAGCGGTGATCCAGTCATCTTCAGCTACGACTGTTATGGTAGTAGGTTTTGTAAATTCAGGGATCATGAAACTATCACAGGCAGTAGGAGTGATCATGGGCGCCAATATCGGTACTACGATTACCTCCTGGATCTTAAGCCTGACAGGAATACAGAGTGACAACTTTATCATTCAGATGTTTAAACCAACATCATTTTCCCCTGTGCTTGCGATCATTGGTGTGATTTTCATTCTGTTTATCAATGATTCAAAGAAGAAAGATATCGGAACAATTTTTATTGGTTTTGCAATCCTGATGTACGGTATGGATATGATGAGTTCTGCTGTAAAACCCCTTGCAGAAGTACCGGAATTTACAAATCTGTTACTTAAATTCTCAAATCCGTTGTTAGGTGTTGTAGCAGGTGCCCTTCTTACTGCAGTGATCCAGTCCTCTTCTGCATCCGTAGGTATTCTGCAGGCCCTGTGTCTTACAGGTGCAGTACCGTTCAGTGCAGCAATCCCGATTATTATGGGACAGAACATCGGAACCTGTATTACTGCGATCCTTTCTGCAATCGGAGCTAAGAAGAATGCAAAACGTGCAGCTGCAGTACATCTGTATTTCAACCTGATCGGTACAGTTATCTTTATGACTGTTTTCTATCTTATAAATGCAGTTGTTGGATTTTCTTTCTTCCATCAGGCTGCAACACCGGCAGGAATTGCTGTTATCCACAGTGTATTTAATGTTACTGCAACGATCATTCTTCTTCCTTTTGCAAAGGGGCTGGAGAAACTTGCTTGTCTTACGATCCGGGACAAAAAAGAGGATGTTGTTGTTTCGGCAGAGGACAGAGAATTTATGATCCTGGAACCACGTTTCCTGGAGAAACCGGCATTTGCAGTGGAGCAGAGCCGCAATGCAGCAAGAAAAATGGCAGAAGAATCCCACAATGCACTGTTTACAGCGCTGAGTCTGGTGGACAAATACAGTGAAGAAGGCGTAGAACGTGTGGAAAACATGGAATCCAAGGTTGATGGCTATGAAGATGAACTGGGAACTTATCTGGTGAAGCTGAGCCACAAAGATATTTCAGAAGCAGACAGTCACAGCCTTTCCATTATGCTTCACTGTATCGGGGATTTTGAACGTATTTCTGATCATGCTGTAAATATTATGGAATCAGCACAGGAGCTTTATGAGAAAGGGCTGAAATTTTCCGCAAATGCAAAGAAGGATCTGGAGGTGCTTGGACAGGCAGTAGAAGACATCATCAATATGGCATACAAAGTTTTTGATACGCAGGATACGCAGCTTGCAGAGAAGATTGAACCGTTGGAAGAAGTGATAGATGAGCTTTCAAAAGAAGTGAAACGTCGCCATGTACAGAGACTGCGAAATGGAGAATGTACCATTGAGATGGGATTTATCCTTTCGGACATTACAACCTGTCTGGAACGTGTGGCAGACCATTGTTCCAATATTGGAGTCTGTGTGACGCAGGTGAATGAAGATCTGTATGATACTCACAGTCATCTGAATATCGTCAAGAGCCATCCGGACGAAACATTTTATCATGAACTGGAAGACGCACGAATCAAATATCAGCTTTCATAAAAATAAACAGGTAGATGACAAAATTCCATTGCCGCAGGCAATTTGGAATGAATTTTGGCAACGTTACTGAGAACGAAGTGAACAGTAACGGATGATGTTATTTGCATGATCAGGAAATCCGGGCACTCTGAAGTATCTGAGAGATATTTCAGAGAAAATGGCCGGATTTTTGCTTTAAAGAAATGAAGCAGATGCCGGATATCTACTTGTACAGGGATAAAAAAATAAGTATACTGAAAAAAGAAATACACTTGTGACGATAAAACAGGTGATAAATAAAGGGGAGGTAAAGCAGAATGATCTATTGTGTAGAAGATGAGCGGAATATCAGGGAGCTTCTTATTTATACACTGGAAACAACAGGATTTAAAGCCAGGGGTTTTGGCAATGGCAATGAACTGATGAAAGCACTGAAAGAAGAGATACCGGAGCTGATCCTGCTGGATATCATGCTTCCGGGAGATGATGGCTATACCATTCTGGAACAGCTGAAAAGTATGCCATCTGTAAAGGATGTGCCGGTGATTATGGTTACTGCAAAAGAAGCGGAATTTGACAAAGTAAAAGGTTTGGAAGGCGGAGCCGATGATTACATTACCAAGCCTTTCGGTATGATGGAATTTGTTGCCAGAGTAAAAGCAGTTCTCAGACGAAGTACCCGTCAGAATGAAGACAGGGAACTGCATTACGACGAGCTTTATCTGAATGTAGGACGTCATGAGGTGCGTTACCGGGAAGAAAAGATCGATCTTACCCGAAAAGAATTTGAACTTCTTCAGTATCTGCTGGAAAATAAAGGACTTGTTATGACAAGAAATCAGATTCTTTGTCATGTATGGGGATATGATTTTGACGGTGAAACCAGAACTGTGGATGTCCATGTGAGAACCCTGCGCCAGAAACTTGGCGAGGCAGGAAATCTGATCGAAACGATCCGGGGTGTGGGATACAGGATCGGTGCATAACAGATAAAACAGACGAAAAACAGGAGTGGAAAAATGAAGCATAAAATATTCAGTCACACCAGTTTACTTATTATCTTATCCGTAGTACTTACATTCCTGGCAGCAGGAACTGTCATGTATAACAGATATGATATTTATATGAAACAAGGTGTCAGAGACGAAGCTGCATACATTAAAACAGGACTGGAAGAAGATGGAAGGGACTTTCTTACAGATAAGATAGGGGATGCCACCAGCAGCCGCATCACTCTTCTGGGAAAAGATGGTGATGTGTTGTTTGACAGCATTGAGAATCCTTCTGAAATGGAAAACCACAGCAACAGACCAGAGTTTATTGAAGCTGAGAAAAAGGGATTCGGTGAAATGGTCAGATATTCTGATACCCTGTCAAAACAGACTTTCTATTATGCGATAAAATTAAAAGATGATCAGGTTCTTCGTGTGGCCAGGACCACAGACAGTCTTTTGATGACTATGTTATCCAGTTTTCTACTGCTTGGAGGACTGGTATGTGTGATCTTTGTGATCGAGTTTTTTCTGGTACAGAACCAGACACAAAAGCTCATCGAACCGATTAATCAGATTAATCTGGAAAAGCCGCTGGACAATGTCTGTTATGAAGAACTGAGGCCGTTACTGTTTCGGCTGGCAGAACCGGCAGATTAAGAAACAAATGGAAGATCTGAAGAACGCAGAGAGTGCAAGAAAAGAATTTACCGCAAATGTTTCTCATGAATTAAAAACGCCGTTAATGTCCATTTCCGGATATGCTGAGCTTATGATGAATGGAATGGTACCGCCGGACAAGATACAGGATTTTTCCGGCAGGATTTTTCATGAGTCCGAGCGTTTATCCAATCTGGTTGCAGATATTATTCAGCTTTCCAGACTGGATGAGAAGAACGGAGAAACTATGTTTGAACAGGTTGATATCGGAGAACTTGGGGAAGATGTGATTAACAATCTGCAGAACAGGGCAGCAAAGAAAAAGATTAATCTGGAATATACAGGCGAATCTGCACAGATGCAGGGAGTACGCCATGTACTATATGAAATGTTCTACAATATTACAGATAATGCCATTCGCTATACTCAGGATGGTGGAGACGTAAAGGTTTTTGTGGGAAAACTTAATGGGAAACCGTACTTTCGTGTGGAAGATAATGGAATAGGTATTCCGGAAAGCGAACAGCAGAGAATCTTCGAGCGTTTTTACAGAGTGGACAAGAGTCATTCACGTGAAACCGGAGGTACAGGCCTGGGGCTTTCTATTGTAAAACACGGCGCGGTTTTGCATCATGCGAAGATTCTTCTGGACAGTGAGCCGGGTAAGGGAACGAAGATGGAAATCCTGTTTGATCAAACTAAGTAAACCGCCTGTTCCCATTGCGAATATCTTCCTGGCAAATTCATAGAGAGAACAAAGATGTATTCTTGATTTGCATTGCTTTCAGGTGAATTTTGGGGATTGACAGACAAGTGATTATTGGAGAAAATAAAATCAGACAGTTATCCATGTAAAAGCAGGTACAATGGAGGGTATTTTCAGTATGGAAAAATGGAGAAGCATTGCAGCGGGTATGAGCTGTTTGTCAATGCTGTTCGCAACAGGAGCGGTTACTGTATCAGCATCAGATGAAATCACAGAAATTCCGGAACAGAGTATTGTATACTGGTCCATGTGGGAAGAAGATGAACCACAGGCAGATGTGATCAGAGAAGCAGCAGAAGCTTATGAAGAAGCAACAGGTATTTCTGTAGAGATTCAGTGGAAGGGCAGAGGAATCCGATCTCTGATAGAACCTGCCCTGGATGCCGGAGAACAGATTGACCTTTTTGATGATGATTATCAGAGGATGGCTCAGGAACACAGGGATTATCTGACAGAATTAAAAGGAATGGCAGATACTGTGGATTATGAGAAGCATATTATGCCGGTACTGTTGGAGCAGGTGAAGAACTGGGGAAATGGAGAACTGCTTGCAATGCCGTATCAGCCTTATATCACAGGCGTCTGGTATAATAAGGATTTATGGGAAGAGGCTGGACTTACAGAACGGGATATCCCGGATACCTGGGAGAAACTGATCAGAGTATGCCGTAAGATTAAAAACAGTGACAGTGGCCTTAGTGCCATGACCTGCGATGAAGAGTATGTGAATCTTCTGTATGGATATCAGCTTGCCAGATACCTTGGACAGGAGAAAGTGCAGCAGCTGATTCGTAACTGTACCTGGTCACAGATTCCACAGGCAAAAGAGGCGGCAGATGATATCAGAATTTTGTTTTTTGCGGGATATATGAGTCAGAGTGCACCGGCACAGCATCCGGAAGGTCAGGATGAAGTGGGAGATGGCGAGGCAGTCATGGTGCTGCAGGGCTCCTGGGTTCCGAATGAAGTGACAGAAGCTACAGAATCTGATGATTCCTGGGGATTTTTTCCATGGCCTGCAGTAAAGGCCGGAACAGACGGCACAGAAGGTGTTATGGTGGGAGCACAGGGATTTGGAGTCACGAAGGATTCGCAGATGAAACAGGAAGCTTTTGATTTTGCATATTCCATCTGTACCGGTGAAACAGATATGAAAATGACAGATGCAGTTAATTCCATCCCGGCAGATACGGACAATACACAATGGCCGGAAGTGCTGGCAGATGCAGTACCGTATATGGAAGAGATGTCAAAACCGTACATGTGGGCTGCTGGTCTGGAGGCAGATCCGGATTATAAAGAACAGATACAAAGCGAACTTCTGAAGCTTACAAGATTAGAAGAAACATCGGATGAATTTATAGAGAATCTCAGCAGTATGAAATAAGAAAAGGCTGTTCGATATTATGAAAATACTGGTCTGGTATTACTGGCGCTCTCGTTCTGAGAGCGCCTTTATTGATGTAATATATTCTGTAGGTGTCATTCCGGAAATTTTTTTAAACTGTCTGGAAAAGTAATGGATGGAAGAGTATCCCAAAAATTCCGAAATCTGTGTGAAGTTCATCTGATTCTCGCGGATCAGCTGTCTGGCATAGGCGATCTTTAACCGGGAAAAGAAATCCATAGCGCCGCACTGATGCTGTTCCTGAAATATTTTCTGAAGCTGGGAGCGTCCGATCATATTGTCATGGCACAGATCGCAGAGTGTAATATTTTCCCGGATGTGGTCTTCCATATAAGCAATGACACGCTTATAGACAGCGGAATTATTTTTCAGATTCACAAATTGGCTGACAGGTACAGTCATGGGAGGAGAAGAATTTCTCCGGATCATGTAGATCAGCATCTGCTCAAGGTAAATACGGATAAGCTGCTGAGAACCAAACAAAAAATCTTCTTTCTTTTCCATCTTTTCTGTATAAGGATCATCCAGAGGGGTTTTGATACAGCGGCGTGCCTCGGCAATCAGCATTCCCATGAGATTTCTCTCAGAATCAGAAAGTTTCAGCAATTTTTTCTCAAAGAATTTCATACATGGAGAATCGCATTCAAAAGAAACTACCACAATATTAGGAGCGGTATTTCCTATGGCAATAAGGTTATGAAATTCATTTGGTCTGTGAAAGATGAGCTGTCCGCTTGTCAGATGGTAGATACCGTTATCTGTCTCTATTTCTGCCTTTCCCTTATCTACACATTGAAATTCCCAGAAATTATGGCGTTCTCCTGCAAAGTGAAAATCACTTTTGTATTCAAAATAGTGGATTGTATAAATCCGGTCAATATGAATATCTTCTTCCAGATACATACTCTCAAAAGCCATTACTGCCACCTCCCTCAGCCTGTCCGAAAACTGCAATATGGTTGTTGTGTACAAGTATACAACAAAAACAGATGAAAAACCAGTTAAAAATGAATTTTTGTACAAAAGAAATGGACGTTTGTGCAAATACTATTTGTGCAAAAATGATAAAATAAGAACTACCAAAAGAAATAATTGTTGAAATTCAACAAAAGAACGAAAAGAGAGAAAAAAGAAGAAGACAAAATGTCAAAACCGACAAAGGAGGAAAAAGGTTATGGGTATGAAGAAAAAGATGCTTAGTGCAACATTATGTGCGGTTATGGTTGGTTCACTTGCAGCACCGGCTTTCACTGTTCAGGCAGCAGATGACACATTAGTTTACTGGTCAATGTGGGAAGCTACAGAGCCACAGGGACAGGTGATTCAGGAAGCAGTTGACGCTTATACAGAACAGACAGGAGTTAAGGTAGACCTTCAGTTTAAGGGACGTACCGGAAACCGTGAAGCACTTCAGCCTGCACTGGACGGCGGCACGCAGATTGATATTTTTGATGAAGATATCGACCGTGTAAACGGAATGTACGGTAAATATCTTCTGGATCTGGAAGACCTTGCGAAAGACAATGACTATGAAGCAACTGCAAATGCAGGTCTGATGGCAGCATGCCGTGATGCCGGTGGCGGCACATTAAAAACAATTCCATATCAGCCAAACGTATTTGCTTTCTTCTATAACAAAGATCTGTTTGAGCAGGCAGGAATCACAGAAGAACCGAAGACATGGGATGAATTTAAAGATGTATGCCAGAAATTAAAAGATGCAGGAATCACACCAATGACTATGGATGATGCCTATGCAACATGTGTGATCGGATATCATCTTGCAAGACTGGTTGGCGAAGATAAAGTAAAAGAGATCGTAACTGAAGGTGAATGGGATGATCCTGCAGTTCTTCAGATGGCACAGGATATCGAAGAACTTGCATCTAACGGATATTATTCAGAGATGGTTGGTTCCAACGTATGGCCTGCAGGTCAGAACACAGAGCTTGCACTTGGAACAGCTGCAATGTATCTGAATGGCTCCTGGTTACCAAACGAAGTAAAAGAGATGGCAGGTCCTGACTTCCACTGGGGATGCTTCGCATATCCGGCACTTACAGACGGAGCAAACGGAATCGAAACAAACAACTTTGGTGCACAGGTATTTGGTATTAACAAAGATACAAAACTTGCAAAAGAAGCTTTTGATCTGATCACATTCCTTACAAAAGGTGAATACGACCAGAAACTTGCAGATGAAACTGTAGGTATCCCGGCTGATACAACAAACACAGAATGGCCGGCAATGGTTGAGTGTGCAAAACCTGTTATTGAGCAGAGCACAAACCGTTTTACATGGGCATGCGGTGTAGAATCCAACGTAGATATGACTCCGGTTATCAAAGAAAACTTTATCAAATTAATGGCAGGTTCCATTACAGCAGATGAATTTGTTTCCACTATGCAGGACGCAGCGAAATAAATAAAGAATTTATAAAGATGGTGGCATCGTATCTACGCTGCCGCCATCTGTCTTTTTGAATATCCAGGTTTCAAAGGCAAAAAGTCGTTCGTGCTTGCACGATAAGACTTTTAGACTTGGAAACCGCCAGACATGAGGAAGTAGCGATTTACGAAGTAAATCAGCGGATTCCGAATGGCTGGAGGATTGCGGGAGCGAAGCGTAGCAATCCGTAGATATGGTATAACTTACAAAGGAGGTATTTATTTGAAGAAGAATAAAACGATGATCGTTGTGTTTCTGACTCCGGCAGTTCTGTTGTTTCTGGGAATCTTTCTGTATCCGATCATCAGAACAGTGATCATGAGCTTTTTCAAGATCGACGGAGTTACAGATTCCATGGATTTATGGAAATTTGTAGGGTTCGGAAACTATACAAAGCTGATGAGTACCAGCTTATTTAAGACTTCATTTTTTAACCTGTTTCGTATCTGGCTGATCGGCGGTCTGGTGGTAATGAGTCTGTCTCTTTTATTTGCAGTTATCCTTACCAGTGGAATCAGAGGAAAGAAATTTTTCCGTGCGATCATTTATATGCCAAATATCGTCAGTGCAGTAGCACTTGCAACTATGTGGCTGCAGTATGTATATAGTCCAAGATATGGTCTGCTGAAAGATCTTTTTACGGCATTACATCTGGACAATCTGGCAAAGATCCAGTTCCTGGATAATGACCACAAATTCTGGGCACTGTTGTTTGCATATTGTTTCGGCATGGTTGGATACCATATGCTGATCTGGCTCAGCGGTATTGAGCGTATCAGCCCTGAATATTATGAGGCGGCAACTATTGACGGAGCGACAAAACCTGCGCAGTTCCGCTATATGACACTTCCATTGTTAAAGGGAGTATTTAAGACAAATATTACCATGTGGTCTGTAAGCAGTGTTGGCTTTTTTGTATGGTCACAGCTTTTCTCCACAGTAACTGCAGACACACAGACAATTACCCCTTATGTTTATATGTACATGCAGATTTTCGGCGGCGGTAATACAGTTACAGAACGAAATGCAGGTCTGGGAGCTGCCATCGGTGTACTGCTCAGCGTCTGCGTAGTCATTGTATTTACAATCTGTAACAAAGTGATCAAAGATGATGATCTGGAATTCTAAGGAGGGATGAGAAATGGCAAAAGAAAAAGAGGCACGCAGACCCTTTAATCTGAAAAAAGAAGTCAAACTCCTGCCGGGATACATCATCCTGCTGCTCTGGGTAATCTTTACCATTGCGCTTCTGGGATGGGTATTTGGGGCGAGTTTTTCCACAACAGCAGAAATCTTCCAGGGAAAAGCCCTGAAGTTTGAGTCCGGATTACATTTTGAAAATTATGCAAAAGCATGGAATGGTGCCGGAGTTGCCGGCTTCTTCGGAAACTCACTGATCTATTCAGTGATTTCCTGCACAATTCTGATTCTGGTGTGCGCACCGGCAGCTTATGTACTGTCCAGATTTGATTTTATTGCAAATAAATTTATCCAGACCAGTTTCGTATCTGCCATGGGTGTTCCGGCAATCATGGTTGTTCTCCCCCTTTCCGGTATGGGAATCCTGAATAATGTGGCAGCAGGAAGAACTGTATTGATCATATTGTATGTAGGAATTAACGTACCTTATACGACCATATTCCTGCTTACATTCTTCAGCAATATATCCAGAACCTATGAGGAAGCGGCAGCAATCGATGGATGCCCTCCCATGCGTACTTTCTGGAAAATCATGTTCCCCATGGCGCAGTCAGGAATCGTAACAGTAACAATCTTTAATTTTATTAATATCTGGAACGAGTATTTCCTGTCCTTGATCTTCGCAAGTTCGGATAAGCTGAAACCTGTTGCACCCGGACTTTATGGAATGATCAACTCCATGAAATATACAGGTGACTGGGCCGGTATGTTCTCTGCTGTTGTCATTGTATTCCTGCCCACCTTTATCCTGTATATCTTCCTGTCAGAGAAGATTATAGCAGGCGTAACCGGAGGCGGCGTGAAGGGATAGGATAGAACAGGAAACGTGAAGGAATAAGGATATATCTTGTGAGGAGGAAGGACAGCATGTCTCAGAAACCAGTATTAGTAATCATGGCGGCAGGTATGGGAAGCCGTTACGGCGGATTAAAGCAGATTGACCCTGTGGACCCTTATGGGAATATCATCATTGATTTTTCCATATTTGATGCCAGGGAAGCGGGATTTGAAAAGGTCATATTCATTATCAAGAAGGCCATTGAGGAAGATTTTAAGATTCACATTGGAAACCGAATCAGTAAATATATGGATGTGGCCTATGTTTACCAGGAGCTGGA
>OODP01001895.1_pt1 | contig 10845 bp, 10 predicted proteins | sample 1671011 | NCBI WGS metagenome assembly OODP01 (sample SAMN06348113, study PRJEB24527) | human gut metagenome | biome: human gut; feature: ankylosing spondylitis patient; material: feces | host: Homo sapiens | place: China | collected 2015-10
CGCAAAGGTAGGTTTAGGGAACATGCGTGTCAAGGCGGAAAATAGAATGGTTACTCAATGAGAAGGTAACATTAACTTATAGTTCCTCCCTTTGCCAACAAAAAGAGAACCAAATTGCTCTTTCTTAGGGGCACTCTGGTTCTCTTTTATGAGATTACCACTCTTATGTTGTATATAAGTGGAGGTTATATTTCGTGATTTACATCCACTTCCATTCTGTTTTGTTTTCGTCTGTTTTACCTTGATTCATATTGTTATCGTTTGAAATGGATGTACTATCTTCTTCAACCCTTTTGCTTTTAGTTACTGGAAATTTAATGCCCATTTTTTTCAAACGTTCTATTATTTCTTCCGCATGTGTTAAATACTCTGGAGTTCCTAATTTACGTTCTATTTGTTGCTGTAATTTATAGCCCAAACTAACTCCATCTTTATTTATTTGCTTAGGGTTTGCTCCATAGTCCAAAAAATACTCGACCAAATCAAGGTCTCTAACAATAGCTGCTGTAATGATAGGTGTATCTCCTAAATTATCGGGGACATTTAAATCTAAACCATGCTTCATCAAATATTTGATTCGCTCCATATCGCCTGCTCCACCAACAATAAGTTCGTGAATCGGGGTAAATGGGATAGTAGCGTTTACATCAGCACCGTACTCTATTAACAACTTTATATATTTTATATCCCAATCAGGATGACCACAAACAAAGGAAAGCGGCATTAACCTAAATGTACCCTCTTCTCGTTGAATATAATCGGGGTTATTCCCTTTAACCGGATGATTTACAAAGGATAAAAGATTGGGGTCTGCCCCTAATTTTAGTAAGAGTTTTGCCATATCATACTTTTGTATATATATGGCATACATAAGGTAGGTAAATCCATATTTCCCGGGGGTATTTATATCAACTCTACCATTGTTAACCATTTCTTTTATCTCACTTTTATTTCCATAGTAGATATTTTCTGCCATAGATAATTCTGCGCCTCTTGAAAAATATTTTTCCGGCATATATTTAGACTTGTTCATATTACAACTTGTAAACATAAAGAAAATACAATATATTATCAAGGATTTCATAAATCTTTGTTTAAAAGTCACTTGTAACCACTAACACATCAGGATTGTTTTCCTTTTCGCTCTTAAGGGTATTCAACAGATTAGATTCTTTTAGAAAATGACCATCAATTATATTGGAATTGGTTTCAAGCCCAATTTTTTCTCCTGCTACTTGTGGCAAATTATCACCTAACATCAGCCCACTACCTAAATAGGCAAGAAAGGCATTGCCACTACTTACTAATAGAGGACCTAAAATACTTCGGTTATTTTGTATCATATTTAAAGGGTCGTCTGTTGAGTAATATGCCTGTATTTGCCCCATGCTATTTGGACTCAGTTCTTGATCTTTCAATGTTTTAGGATGAAGTCCTGCTGCATTAAAGGTATAAGCATTGCATCCTGTAGCAACAGAAGCAATAGAAGCAAGCCCACCTCCTAAAGAATGTCCCGTAATAATCAAATTCTTTTGTCCTGCATACTCTTGTACCTTATCGGCTAATTCTATCGCTTTACGATATTGTCCTCTTTTTTTATCATCCAATCCAATTCCTTGCCGAATATCAGTAATCCAATCCTTTAAATTCTCAGTGCCTGCAAAAGCCAGTATATAAAGGTTTTCTTTTTCATTGTAATACAGACTCGCCTTAAATCCGGATTCATTTTCCCAACAACCTTCTTCTATTTTTATATCCTCTGTAGCTTCTTTCCATCCCTCGGGTAATTCAGCATTACTATCCTTTTTTTATAACAGAAATCACTAATCATTAGACAGTCGATTGCTAATTGAATCTTAGGCAGAACAATAGATACCATGCCGCCCAAAAGACAATTCAGTTTGGCATCAGGCATCAGAGCCATTTGGTTTTGGATTAACACACTGTTCTTTACGCTTGTCCATTTGCCCGGCTTGGTCAGACAGGCGCATATACATGGCATCAATGAGAGTAGCTTTCCGCTAATAGAACCGGTCAGGGCACTTGTCCCTACAGCAGCTATAATACCCCCTATGGCAGCTCCTCCCGTAAAAACAGCTCCGGCAGCAGCGGCAGCTCCAACAATAGCACCTACCATAGCTCCTGCGGAAACCATCTTCAAACAATAGAAATTGTTATCCATCCGGTCATTCATGGTTGCCACAAGTTTTCCATGTGCATAAACCGTTTTTTGGCTCTTTACCAGCATACGCTGCATACAAGTCCCTTCCGAACAAATAAGCCAGTTACCGTCGATTAAAAATTTACGTGCCATAATCTATTCTTTTGGAATTAAACTGAAAGTTACAGTCTTTTTGTGAACGAATCTGTCGCTTGACTGCTCCTTTATACAAGCCTCTATTTTCTGAACTCTGTGTTCAGAATTGAATATGTATTCTATGTCAATGGTAAAATCATAGTCAAATTCACTTTGTGTCAAGGGTTTGATTTGTTTGTCGTAGGCTTTCTTCATCGCAGACTGATGATGAACATATCCTTTGCCGCAATAATGTTGCCTGTCTCTTTCTGAAACCGTTTTCTGCAAGTCAATATCTATAAGTTCTCCCTCGTTTAAAACGGAAGGAAGTTCTATCTCGAATTTGTTTTCTTCTCTATAGCGAACCAAAAATATGAGGTGTAGAAGAGATTGCATTAGCGTACCTTCACAGGCATAATAAGCGTAATCCAGTTTTTCTATCATTTTTTTGACCTGCTTGATTCCTTCGTATTCAGAAAGAAGTCCATTTCTTACATTTTCCCATTTATCTTGGATTTCTTTTATATTGACAACAGAAGAAAGGTAGCCATAATTGTCAATACATAAATGCAAATGCCGGAATATGGAGTTGAGCTGATTGAATAGTTTATACGTCGGGAGAACTTCTGGTGCATTGCTATGCGGAAGCTCAACGACATCAATAATAATATTCCGGTAACGTCTTTCATCATAGAAGTAATGAGCACTCCATTTTTGACAGGTTATTTCATCATAGAGTGGCTCACTATTGATTTCTGTAAGACTTGCAATTTCTATAGCATAGTCCAAAGTAATTTCTTTCACCGTCTTATCCATAAGGTCAAATTGATTGATGTATTTTCAAAAGTAATAAAAAGGACAGAAACGTAATCATCTTGATTCATATTTTTCTGATTACCATGCTTAAAAACATCAAATCGCTACCTGGTGTTCATATTTAGTTCTTTACTTTACCTTGTAATTCTAATCAGACCTAAAAAACAAGAGAATCCATTAGCCAATAACGTAGATAACAGATTCTCTTGTCAGATAAGGAGCATAAACTGTTGTATTACTAATCTTAGATAAGGAATAGTGTTAACCCTAAGTCAATGTACGTTTACCAATATTCAACGGTTCTATTCTCAATGTATTCTTTGGGGAATGTTTGCTTTTTGCCGATATAGTTCATGTTTTCGTCATAGTCGTCATATTCGATAGTGCAGCAGACTTTCCTTTCTGTCCAGTTCTTGTGCTTATCGAATTTGGTATAAGTATAACGATATGTGGCTGTTCCATCCTCCGGATGTTTTTGTACCATTGTTGCCGGGTATTTGCTGTCACCCACATAAGTGTATATCCGGGTAATGTAAGCCATATGCGAAGAAAACTTATGACTGGTGATTCTATTGCTTTTATCAAACGTGTAAATTTGATCAAGTTCTGCATTGGTATTTGCATCCGGACAAATATCTGTCCGAAGACCGTCTTTGGATTCAATGCTTACCAAATGATCTTCCCAACCCTCGACCTTGTAGGAAGCGGCTGTAACGTATTGATAGGTTGCTCTGTCGCCAAATTCATCCTGCATAGCAACAAGGTTGCCGACCTGGTCGAATTCGTATGATTCCTCATGGATTTTCACCGATTTTACCTTGCCGAACAAACCGTAAATATCCGTACCTTTATAGCGCAAATGACCCATTACGGCAGATTCTTTATTTTTCTTATTTTCTTTTTCGGAAGCCACCGTCTTTTCATCCCAATAATCAATGCTTCGCGAGATTGTCAGGCTGGGAGTTTCGCCCGGCTTGACCGCAGAAGAACGGTCTTGATTAGAAGTAAATCCGTTTTTAAAAGCTTTATAATAGGTACGCAAGGCTGGAATATCATCTATGTTAGCAGGGAAAGTAACGGTGGCTTGCGTCCAGTTCCCTTTCTCATCATACACATATTCATAGGAAATGGTAAACTTCATATCATCCACTCTCCAGCTATTTCCTTTGTTCTTATATACACCTCCATTATAAGTCCAGGTAGCCAAATCGCCGTGCGAATTATAAGTAAAATTGCTGGTGCAAGTCAATGTTTCCGTACCTTGATCAAATTTAACAGGAATGTTTTCTACAGCTTGCGTGCAGAGATGCCCTGCGTAAGCATAGCTTGTCACCGATTGTCCCAGTTTGTAACTGTTGATGCCTTTTAGAAACATATTTGAGGTATTGGGAGTCTCGAAGGACTCCAAGTGAGCAAGTGAATCGAACTGCATTTTATGAATCGTTACACCAGCTTCGTTGACCGTACCATCCTTATTTTCAGGCAGGATGGACTGCAAAGCTCCATTGGCATGATAAGCATACAAAAAAGTAGCCGTATCGTAATGTCCCCGTCCGTTCTTGTCACGACGTATTAGCCGGCCGATACTATTGTAGGTAAAACCGTCATCTTTTTTTCGGCGTTTGTAACGCCCGTCATCTACTGATTTGATTTGAATTAGGTTAGAATGATTGTCGTATTCATACGAAATCACGTCAAATCCGGTTGCTCCTACATTGAAGGAAGTACGCCGCTGCTCAGCCAAACGACCGTTTGGCAAAAACTCGTATTGCGAGCTACTTGTTACGCCCCATGCTGCATCATGGTATTCGTAGGTTATCAACTTCGGATAATTACGCAGTCCCATCTTTGCCCAATCCGTAGGATAGTTTACGAAATAAGGCATCAGATGTTCTACATTCATATCCATTCTGATTGGTTCGAAATACACCTGCAAAGGCGTATAAGGCTGACTGTTTTCGCTGCTGTTACAGCTTGCCGCTCCTATGGCCAGCAAGCAGGACAGACTGATAGATTGAATGAATTGTAATGTTTTCATAGGTTGGCTTTCTGGGTTTATAGACTAAAAGTAACATAAACTGCCGATTGCACCCGTACAGGCTGTCCATCTTTGGTGCCGGGTGTCCATTTCTTCAAGGATTTCACCACTCGTATAGCCTCGGTGTTAAGATTGGCATGAACCTTTTTCACTGCCGTCACATCTGAAACCGAACCGTCTTTCTCCACTATAAAAGAAACAAGCACGTTGCCTTGAATCTTTTGCTGTTTGCACACCATAGGATAGCGGATACTTCGGGCAATATCGGACTGTAAAGCCCCGGCTCCACCGGGATATTCAGGTTTCTGGTCCACCTCACTACTCTTATATATTTTGTTAGGGCTGACTTTTGGCTGTACAGGCTTCTGCTGTGGTTCTTCGTTCGATGTGGCCTTTGGCATGCCAAATCTTCTTTCGGAAGCATTTTTACCTGCTTCTTTCGGCTCTCTCAGTTCTTGCTGTAAAAGTCTTTGCAGTACCTCACTAGAAATAAAAAATCCATTGAACTGGGCTGGAGCATAGCCGGAAAAAGCCGAAACAACCTCAAAGCTGAACGGCTTCCCTTCTTCAATACGAGGAAAATAATAGGTTCCAGCCGTTTTTATCCGGTTGCCCGGCATTAGGTAAAACAGGTCTATCGGTTGGCTCCTGCTGGTTTTCTGAGCCATACCTTTTATCTGAAACTTATAACCTCCATTTGCCTGTCCTGTACAAATGATACTAGTCACATGCCAATACCGGTCCACACCGGCATCGCATTTAAACGGAACATTGACCGGATAGCTCTTAGGAGGAATAGAAAAACTTGTTTGTGCAAGGACTTTATGTCCCATAAAGACTACCGCTAAGGTAATCAAACACAAGAAAATAGATAATCGTTTCATCAGTATATATGTTTAAAGTTATAATTCAAAGAAATGCCTAAATCATGATTTCGTAATAAAATGTGGCTGCCAGTTCATCCTCATTATAAGCATCTTTCCTGATACAGTCTTTTACATAATCATCTTTAGCAGGCATGGAAGGGTTAATCAGTTCCTTGGCAATGCGATTGTAACTGGACTCCTTGGAGTAAGACCCTTCCCATTCATTTTCGTATTTCATGCGGTATTTCCACATCTCACGCACACAATCAGGGACCTGGTTATATCCATCTATATAGTCTATCTTATGTCCATTTACCGTCAATTGGGTAATGTTGGTTTTAAGACCATATTCATCAAGTAATTCTTTTATTGGCAGGTCATTCACTTTGGATGCTTTAATATCAAAAGCATAATTGAAACTCATCGAATTGTCCACTTCGATAGGGGAAGAGAACGGTTTGTCCACTGTCAACTGATTACGTCCCATCATACTGCCTTGAAGTCCGTAGTATGCCTCGACCTTATCTACTTTCCCTTTTAAAGGTATCAGGCGTAACCGCACTTTGACATACCCCAGAAAAACATTTGACTTGTCCAAAATATCAACCAGCTCAATTTTCAGGTAGTTGTCGGTCTGATAATCTTCTAAAAAATGTTGCCAATGATGATCTATTGAATCAACCTTTGCGTTGACAGAGCCATATTTTCTTTCCCATTCTGCTCCATATCGTTCTTCTTGCTTATCCAATTCCGTAGTATTTAAACACACAGAAAGAAAGTCTTTCAGACGCTTGTAACTTAAATCATCCATAGTGGCTTTTTCAGAAGCAGTCAGTGGGGAATGACGTTTTTCCAATGCGTCAAGCATGGAGAAGACCATACCGTATTCAATATCTTTCTTTATCAATTCATTCCGCTCATCCAAAGACAGCGGCTCAGAAATGGATTTGTTCTCATTTCCGCATGAAGTCATCACCAGACTCCAAACACCCAATACCAGTACGATGCGGTATGTGGACAATATTCCCTTGTCAGTTTTCATACTGCTATAATTTAAAAGTGATAGGTAACGTAAATTCCACATTCACAGGTTTACCGTCCTGTGTGCCGGGAGTCCAGCGAGGCATGGACTTGACCAATCGAACAGCCTCTTTATCCAGGTTTGTATCGACCGACTTGGTAATTCGGACATTTCCGATTGAACCGTCGCTCTTGACTGTAAATTTAACCATCACTTTGCCTTGTATTTTCAGTTCCTTACAAACAGTCGGATACTTCAGATTATCCGAAATAAATTTCACCAATGCGTTGATTCCTCCGGGAAATTCCGGAGCCACCTCCCGCTTGTTTTGAAAAACTTCAGCCAGCACAGGTGAGTTTCCTATTGCTCTTGATTCATCTGCTATTTGTGCAGCCAAACAGTCCCCGATTAGCAGCGTCGATAATATACTGCTTAAAATAAAATACTTTTTCATACGGTTTTATTATTTAGTTGTCAATACGTTATACAAAATTCATCTTGCCGATTCATTTTCGGTAAAATCCGGAACTGTCACGTCCCCATTTACCGCCAAATTGATCGGTGTAGTCGCACTCGCTATAAGGAGAATCTTGTGTAAGATTATACACAGTACCGGATTCGGTAAAACTTACTGTTTTCAAGCCTCCTGAACTGCTTGACGATGAACTGCTCCAGGATTCTGTTGCACCCTTGTGCAAGTCTTTAAAGCCCAAAACGCCCATGACAAGACCTATTCCGTTGCCTATTCTGAATCCCCATTGAGCCATATTCCACATCGTATCAGATTCTATCCATCCAAGCCAATCAAGAATAAATCCTATAACTAATCCAATACCACCCACTATCAATCCAACAAAGAGCATCAATGCTACGAATTGCAGGAGAATCTTAATAAGGTAAATGGCTATACCTATAACCAAAATCCATTTCAGTGCTGTAAACCAAACAGACTCACCTTCGGAATCGAACAGCCAGGAAGTCAAATCCCATGATTCTTCTTTGGCAGAAGCGCCTGTTGCGCCAGTATCCGTTACGGCTTCCAGATAGGATGCACTGACATAACCTTGCCAGCCGTTATAATTGAAATTAGCCCATCCGTTTTCAATGGAAATAACATCAATCACATTATCTTGGGAAAGTTGCCCTAATACCTCTCCGTTCTTGTTGGCAGAAGCCCGTACATTAAGACCATTGGGGGCAGTCACCCGGTAATAATCAGCAAAGGATTGCGTACAAAGGAAAAAACTAAAGATAAGAAAAACGAGCCATTTAGCATGGTCTCTGCAAACGAACAACTCTTTCAGCATACAGATACTTTGCTGAGTTACATATCTGTTCATCATATACAACAGGACTCTTGCAGTCCCACAGAGCCTACTTAATTAAACCACGAAGCGTGGAACTGCAAATGCCACACTCTAAATTGAAGGTCGTAGGAAACCTGAGATACAGATATGGTAATAGCAGCCCACGCTATAGCGTGAGAACCACTATGCTATCCCTTGTATCTCTTTTGAAAATTTCCTACGTTTTCAATTTACAAGATAAGCATAACGCTTCTTTCTAAATCTAATATGTCTTGGAAAGAGTTGCCTCAATCCACGCACAAAAATAGTGATTATGTTTGAAATAGAAGAAGATATAATAAAAAAACTGTTCTTTTTTTTGCTTGTGCTTGCAAGATTAAAAATTATGCTTTATTTTTGCAGTAACAAATCCCGCCCGCTTCCCGTAAGATTAGCGTACCCAGCGGGACATTTTTTTTATCTATGGGAGTCAGATATACGAATCAAGCCATAACCACTGAACAGCAAATTGAAATTCTCAAAGAGAGGGGTTTGCATATTGATGATATAAAACAGGCCATTGATGTTTTGGATACCATCAGCTATTTTCGTCTTGCAGGTTATTGGAAACACTTTGAAATAGATCATTTTACACACCAATTTAGAGCAGGCAGTTGCTTTTCTGATATAGTAAAATTATATTCTTTTGATAAGGAGCTTCGGGCTTTATTGTTTACTGCCATTCAAACAATTGAAGTTTCTGTACGCACAAAAATAATCAAGCACTTTGCTCTTGAATTTGGCGCATTTTGGTTTATGGATGAAAGCTATTCGACCAATGAAGTACGTTTTGCTGCAAATTTAGCTGTCATCCGTAAAGAGGTATCACGTTCTCATGATGATTTCATTATTGAGCATTTTCGCAAATATAGTGAACCAGAACTGCCTCCTGTGTGGAAAACATTGGAAGTAATCTCAATGGGTACACTTTCCAAACTTTATTCTAATTTTTCGGATGCCAGTGCAAAACATGCTGTAGCAAGAGAGTTTGGTTTGAATCATCACAAGTTCTTGCGAAGTTGGCTGGAATGTCTTGCTGTACTTCGTAATTGCTGCGCTCATCATTCAAGACTGTCAAACCGGGTTTTTCCAGTGAAGCCCAAAATGCCGGAACGTATGCCTAATACATGGATTGCAAATTTTTCATTTCGAGAGCAGACTCTATATCCACAGTTGTGCTACGTGGCATATTGGCTCAACTCCATTACATCTGACAACACTTTTATTGCTGATTTCAAGCAACTTTTAGCAAAATATCCTTCAGTAAACACTCGTTTGTTAGGTTTTCCTTGCAATTGGGAACAAGAGCCTTTATGGAGATAAGGATTTATTTCTTCCCTGAAAGACGAAATTCTATATTATCACCCATATAGACATTTAACTCCTTATGTCAGATGCAAAGATAGCCTGCCTCTGTGGAATGGGAAAAGGTCAAGCGGCGTACCGTTTAGGGCTGTTTCTTCCTCCTTCGGAGAGTAAACAGCCCTAAAACCTTTTCCCATTCATCGGCATGGCTTAGTGTTGCATCGGGCAACGGAGACAAACGACCGACGAAATAGTAGGTTACAGAATAAAGAGAAACGAGAATAACTAACCTTAATTCAAAAAAGGATGACACACTTTTTTGTTTTAATTTCGGGAACTCTCATTTTGCAAATATAAATTGGGCAAGCGGCAGACTGCACTCCCTCTAAAATATTAGATTGGGGATATACTTTCTTTTGCTTTATCTCTTTCTCATGTGCACATTGGAATAAGAAGGTAACAAGAAATGCAAATAGTGACACAACAAAATATAACCTTTTTGAAGGCTTAAAAAGTTGGCTAAATAGAAGTAGAATGTCGAAATCAAATTGATTTGAAAAGAAGAAAATGCCTATATAGAGGCTCTTAATAGGTTAAGAAATAATAAAAGCGTTAAATCTTCTCGTTTTAGAATGTTCCTTTAAATATTATGACCATATTTCAGACTTATTGTTTACAAAGCATTGAGTAACAACTGTTTGTAAATACCAAAATTAAATTTACGTTGATGTTAATCTGATTTCCAACAACTATTTCTTGGGTTTCATATCCGACATAACTGAACTCTAATATGGCTTGTTTGTTAGGAACTTCCAAAAAGTATTGACCATTTAAGTCACTTATAGTTCCATCTCCAGTTCCTTTAATACGAATATTCACCCCAATTAATGGTTCTTGTTGAGCATCTCTTACTATACCATTGATTATAATTTTCTTTTGAGAAGGATTTTGGTCTAGAAAAGAGTTTGCTTTTGATGTAATGTGAATTTTACTTCCTTTTACATTAGAGTTTGCTATTGTGTTTGCATAAGGAATACAAGTGGATATTGTTATTCCTATAACGAAGTATGATTTAAGTTTAAGCATGTTTTTAATATATTAGATCAATACTTCGGTAAATTTTTACCGAAAGATTAAAAGTTAAACAACAGAACCGG